>Ga0307510_10003218_pt1 | contig 18987 bp, 21 predicted proteins | sample 12_EM_MG_FD_207224 | JGI IMG/M metagenome (GOLD analysis project Ga0307510, IMG submission 207224) | Populus trichocarpa ectomycorrhiza microbial communities from riparian zone in the Pacific Northwest, United States - 12_EM | ecosystem: Host-associated > Plants > Roots > Unclassified | place...
CCGGGGCCACCCATACCGCGACCGCGGCCCATGCCGCCGAGCAAGCCACTCATCAGGTCGTTGTCGCCTAGGCCACCCATTCCTGGGCCCGCCCCGGGACCGCCCCGACCGCGACCGCCGCCCATGGCGCCGAGCAGGCCACTCATCATGTCACCACCGCCGAGGCCGCCCATTCCTGGGCCCATGCCAGGACCGCCGCCGCGACCGCGACCGCCACCCATGGCGCCGAGCAGGCCACTCATCATGTCATCGCCGCCGAGGCCGCCCATTCCTGGGCCCATGCCAGGGCCGCCGCCACGACCGCGACCGCCACCCATGGCGCCGAGCAGGCCACTCATCATGTCATTTCCGCCGAGGCCACCCATTCCTGGGCCCATGCCAGGGCCGCCACCCCTGCCGCGACCGCCGCCCATGCCACCGAGCAGGCCACTCAGCATGTCATTGCCGCCTGGGCCACCCCCGAACATGTTGCCTTGTGGAGGACCTGTACCCCCGAGGCCTGACAGTCTACGTTGTGCCGCCGCTGCTGCCGCAGCTCCTGGACTGAATATCTCTTCATCGGCTAGTCGACGCCCGCCGAGGGTGCTGGGTCCGGGTCCGGGCACTGCGTTGGCTTCCCTCCCCTTGCCTTTGTCAACGCCGGGGAAAGAACCGCTGCCACTCGCTCTTGGCATCGACCCAAAGCCCTGAGGCATGCCGCTTAAATTGGGCAAGGCATCTGCGGCGTCTTAAAAGTCCGTTGTTAGATCATCCAACGAATTGATCGAAAGGAGAAACCCGGGGCATACCTCCTAACCCGCCAAGGGCCTGCAGCTCCTGGAAATAAGGGAGTGCCTCAACATGTCTGTCTATCTCCGTGGCTCGGACCATAGCGTCCATCAGTAGCTTACGCAGGAGGCCATTGAATTGTTCATCCCTTTCAACCTTTCGCTCACGCTGTAAATCAACAGCTTGCTTCGCGTATTCAAGTGCGTCGTAGCCTCGCTCGGTACAGGCGAGGCAGGATGATGCAAGGGAGAGCGAGAGTATAAGGTTAATCTCGTATTTCGGATCCTCGGCAGATGCTTCACGGAAGTACTGAATAGACTCTTCGGCGTAGGTGGACGCCTCTCGGTTGTTGTCCAAGTCCAGCATGCGATTCGCGACGCCAAAAAGTGCATTGCCGAGGCCCACTGCATCTAGTGGTACGACTTGGCGGAACATGTCGACGGCCGACTCTGCAAGTTGGAGCTCCTCGCGGCGGGCATTCTTCCCTTCATCTGTCGAACGGAAGTTGGACAACTGGAAAAGAGACCATGCCAAAGGCCGCGCTACTGCGTCACCGGCGGTGACTCTCAGCGTCTGCCAATGCGCAACCGCATCGTGTCTGGTAGTGTACGACTCCCCTTTGCGATCGGCCTCCGAGAGGTGGTGAGCGTGAGTATCGAGGGCATGCGCGAGGAAGAGTGAGAAGACAGGACGGGCCTCGCTCATACTGCGAAGAACCGTCACGGCTTCGGCACTGGTGGTAAGTGCTGTGTCATTCTGTCCTGTTGAGGAAAGTATCTTAGATTTAGCGAGTAGTGCACCTGCTAGCACTGTCTGGGAGATCGCATCCGACGACGCGCGACCCAATTCGATCGTCTCTTCAGCCATCTCCATGCCCGTGTCGTTGTCAATTCCGACGCGTGTAGTCGAGATGCATAGCTTGCAGAGTGCGAAAATGTTTGGCATTTCTGGCCCCATGTCATCCTCGCAGAGGAGTTCGAACGCGACGGCAGCGCTTTCGTCCTTGAGACCCATGGAGCAGAGTAGGACAGCGTAGTTGAGCAAAGCGTATGCCAATTCGGGGATGGGTCCGGGTTGAGAATCCATATGTTCCTTGCAAAGTGTCACCGCCCTGTCCGCTGCGTCTCTGGCCTCGTCATTTCTCTTCAGGTCGCACAAAATATTGGCCCGCAGAGACAGGACGGATGCGACGTGAAGTCGATACTTGTTGGGCTCGGCGAGATACAGACGGTCAAGAGACTCCGATGCATAACCGGACGTGTCCAACGCGGATTCGCGCAGACCGAGGTCGCTGAGCGCTTGGGCAAGCTCGAAAAGCTTGGTGGCGATTTGAGCGTCGTTCGCTTGGGGATCGACCTCTAAGTCCTCTAAGCAATTCATCGCAGTGGTAAAGGCGACGCTTCTATCGCCTCGGAGGTCACCAGTGGGATAGTAGGGGGTAGATTCTGGGGGCCCTAAATAGCCGACAGAAGGCGCAAAATCGGCAGGGGAGAGCGAAGCGGCGGACATGAGGAGGCGCATAGCCCAGTGGCGGAGCGAAAGATTAGATGACTCGCTCTAGGTGATGTGATGTAAGGACGGATAAGGCTCCTTCTCTGGACTGCAACTTGGGACACGTACCTGGTCGAGATAAGAAAGCCTCTCAATAGTGCCATTAGTGGAATGTTCTATCCGTAATTTGACTGAACGTAGAGTAGGCAGCCAACGACTGGAACCTTGCTCAGATTTTGGTGGGGTTTCCTTAGACGAGCCCGGATCGCTCGCTGCCCCAACGCCAGAATCACCAACACAGTTTTCCATACCCTCGAGTTGGATGCCATCATGATCAAGTGTTGGGGTCTCCGCAATATTGTCGAGGCCCTCGAGTTGGATACCATCACCACGACCATGTGTTAAGGGGGCTGGTGGTGGGTCTACGACGATGGTAGGGGGTGGATCCGCGACGATGGCAGGGGATTTGTCCTTGACAACGGTAAGGGGTTTAGGGGGGTCTGGTGTAGCAGCGGTGTCGTAAGGACGGTTGTGAGGCTTGTCAGCGGCTACCCGACGTTCAACAGGTCTTTCGGACTGTGCGTCAATCGGTTTTGTGACGGGTTTCGCAATTGGTTTCGGAGTGGGATCTTCTCTCGGTAAGACGGCAGGACCAGTTGGAAAAGCGGGAATAGGGACGTTTTCGGTGGAAGGGCGAATAGCAGTAGCCGATTCAAGGGACTGAAGCAAGTCATCAACTACCAGCTCGAACACATGGATAAAGGGCAGCTACCTTTATCGATTGTTGAAGAGCCTCGATCTTCGCAAATACATCGTCGAGTCGGCAGTTCACGCGCTTGAGATTGCACCACACCGGCCATGCAAAGCTTCCCGAAAGAATCGTGAAGAAGATGGTGCAAAGAACGTCCGCATTAGAGCGGCGTATAAGCTTCAGGAAAACCGTTTCGATACATCTGGGCAGGGGGGTATGAGTCGATGGCGCATGCTATGAGGTTGTGTTTCCATCTGCTCACACTACGGCGACGATGGGCACAAGAGGCTGTCGCTCTAGGGTTGATATCCAGCGTTGAAGCTCTTTGGGAATAGGGATGGTAACACTGGGACAGAGTATGCACTTCAAAACTCTCTCTGGGGAGAGAGGGCGACGATAAAGTACCTTGAGAGACCATTATCGCTTGGATTTTGGAGGGCGGTTGAAGACCGCGACGGGTCTCCGTTCTAAAAATGGTAGCCACATCATTGGTCAGAGACCGACGTTTTTGTTCGCAAACCAGTCACTCATATTCACCTGATCCATCAATTCTTCAGAACGTTGGACAAAACTTGGTGAAGGGCTCTGGGTGGTCGTGGTCACGGTCGAAAGTAAGGCACACGGTGCGTCGAGTCTGGATACAACGGTTTATAACAGTTAATAGGAAGCTGTGCTGTTCAGCGTCAATGCGCCACTACCCACGGTTTGACATTAATTCATCTGGTCATGCGAGTGAAGGGCAAGATCGCCTACTCTAGTGCACCCTGGACCTGCACGTAAACCCGATCTGGGGTCCGCATGATGGACTACCTCCTGGGCGCTTTCGTGTCCAGCAAGCCAGTCCTCACAGACACGGGCACAGGATGTTCCGGTTCCAGGGAGATGGACATCCGCGCTTTTCCGAGACGCTTCATCGGCCGCACACTGACCCCCGCCAGCCTGAACCCTCTCATACATTTGTCAGTAAGAGTCGGACAAAATGTCGATCGTGCAACGTTCAATGCTCATGCTCATATGACTGCAACAGGGGCTGCGGAGGGCCGTCCTGGACTAGTCCTCAACAACTGCGCTCCACAGGGCTGGGCCAGCGATGACAAACTCGAACACCGCGCGGCAGCCTCATGGAACTCACACACCGTCTTCGATTTTTGATACCCTGAGCAAACGTAGAGTTCCAGCTTCTTCCAGGTGTAGAGCGTGACACTTCCTGTGACACCCTGACAGCACAGCCTGCCTCGTGCTCTCGACACATCCTATCACATCTCGCGAGGCTGCGCTCGAACAGCATCTAACGTAGCGCAAAATTTGCACCTTCTGCAGGTTTATTTGGCTATGGAGTGCGTGTTGCATTGCCCCAGTGAAGAAAAAAGGGTTCCATTCGAACATACGGCAATCACCGCCCCATTCTTCCACCCATCCTCGAGACCCCTTAATATATACCGCCTTATCGGATCCTAATGCAACCGCGTAGGTGCCACGAAGTTAACCGAAACGAGGGAAGAATCGATGTCCAGTGCAGTTGCTGTTCCCCTGTTCAGCCGCCTTCACTTGCCTGCCTTTTGTTGCAGAACCCGTTTCTCGTATAGGTTTGGATTTGGATGCTACGGTCACAAGTGAGATCAAATTAGCCAGCCAAATCATTGGCCAACTCCCCCGTCAGCTAGAAATGGACCATTGCTACAATGGTCATGGCATTGTACTGTATCTCATGCGAGCCATCTTTGTCCTACCCCACGATCTGTCCTCGGTATTAGGGGAAAGTTCCCTCCTACCTCTTCTGGGTCCTCTCCACTCCGCCTGGCCCATAAGCTCCGCTGCGCCCAGGCGTTGAGGCTCGTGTATCGCATGTTCGCCTCATTTTTGACGATCCTTTCCCTGTTCGCTTAGACTAGGCGGCAATGCGCCACGGCTCACTGCGATCAGGCTGTCCAGGCGTCTCGCCTCAGGCATTGTCACTACAATAGTACCTTCCATCTCTCCTCATTCGTAAGAATTTGCAGGTAAGGTTACCAAACCTCTTTCAACCTTGAATACAAATACAAATACAAATACAAATCACTTCACTTATTCCCACGTCGCGGCACTGCCCCTTTATTGCGGACATAACGCTGGTGAAAATTTGACAATAAAAACGTGGCGAACTAATACCCCTCCTAATGTGGCGGCGATATTAGGTTTGCACCATCAATCGAGGAATAATGGGCATGACAACAGTTTTTTGAATGCGGACCCAGGCAAGGAAGAGAGAACTAACGTGTACTATGTATTTGATGCGCAGAGAGCGGCTGCAGTAAAGAGTTTGTATATGGGGAAGCTATTTTTGTATGACACAATATACATTGATTCAGACGACGCGACCTCCCAGAATAAAAACGTACGGGTATACAATAGACGACCAAACCAAGACGGGAGAAAACATCGCGAGACGAGGATCAACTGCCATTCTTCCAATTCTGTATCCCCGCCCCACTCCTAGTGCCCGGCCGAGGGGTAGATGACCCAGAGCTAGACTCAGGGCGATAACCAGAGAAGCCGTTGATGCCGCCGCCCATCCCCATGCCAGGAGTGCCACCCAGAGTGCGGCCGCCTCCTAGAGTCATGCCGGGGCCGCCCATACCCATACCGCTGCCCATGCCACCGAGGATGGAGCCAGTGTTCCCGAAACCACCCAGTCTATGTTGTGCGGCCGCGGTCGCTGCCGCGCCAGGGCTGATGATCTCTTCGTCGGCCAGGCGCTGCCCGAAGGCGCTCGAGTCGAATGGGGGGTTGACCTCCCTCGCCTTGCCCTTGTCGACACGTGGAGTGGAACTTCCCAGATCTGACGAGGGCGCGACCTCTTTCCCTTTACCCTTGTCAACGCGTAGCGTGGAACTGCTCGGCGCGTCCGTAGTTGCATCCATCCAGACGCTTGTTTGTTTCCTGAATCGATCGTCCTCGCCCTGACTACCGCTCCGGCGCGCGAGAGGACCTATAGGACCGTTTCAGTTCATCGAAATCACTGATCGAAAAGTGAAAACCGGTGCGTACCATCTGACCCGCCAAGGCTTTGCAGCTGTTCGAACAAAGGAGCTGCCTCATCTGGCCTGTCCATCTCCGTGGCTCGGAATACGACGTCCATCAGAAGCTTACGGAGGTGGGCATCGTATTGCGGATCTCCTACATCTCGTCGTCCACGCTGGACTTCAACGGCTTGCTTTGCATACTCCAATGCAGCGTCGTCTCGTTCGGTGCAAGCGAGACAGGCTGACGCAAGTGAGAGGGAGAAAATGAGGTCAAGCGCGTACTTCGGATCTTTCGACGTAGCTTCTTGGAAGTACATGACGGACTCTTCGGCGTAAGTGGCAGCCTCTTGGTTTTTGTCCAGCTCTAGCATGCGATCTGCATAGAGGTAAAGCGCATCTCCGAGGCCAGGAGCGTCTAGAGGTTCGGCCTCACGGAACATTTCGACGGCGCACTCGGCAATCCTGAACTCCTCACGGAGAGCTTGCCTATCGGCGTCTTTGCGGCGGAGCTTGGCGAGATCGAAAAGCGACCACGCCAAGGGCCGTGCGACTGCACCGCCGGCGGTAGCTTTCAGTGCCTGCCAATGCTCAACTGCTTCTTGTCTGACTGAGTACGACTCCCCTATGCGTTTCGCCCCCAAGAGGTGGTGGGCGTGTGTGTCAAGGGCATGGGCAAAGAAGAGTGAGAAGACGGGGCGTGCCACCCTCATGTTGCGAAGAAGGGTCACGACTTCGGCGCTGACGGTAGATGCGGCGTCGTTCTGATCCTTGGACGATAACGCCTTCGATTTGGCGAGTAGTGCACCGGCTAGTACGGTCTGGGAGTTCGCATCCAACGACATGCGGGTTGAATCGATCGTCTCGTCGGCCATAGACGTCGCCATGTCATTGTCAGCACCGATGCGGCTAGTGGAAAGACAGAGCTTGCAAAGTAGCAAAACGTTCTTCGTCTCTGGCCGCGATTCGTCCAACTCGCCGAGGAGTTCGTACGCGACTGCAGCGCTGCCTTCGTTGAGGCCAATAGTGTTGAGTATCACCGCATGGTTTAGCAACGCATATGCCAACTCAGGGACCATCGCGGTTTGAGAGTCTTTGTACTCCCTGCAAAGTGTTACTGCTCTCTCCGCTGCGGCATTGGCCTCGTCGTTTTTCTTTAGGTCGCACAGAATGTTGGCCCGCAGGGATTCCACGGATGCGATATGAAGACGCGCGTTATTGGGTTCGGTGGTGTACGGACGTTGGAGGGCGCCCAATGCGAAACCGGAGGTCGTCAATGCGTAATCGTACAGACCGAGGTCACTGAGTGCTTGGGCGAGCGCGACGAGCTCGGTGGCGATCCGGACGTCATCACCTCCAGGGATATAAGCTTCCAAATTGTCTATACAGTCCATAGCCGTGGAAAAGGCGATGTCTCTATCGCGTGAAAGGTCCCCGGTCGGGTAATAGGGCGTGGATTCCACGGGGCCGAAAAAGCCGGAATGAGGTGTGAATGCGGAGGGGACGAGTGAAGCAACGGACATGAGGAGGCGCATGACCCCGCGAAGAACTGAAAGAGAGATAGATGGCTGATCTGGGTGAGGGATCCTCTCTATCTTTCCCTCGGTGGCTTGCTCCAACTGTTGCTTGATTTCGCGCAGGAGGGGCAACGAAGGACTATAATCGCCTTCATCAGTTAGCGCGAGCCGCTCAGATGAGCCTCTCGCACGGGGGGCATCAGAATCCTCAGCGATATTGTTAATGCCCTCGAGCTGGACACCCCCATCGCGATCATGTCCTGAAGGAGCTAATGGAACAGAAGGAGTTGGGTTCACCACGGGGAGTGTAACAGGCTCTGGCCCAACCTCAGGCTCCGGCTCCCCTATTATATTATCCCAGCCCTCGAAGGAAACGCCGTCAACAGGATCGGGGGATGACGTAGCTGGCGGCACGGAAGGGGGTGGGGGTGGGGGCGGGGGCGGGGGCGAATCCTTGATGACTGGGGGTATCGCAGGTGGACGAGCATCAGAAGCTTCTGCTATGTTGTCATCAAATCCCTCGATTTTTACACCTTCATCAAGATGAGACTGTGGCTCGGCCGGTGGTACGGTAGGGGGGGCCCTGGCGACAACTGGAGGTACAACGGGTGGGTGTGCATCAGGAACCCCGACTATGTTGTCCCCGAGGCCTTCGAGGTTCACGCCTTCACCAGGATGAGGTTGTAAGACAGCTGGTGGTACGACAGGGGTGTGGTTCTCGGTGACAACCAGGGTTTCAACAGGCTCCGGTGTAGAAATCTTGTAAGGAGTGGGGTATCTGTCGGTATCCACAGACCTCAGGCTTTCAGGCTCACTGCCGATGTGCTTCACCTCGCGGTCCCCAATTGGTTTCAGTGCGGGCTCTTCTTTTGGAAAAAGGCTATGGATGCCAGGATCGGCGGGCACGGGGATGTATTCAACGCGGGGTGGAACAACAGTTTTCGATTCGAGGGACTAACACGTCATCAACCCACTGGTTCGAGCACGAGGAGAAATCACACCCACTTTTATAGCTTGCTGAAGAACCTCGATCTTCCCAAAGATGTCGTCGAGCTTGCAGTGCAGGCGCTTCAGGTTTGCCCACACAGGGCAGACAAAGCGTCCCAAGAGGGACGTAAAGAAGATAGCGGAAAGGACATCCTTGTAAGACCAGCCTACCAGTGTCAGAAAGCATGATTCGACAAATCTGGGCGAGGGGCGTCAGTCGATGGTGCGCACGAGTATGGTTCGGTTTGCTTACAATACGGTGAAGATGGGTGTGATATGGCTTCTCTCCACTGTAGCCAGCGATGATATGAATGAGGCCGAATGAAGAATCGCTTTGGGAACGCGTATGGTGACGCTGGGGCGGGGTGTGAGGTTCAAAAGATTCTTCTGGGGGAGGCCGACGATGACCTACCTTTCATATCGGGTATCATCACGGCGTGAGCCCTCCAACTTCAGCACGCCATCTAAGTCATCTGCCTTTCCGTTCTGGATGAGAGGCAAGGATGGTCAATTAACTATCCTCGCAGACCTGTATCTGGACTCACAGGTTCCATAAAACGACTAGGGAGTGGACTCGTAGAGTTAGTGTCCATTTAACGGAGAAGAACAGCAATAGTACGTGGAAGCTCGAAGTTGGACCTCTTATACTCTGTTGCAGGGCAGTGCGCGGACAGACAAGCTGTCAAGCACTGGAGACTCCGGATCCAGTACACCCACGCTTGGCATTTCATTTATTTGCACAGGAACCGCATGGCATACTGCAACGGTATCAAATTGGGGTCCACGACCCTGTTCGAGCGCTGGGGTGACTGGCGTTTGTCTCCGGCTCTGCGATCAGATAGATGCTCGCCTAAAAGTCGAATAAACCCGGTTCGCGGACCACGCGCCAATACTGTATGTCCACCACCGTTACGCCCTGCGACTGACCGGAGTTCAAAGGGTTCCATGGTGTTTTATATGACGATGAAAAATAGCTGCGGAGGGCTGTTGCACACGTCGTCGCTGTGCGCAATAAAGCGGACATTGGAAAAAATAAATGCCGAAACTTTAGGGGACCAGGACAACTGCGGCCCTTGGTTGCGTGACACTGTGACCGTGGCGTCACACCCTTACAGCACTGCCACTACTCAGCTGTCCAATCATATCTCGCGAGGCTGGGTCCTCTGACTGAACCGGCGTGAAAGAGATGGCACAAGGACGCACAGGTGTCTCTCTGCAGTCAATGAAGCTTAAGAAGCTTATCAAATACTCATCGCCCCCTGCCGAAAAAAAAAAGAAGAAAAAAAAAACTCACCACCTTGACTCGAAAAACGCCGTATATATAACGCAGCCCATTATCATCGGATCGTACCGCAAACGCGCGTGCATGCGGCATCGAATGAAGAACCCATGTCTGGCACTGCCTGCCCATCCCTTGTCCAGCCCTGTCCAGCCCCTTCCTTTCTATTCCCTTGCAGTATCTAACTGGGTTTGGTATAGCTTAGGCTCACGGCCTTATGATTATGCGGTCCTGTAGTGTGCCAATGGCGACGATCGACCAGCGAGCATTTCTCCTTCCTTGGAACGCCTTGTGACAACCTGTCGGCGCAAATCTCCATCTTATCCTGTGGTCCCATTGGCCAGTAAGACTAATTCAGTTTCCTCATTCCCTCGACCTCCCGGCTGTGCACAACTAGCAGCAATACACCGTTCCCCTGCTGCGATCGGGGCAACGGGGTTTCTTGCCTCGCCGTGTTGTTGCTGTACCGCAGCTACTTGACCACCAACTCCACAACCCCCTTTTTGAACATCATCCAATCCGCCAGTACATGCGGCACTGCACATTAGTACTTTGGATCATTCCACCGATACTATGCGGCTTGACACACCGAGAAAAATACAACAACATTAACATGGGTGGCCAATGGCCCTCCCAATATCGCAGTATTGTATTGCACGATCAAAAGATCGGGTGGGTCGGGTCCAAACGACGGACGATGAGTGTACAACGACAGACCTTGCAGCAGTGCAAAGGTCACTAAACGACAAAAGTAACACGAAGAGGGAAAGGGTGGGCAAGGAATGGGAATGGGGATGTCATGTCGGTTTGTCTGTATATGTACCGTGACTCAGTGAAATAGAAAAAGCACCACAAGACAAAGAAAAGCCAAATAGAAAGCGCACATACGAACCCGAAAAAAAAAAGCATGGTCGTAAAATGTGCAAAAAGGAAGCGGCAGGCAACCGAAAGAGACGAAGATAAGAACTTAGGAAAATCAGATGCGTGCAAAGTGAAGCGTGAGAGATTGAGATGATGCGGGTGGTCCCGGCGTGGCCGGACGAGCGATACTTAAATACTAGAAGCAGCAGACTGACGGATGAACAGATAGTGAAACATATAGACGTGATGGAGCCCGAGTCGTGGTCAGGGTGTTGCATGAGCGGGATGGACTAGTGGGTAGGCGGATCGTGCGGAAGAAGAAACACGGACGTGGGTCTATGCGTGCAAAAAAAAAAGCAGGCGTAATAGGTGTGATCGCAATACGGAGATCTATGCCGAGACTGAAACCTCCTTCGAGGTATCGGGCGCACCATTGGCAACAGCGGCAAAGGACACAGGGAGCTTGTGAGGAAGTGAGGATACAGGAGCCGGTGCCGGTGTCGGAGTGTCCTGAGGGGTGGCCTGGACGGTCTGCGAATCAAATAAAATATTGTCATCAATATATCGCGCGGCGCCCCAACCGAAGGGAAAACGTACCTGACTAACGATGGGCCGGAACTGTTCCTGTCCTTCAACCATCAAAGCCGAAGCGTCCGACTTTGATGAGTCCTTGCGAACGGCAGGTGTTTGTAATACTTGTGCGGCCGTCGGTCCCGCGTGGGTGACATGCCCGTTGACCTGAGGGGGGGTGGATGAGCCACCGAGGACGGGAAATTCATCTGCGTTGGGCACACGTTGCTTAGGCGGGGCGGGTGTTGACTTGGAAGGACGCGCATGTGCACCGTTGGCACCGCGCTGGCCACGCTCGGAAGGGGTCGTACTACCACTGCTTCCCTGGCGAGGCGCGTGATTGCCGTTGCCGTTGCCGTTCTACAAAGGATGAAAAAGGTGTCACGTGAAAATGTGGATGGAAAAAAAGATGCCGTGAATTGGCTCACCTCGGTGATTGATAGATTAGCCAATTTCTCCTCGAGGTTCGCATGGCCGTTGCCGTTTACTGCATTTTGGGGAGGAGAACGGAAACGGCCGCCGCCGCGCCCCACTACATGTCCATCGGCCAAGACATGGGGGAAGCGACATTCATCCCTGTAACGTGTTCAGCGCCCTTGCAAAAAGTAGGAACCCAAAGTACATACCCATTCCTGCAGCGACCAGATGGGAAGAACAAGCACGGTGGCTTGCGACTGCCGCCAAACGACGGGCGGCGAAAACCTGGGCCCCCACTTGCGCGACGATCGCCACGTGGACCGAAGCCCTCTTGCGGAGACGACTTTTGTGCGCCATTTTGATCAGACGACGCGGGGAACCGCTGGTGCGCAACAGATGGAGGCACAGATTGCGGGTAAGGCGCAGTAGGCGACTGCGGCCCTGGGGTAGAGGCGTGTGCTGGGGGCGGAGGCGGGATAGAGAGAGGGAGGGGATGTTGGTTAGGATGAGGGTATGAAGGAGAGACAGGAGACATGGGGCCGTAAGGTCCTGGCGCTGGCACGGGTGCGCCTGAAGAGTTGAAGGGGATCTGCAAAGGAGGGACAACCTCCGAGGTGTTGCGCTGGTGCGCGAACTGCGGAGGTGGCGGTGGTACGGGCTGCGCCGCTGACTGTGGAGAGACGGGAGAAAGATGGTGGGGATGAGGTACGCCATTCGGTGGTTGAAACTGGTGCGGCGGTGCAGGCATGGGGTAAAAGTTGGGAGGATAAGGTGCTTGCTCATAGGGCGGGGGATACTGCACAGGCGGGGGCACGGGACTCGAATAATACGGGCCCTGAGGATGGGCGAAGATACAAGATGCACCGTAGCGACAGGCGGGGAAGTATCTGCAAGGGATGAGCCGAGCGATCTCCGGCGGTGGAAGGTTTGACATGTTGTTGCCCGCTGAGGGTGAGGTTTGACCGTCCGCTGACTGCGGGTTTGACGCGGGTGGGGCAGGGGGTGCGGGATAGTAAGGCATGGCGCCTTCAGGGAGAGGCGGGACTGGTATGCCAGGATAGTAGGCATACGGGCCGGGATGTGGCATGTAATAAGCTTTAGGACCCCCACTGTGATCGTGGATAAATCTCGGGTCCTGGGGAGGGGCGTCAGGATTGCCCTTGGTAACTGCTGCAGCACGAAGCAATTCCACGATAGCAGTATCTGTAGTGTACTGCTCTGGAAGGCCGTGAGTCGATGGGTGAGCAGGGTTTGCACCTAGTAGAAGACACCGCGTTGGTGAGGGTCGAGTGTAAGGGAAAAGGTAGATGTGGCGCACCGTAGCTCAACAGCGCCTTGACCACGTCACGGTGGCCGTTTTTGACCGCAGCGATGAGAGGTGTCACACCGTCCTGGTCTTTGGAAGAGACGAGAAGAGAAAGAGGGGAAGCGCGTAAGAAAGGATGGAGGGTACGATGAGAGGGATGAGAGACAAAAAAACGATAAAAAAAGGGGCAGACCTTTTTCTTCGATGTCTAGGGGGGAAGGTTGAGCGAGGAGTTGGTTGACCTTGTTGAGGTCACCTTCGAAGGATGCCTGGGAGAGGTCAGAAACCATTATTTTAAAAAGAGAGGGAGTGAATCGTAAAGAGTAAGAAGAGAAGACGATGGCGTGTAGGTGGAGGGGATGAGAGAATTGAGTGGTGGTGGTGGTAAACTGACACCTTGAGGAAGCTCAGGTCAGCTTTAGCCGGGACGCGTTGGACCAATCCGGCCGAGCGCTCCCAAAAATTTACCTGGGCTGGGAAAGGAAAATGTAACAGATCAAGATTCGATCAGATCATCCACCCTGCCAAACACGGTTAAACCTCGCCCCGTCTCTTTATCCCTTCGGATCCTCGCGCCTGCGCCCCCGACCGACGAGTCATCATCGTCTTTCCATATCATACTCTCGCATATATACAGGTTAACATACATGTGCTCTTTGACCCTTTTCAATCCTCATCAATCCCTAATTTCTTCATCAGCGCGTGTGCAGGACCACCGCACTTCCTGGGCAGGTCAAGCTCTTTCACCATCGGTCGCTCCAAAAGCGCCTGCGCTTGCTCGCGCACATTTCGACCTGAGTTACCGCGGCATCTCAGCTGATAGCCGCTTATCAATCAAATCGCACTTTCGCTAACCTTCATATAGGATTTCATAGACCTGACATACGCTCATTAGATCAATCCATCGCACACCGTAACGCAGCATGAAATACCAAAGTAGGAAATCAACGTACCGCATCGGCAAGAGGGGCTGGGACATCGAGGTGGTCCACAATGTCCTTCAAGCCCTTTGCGGTTGTCACACCTTCTGCAACACTGCCGAGGGTCTGGAGAACAACTTCCAAACTTTCCCCGCGTCCAAGCCTGTAACCGACCGTATAGTTACGACTTGTCGACGAACTACACGTCAGGAACAGGTCCCCGACCCCTGCCAATGACAAAAATGTGAGCGGGTTAGCCCCATATGCCACACCAATCCGTGTCATTTCGGACAATCCGCGGGTTATCAAACCTTGAATTATCGAGATCACTTGTGGTAAGCACACCGTTTAAATGCCCAAGAAGTCATAGATGACTGAACTTGCTCTCGTGTTATTTTCGTACCCCAATCCTTCTGCCACGCCAGCAGCAATCGCATAGACGTTCTTAAGAGCGCCTGCCAACTCAAGCCCAATGGGGTCGTTGCCCCGGTAGCTGTGCAAGCACTTTGTTAGCGCTCCACCCCATGTTGCTGAGACATCAGACTAACCAGCGGAACCACGGCTGATGAAAGAGAAGTGACGCTTTCTCAGCGTGATCATCCGATAGCGAAGCGATCGAGACCATGGTTGGTTGGCGCCTGATGACTGCACAAGACAAACTTGTCAGCGTGGTCTTCAAAGCCAAACACTCTGTCCTACTTTCTGACGCGAACGACGGTCCGGACTAAGAAGGAACAATAACTCAGATATCAAGTTTTGGAAGCCAAGCCTATGTCGCGCTCACAAGGAAGGTCGACACCCTGGCTATGTCTTTACCACAGGTATCCGCAACGATCTCGAGCGTCAGGGCATTCGTACCCGTCTCGATACCCTTGTTCACAAATATGAGCAAGGGAAGGTTCGCATCGTTGAGACTTGAACGCAATTTTGTCAGCAGTGCCCTAGGTAAAGTTGTACATGTTATTTGCGCCTGACAAACTGATGCAAGAAAAGAGTACCTGAGTCCTTGCGTCGGTATGGCGAATAGTAGGACATCTATCCGCTTGATAAAGTCCGAACTCGGAAGATCGGGTCCCACCGCACGGATCGTGTTCGGGAAGCAATGGCCCTTGAGATATTGTGGATTTTTGTGATGCTCATTGAAGTAGTCGACGACGCTCTTCTCACGAGACCACATGAAGACTTCATGATCGGAGTCTCCGAGATGGTCAGCGAGACAACTTCCAAAGTTCCCAGCGCCGAGTACTAGGACCTTGCACCTTTGGGATGGCGAATTAGATGGCATCCTGAAAGCAGGGCTGTGTACGTTAGAGTGTCTAACGGGAGTATAGACGGGATTCGAGGACGGAGAAAAGTGTCGTGTGAGTGGAGCAAATTGATGGGGTAAGGTATGGGAAAAATGGGGCGACTTGTGTGGGGTACTAGCATATAAGAGCCTCGCAAAGCGCATAAGGCAAATGGCCTAGTCTAGATTGCCAAATCTTTTGGATATTTTGGATATACCAATATACCAACAGAACACCATCGGAGGTGGCGTTCTCACACGTGCCCACCGTGACTACCATATTACCATATTAGGGTAAACGTGACAAGCACTGCTGTCACAGCTGATTGCTCCCCAAGTGCGTGTCACGGGCCAGAGCAACAAAGACACCCACACTCGTTTCTCTTCATCATATACCGTTTACCTTCTCCTTAATCTTATCTATTCCGGCATGCCGTTACAAGACCGTACAAACGAATTCCTTGCTTGCGTCGAGTCCATTCGCACTCGTTCCTCCTTGCCCGCAAAACCTCCTGGCAAACAGCACCTTCTGGACAAACAAGCGCGCGCCGACAGTAAAAGCGAGTTTACTCGCATGGCCAATGTGATCGGTAAAGACATCAGCAGCACAACCATCAAGCTTGGAAAGTTGGCTCAATGTGAGCACCCTCATCCGCTCCTCCACTTTCGGTCTGCTAATACCCATGACTTCATAGTGGCCAAACGCAAAACGCTCTTTGATGACCGGCCAGTTGAAATCAGCGTACGTGGCACCCGCTCTACCGTTCATTTCTTCTTCGGATCTTTAAAACCGACTATTAGGAACTTACTTATGTCATAAAACAAGACATTGCGGGTATCAACAGGCAGATTGCAATGCTCCAAGCAGATGTCAAACAACGTAAAACGCAGAGCGGCTCCAAGTCGGCCGAGGAGAAGCAGATTGAGGAGCACAGCCACAATGTTGTCGTGCTCTTGCAAAATAAGCTTGCAGATACGAGCATGACGTTCAAGGATGTGCTGGAGGTTCGGACTCAGGTATGTTCTGCCCTATGAGCAAACCTTCGTGTCACGTCTGACGCCCAACGTCACTAGAATATGAAAGAATCAAAAGACCGAACAGAACAATTTACGTCCTCCGCAGCCGCAGCGGCAAGCCAAGCACCAGCCAGTCAGCCCGGCTCTTCTTGTGGCGCCTCCGTTCCGAACTGACCCGACTCATTCCAGACTCGTTTCTATTTTCGAGCACACAGCGTCAGGACTCTATGGGTGACGGCCATTCCACCCGGTCTGATACGAAGGGCAAGGGCCGAATGACCCCGAACGACGGCATGCTCGCCCTTGACCTCGAACATGCTGAGGGCGGCGTGGGTGCCCCAAATGGTGGCGGCAGTGCATTCCAGCAGATGCAGCTCGTGGAGCAACAGGTATGCTTACCGCCTCGTTTACAGCACAGGTCATTCTGATTCGTCTGCAATGGCGCGTGTAGGACAGCTACATCCAATCGCGCTCCACGGCCATCGAGTCGATTGAGACTACGATTGCGGAACTTGGCCAGATCTTCAACCAGCTCGCACACATGGTTGCAGAGCAACGTGAGACGGTTCAGAGGATCGACGCTGACACAATCGACATTGCGTCCAACGTCGGTGGCGCACAACGCGAGCTACTGAAGTACTACACGAGCATATCGAGCAACCGGTGGCTCATGCTCAAGGTCTTTGGTGTTCTCATCGTCTTCGTGCGTCGTTTCTCTCTTCTGTTGGGGGACCCCCAGCTGACTGTTATGCCCGTAGTTTTTACTCTTTATCTTAGTATCATGACGGACTTTGTCCAGCCGTGGCTGCGCCGTGCTGTGGCCATTTATATTCATTATGTAGATAGACGCTATGCGCCATGGACTACTGCCTAATTCACATGCATATGCCAGGAGCTGCTATCCGATTGGAAGCGCATTTACACCAGTGCCTAAGTGTTTTGTCCGTGTGCCACGCTTCTTTCCCGCCTTCTTCCCCCCACGATGCACACTTTGGTCGCTGTCACTGACAGTCCACGTACGCTTTGTGTGGGGAACGTCGCCTTCCCCTGACGTTGTCGAGAAACGTTGTGGCTGTAACGTTTCATGCGGTACGGTGTCCACTCCCTGCTTTGTCACTGCCTTCAGGGTCCGCCGCGTCTGTGAAGGTGACCATAAGTTTAAGTGACCGAATAGGAAAAAGAGAAGAACGAGAGAGGAGCGTACACGCTGCGCTGAGAGCTGCTTATTCCGGGCTTTGACCTTCGCCAGCCGGGTGTCTCCCTTCCCACCGCCTCCCGCGGTGAGCTCGACGTTGACCCGTCTGCCGTCAAGTTCGGACTGGTGCAAGCGCAGGCCGGTTTGCAGCGCGGACCGCGTCGAGAATTCGAGGAACGCGCAGCCTTTGGACTTGGTCACTGTCGCGCCAGCACGGGTGACCTTGGGTGTGAGCAGGCGCACTACCGGGGGTGGGTCTGTGTTGTGGGTTAGTGGGACGCCAGAAAGAGGGGGGGGGAGAAACCGCACCGCACTGGGAGAAATGGTTCTGGATTGCCTCGCGCGTCGTGGTGTACTTGAGATTCCCTTCGACGACAAGCGTTACGGGTAAGCTCACTTGAGTAATCGTAGAAGGGTAGGACATACCGACGAATAGAATGTACCGTTGTAGTTTGCCCTCCTTGTCCTTCGCGTCCGACGCCCCATGCCCACCCTCGCCATCCTCGAGCACGCTCATCCCCGTTGCTTCGTCGCCGTCGCCGTCCCCTTCGCGCGCCAGGGGAGGAGGAATCTCGTCAGAACTCCGAGCAAGCCTGGCCCTCTTGGTCGCTGGCCGTGCCTCCCCTCCGTCGTCTGCCCTACTCCTCTTCTTGTCCCTGTCCCTGTCCTTCTTTTTCTGCGCTGCAGCAGAGTCCGCCGCGACCGCGGCTTTCTGGACCCTGACAGGGCGGCCCCCATCGGGCTTCTTCGAAACCGCCTCCGTATCTCCAGCCATCTCAGCCAAAGCTTGATCTTGATTTTCCATGGTAGGTACCGCATTAGCATCTTCGTCATCCTCGCAGTAATCTTCATCGTGGTGGTTGTGGCCTTCGCCGTTATCTCCAGTGGAAGGTCGTCGTCGCGGGCGTCCGGGTGCAGGGTTTGGCCTGCCCGTGTCCTCGTGTGGGACGCCCTTTGACTTTTTGCCACGTTCCCGGAAGGCTGTCGCCTTTCGCTGCTTTTTGGTTAGACGCACGGATGGGTTCGAGGGCATGGCAGGATCAGGTCCAGGATGATATCCGAGTTTTGGGCTCTCTTCTATTACTGTATCGCAGTGGAAGTCCAGTAAGTACGTACGGATGACCGGATGATAGTGAGAAAAATTAGCCCAACCCGAAAAGGGAATGTCCCTGCTCCTCTGCTCTCTGCTCTGCTGCAACCTGGCGTTGGACACTTTTGGACTCAACTTGAAGCCGTCCTAGAGCGGGGCTACACTACGTTTTGCCAGTGCGGCTTGGCTCGCGATGCCTGCCGGGCAACCCAACATGGGCCTTACCGCCATCGCTTTCATCTCCCCACAAAACCACCCGATCCTCGTCCGCGCACTCTCAGGCTCGCCCGAAGACCTGCTCAAATACCACTACGTCGCGCACACCTCTCTCGACGTCATCGACGAGCGCAGTAAGCAGCAGCCCCTCCCCCGTCGACATGGTATAACATGCCTCTCCTAACCAACCACCCTCTTGTGCGCAGTCGGGGCAACGCCCAAAGCGCCAGCCGAGAGCAGCTACCTCGGCTTCCTCTACGCACTGGAGGAAGTCGCCGTGTACGGTTACGTGACCCCGCTCAAACTCAAGATCGTCGT
>Ga0307510_10003219_pt1 | contig 18986 bp, 7 predicted proteins | sample 12_EM_MG_FD_207224 | JGI IMG/M metagenome (GOLD analysis project Ga0307510, IMG submission 207224) | Populus trichocarpa ectomycorrhiza microbial communities from riparian zone in the Pacific Northwest, United States - 12_EM | ecosystem: Host-associated > Plants > Roots > Unclassified | place...
AATAAGTAACAATCAAAAGAACGAGAACCAAATTTGATAGATAAAAAATTTCAATTAAAAAATGATAAGAGAAAAGCAAATAACAATTATAAAAATGAGGACCAAACTTAATATAAAAATTAAATTCTAAGGGATGAAATTGAAAAATAAATATTCAAAACAAATATATATATATATATATATATATATATATATAGCAATCAAAAGTTTGAGGACCAAATTTGATATAATCAGCAAATAATATGACATTTCTAAATTTTTCATAACTTCTAAAAAGTGTTTTCCGCCCAAAATAAAAGGAAAACACTTTCCTGGAAACCAAGCCAAATTTTTCTTTGACCGGAAAGTGTTTTCCGTTGACCAACTTTCCTAATGACAAACAAATACAGGAAAGTTTGGAAACTGGTTTTCCGAAAACCACTTTCTGGGAAACAAACACCCCCTAAAAAATCAGTATTTTAATGTGGATTGTAAACAGTATAATCTATAATAAACTATTATTTTACTCTTTAAATAAAAAAATTGAACATATACTTAGAGGTAAAATCATATTTTCACATATTTATTGTATAATATAATTATGTCCATGTTCTTGAAAAAAAACAACACAACTAATGACTAGTGTCTAAGGGGTGTTTCCAAATTTTCACATTTTTTTTATAAAATGTAATTATTGCATAGTTCTTGAGGTCAACTTTTTTTCTGGCCTAAGGTCAAGGGATATTTTCAGTTTTTTAACATCGATTTTCTTGCAATTATCTCTTGGGGTCAAGGGTGTTTTGGTCTTTTTATAACTAAAAAAATTGGCTAGTGTGTGCGGAGCACGAGTCAACAAGTGGGAGGCATTCACGCCCTTTGAATGGCGCGCGCAGCACATCCTAGTGCAAATTGATAGCCTTCTGGGGCGGCATTCGAAGTAGCACGCCACCCTCTACATGGCGGGTTTTCTCCTTCCTCTTTTCTCTCTCTTCCACCTCAAAAGGTATCTTGGCCTTGCAAAATTACAAAGTGGGTTTTAATCTTTTAATTCTATCAAATTTAATTTATTTGTTTTTCAATTTTATCTATTGACATGTGATTTTTAATGTTTTATTTATCGAATTTAATCTTTATTTTTTTGATTCCTATTTATTTTGTTTTTAATCCTTTTCTGATTGGATTTTATTTTTTGAATTAATCCCTAATCATTTGATTTTAATTGTTTTTTTTATTGAATTTGATCTTCCTTCTTATGATTGCAATTCTTTTTATTTTGAGTTCTCTTATTGATTAATTATTTTGTGGCAATTTCATCTCTCATTGTTTTATTTCTTTGAATTTTTATATCATATTTGATGTTTTTTTATCATGTTTTTAAAACCTGGCTTGGGAGTTAACCCCTGTCATGTTCACGGGTTGGGTCAAAAAATCAAAGTTATTGGGGTCAATCATATTTTTTACTGTGCAGGAAGTAAAAATGATATTATTCTGATAAGAAACTAATGGAAAAAAATCAACAAATATTGACATGATTTTCCGTAGCTAATCACTTGATTTTTTATCCAGTTAAAAAGTAAAAATTGTATTATTTTGATAAAAAAAAATCTTTTGATTGGTTTTTCTTTATTTTGGATTTTTTTAGATTTTTTTTTAGTTTTATCTCTTTCCATTTAATGTTTTGTTTTTATATTAAACATGGTACTCATTCTCTTGATTTTTTTAATCATTTTCTTGTTTTTGCTCTTTCAATTTTGTCCCTCAATATTTTATTTCATTTCTTTTTTTATTTCCAGATTTAGTTCCCATTTTTTCAATTGTTCATTTTTTTTTATCATTTTCTTAATTTGTTTTTTTCCTTCAATTTTTTCATTTAGCACTTTATTTTATTTATTTTTATCCAATTTTGGTTATCGTTCTTTTAATTGCTCTTTTTTTTATCTTTTTTTTCGATTAAGTCCTTCATTATTTTCTTTCAATAGTTTTTATACTAGATTTGGTTCTCATTATTTTGATTATTATTTTTATTTTTTATTTTTTTATGGTTAAGAATTTTATTCAGGATTTTTTTTGATCTTCTGTATGGTCATTTCGGTCTTATAACTAAAGTTGCTAGTTTCGGAAATTAGCCTAATTTAACTTCGATTTTTTTTTATCTTTTGATATTAGGTTATTGGATTTTGAACTTTTTTTTTTCTTCATTTGGAGTTATTCCGGATTGTGAATTAATCAAGTTCATCTAGATTTATTCAGGTTATTATTTTTATATTAGAAAAAATTTACCCATCCTAGCATAGTTTCAACAAGAATCTGACATATGTCTAAGTGTTTCAACAAGAAATGGAATCTACAGGCAACATGTTATTCCCCATCTCCATTATTGAGTTAAACAAACAGTTGAAAGACCACAAGTAAAAATCAGAAAGATGCTGTAAAAAATGCTGATGGGGAAGAACATGTTATTAAGATTCTCAATTTAGGGTTTTTTTTCCCTCTCTAACTCTTCACGTATCTTTAATGAAAACTTTGAGTTTCATGCGGAACATAGTTTTCTTGGATAGAATCCATGAACAAATATGAATAAAAAGATTTAATTAAGAATTTTTGAAATCTTAAAAACCTAATTAAAATGAACTATATATATAAAACCCGATGCATATTTGATCAACAATCGTGTTATAGATTGAGTAGACTAACCTGGATTAATTTAAAATAATATTATTTTTAAGTAAAATAATATTGTTTTTAAATAAATCAAATTGAATTTATACAAGAGTTTTGACCATTAACTAAATTAATTATTAGTTAACTCCAATTCAATCAAGCAAACTCCTAGCCTAATTCGATTTAAAAATCTATGAATTGATGAATTTCTTATTTAACTTTTAGTATTACCGAGTGTTTTATAACAATGACATATAAAGCATAAATTAGCTAGCAAATTAGCACAAACTCGTTACCCCTTAGATACAAATGAATGATCCCAACGTTCCAAACATGATATATCAGAGTAACAAAGATATTTTTATGGGGAAAAATTAAATCTACTAGAAAAAGTGTTTGTTTTTGTATTTTAACTTATTTTTCAAATTGGTTGGTCGTTGGAACTATCAAAATATAATTCTAACTTAACTATAACAAATAAAATAAATTTATTGTATGATCGTAAAAACCAGGTCGAATCTAAAATTTTTTTTGTTTAATCTTCTTACAGTATACTAAAATGAGAAAAAACAGGGGATTTAAATGAAAAATTCAAGAAACAATAATTATGAAAATAATAAATTATTATGTCGTCAAATCAGTTCAAGGATCCACACATCCATTCCTATAAATCTCTTGATCATCGAAGTAAAATAAATATTCTTTCACGTCAAGCAAATAAATTTGATATCCTTTAAAGCTAAGGAAAATCAATGAAATTATGAGTACATTAATCAGGAAAAGCTCTCTAATCAATTTCTTACCATCAAGCGAATGTAATATTGAAAGCAATTTTTATTCACTCGACCGTAGTCTAGGAATAAAATCTGTGCATTTATTATAAGCAAACGTTCAAAAGCTTGACAACTTAACTTAGTTTATTCTTCTCTAATAAATCAAGATGAGAGTTGCAGCAATCAAATTAATTATTTTGCTTCTTACTCTAGTCCTTAATAACAATTACGGATTGAAAGAAACTAGAAAGCATACATGTCATCTCAAAACAATTCAACAAGCTTGAATAACAATCAATAACATAATTCTGAATAAGAAAAAATAAATACTTGAATCTGAATGAATTAAAATGATAACGTTACTTCTCATAATGTGCTAATGGAAATTATGTGTATCCCTCTTGAACCGAATCCAGGAATTTATTTCATAGTTGCTGGAAAATTGACAAAAGCAGAAAAAGAAGGAATGTTTTTCGAACCCTATTTCAGTTGTGTTCTGCTTTATTTATCCTCCCCCTTGGCTGCCGAATTTCTTTAAGATTATTTGGATAATTAGAAGTCTTCATGATACTTAATTTGTTCCTTCTTTATCTGGTCCTTAAGGTTGGATAAATCTCTCAGAGTTAGTGTTAAAAACTGACTCTACTGCTGTCATATCTCTACTGTAATTCCAACTTTGTTGCAACTTAAACTTTGTTTTTGACTTGGTTTCTTGTAATATCTGACTATCTCAGCTGTATTCATTCATTCATGGCATGTTAGAGGCTTGATCGATATTTGTTTGGGTCCTAAGACCCACCGTTTTTATGTCAAACTCTCAACACCTTTGGTTTCCTGATCAGATCAAGAAACTTATCTTGTCCTCCAAATTGCGTCCTGAGTTTGGCCTTCAAAACGATTTTATCTCACTTGGAGTCCTTCATCAAAGTTGTATTACTAGGTGTGTAGATAAATTTGGGCTTTTGAATCTTCTAATTTTGATATTTGAAAAGCTTCATAAAAAGCAGAGAATATATAATAGGAATATATAGTGTGAAAGCAGAGAATCCTGCTACGAGTAGGATTTTAACCTAAGTTTGCAGGTTTGATTAGAGATCTAAATGAGATTGGGTTTTTGCCTATAATACCTTAATGAAAAGCTTAATATTTGTACTTCAACTTAGATTAAACCCACATTCTCATTCGAAAACTCTAACTTGGTAAAACACCTATAATGAGAAGTTAGGTCCAGAAAATAAAATACAAAATTCTTATCTTAAGCAATTAATTCACAAAGTTTTTTGGGCATGCTAAACTCATAAAAATAATTTTCAATAAACTCAAATAAGCTCAAAATACATTAAAAAACTTGGTGTTAAAGGAATAAAAACATATGTATATTTTGTACTTATCACAAAGTATTTTTTAAATTATTTTTTTAGGTATTTTTCGATAATTTTGATGTGTTAATATAAAAAATAATAAAATATTATTTAATATATTTTTAATTAAAAATTACTTTAAAAAACAACTTCTACTAAATTATGTATCTCAGTAACTCTTTTCTTTCTCTCTTTTTTCAAATATAGTCTTATAATTTACATCAAAATTATAAACTTAGAAATGAGAAGTTAAAAATCATGGATATTCGATTCAAAATTTCTGAATTAAACCTATTTATTTTTCAAGATTATTATTTTCTTTCATATTGGCATTTAAGTAATTATGGAAAATGGGTTTTTATTTAATCCAACAAAAAATGGAGCACTACAAATTTTGATGTCATCATCTACTCAATTAATTCAACTCAATTATTTATTATTTCTTCATATTCATTGTAAAATTATCTTGTTTTATTACAAATAATATTTCTCATTTTATAAAATTATTACAAAAATTAAATTAAAAATATACTATATTTGGCATGGATCTTCCAATTTTGAACTAAAAAAAACCCATACTTTCCAAACTACTTGTCGTTGAAAACCCCTCGAGCACAAAACCTCACTCTCCATAAACCCCACTCTCTCTTAAATCTCAATCACAAGACAAACTCTCAAGATTCCTCAGAAACTGAATTCTCTCCCTCTCGCTTTAAACTTGAATGACCAAAGCTTTGTTCTTTTCTGGTTTGGAGAAAACAGAACTCAAGATGGCTGATGATACGTCGGTTGGGCCCGAAATAAGAATCACAGAGATTGAAGAAGAACCTCTCCTTCAACAGCCACAAGAAGAAGAAGACCCAAATGGATCATCTTTGTTGATTCTTTCACCTACACAAGCAGACCAAGAAGAAACCAATAATCAAGACCAACCAAGTCCAACTTCTTTCAAGAAGGTAAAGTTCTCCTCTTTAACTGAATCTGATACTAATTTTGGTGAGAAAGAAGAACTGGGCTTGGAAGGAAATGAAGTAAAGTTTGACTATTTGATTGGAAAGAAGGTTGCTTATTGTGAATTGGTTTCTGGGTCTTTTGAAAGTGGAGATTTTGATGATAAGATTGAGAGTTCTGGTGTGAAAGTGCTAGAAACTGAGACTTCTGTGGATGGTGTATTGAATAAAGGAGAGATTGAATGGATTGTTGATGGTGTGAAAGAAGTGAAAGAGAAGGGGAAAGATTTTGTAGGAAGTGAATGCTTCGAGGCTGAGATGGGTTTAGGTTCCGATGACAATAAAGAGTTTGTGATGGTGAAAGAGATAGGAGGAGAAAGTTCATTGGAAGCAAAGAAGAAGCAATTATTGGAAGAACTTCAAGATGGTTCGATCTTTAAAAACAAAACCAATGTGGATAATAATGTTGATGGCTTTGACACTGGTGTGGGAATCTCGGGGATACTCAAAGGATCTGATGAATCTGTCAAACGTTCTTTGAAGATTGAAGTGATTGATCATACAGTGTTGATTGAACCAGCTTCTGTAACCAAAACTGGTAATGGTGGTGGTAATGTTGCCGAGAGGAATGGAAAGAAGAACGGTAAACATGAAACTGATGAAAAGAAGGTAAAAAGGCCGCGGAGAAGGGGAAAGATTGCAACGAAGGGTGGTTTGGAGACAAGCGAAGGGCAAAAGAAAGTGACCCAAATTGATGAAGCTCAAAAGAGAACAATTGATGTTGGTGAAGTTCGAAATGGCTGTGAAACAGACGGGGACCGGATGAAGAGGAAGTACTCAAGGGAGGAAATGAAGGTCCTGAGGTTTGCAAATATTGTAGAACAGCGAAAATTGTGGAGAGATATATACACTGGACTTGGAGATGATGCTGTGGAGGGCTATAAAGACCTGGCAAGTTCAAAGCATCATAAGAAAGTTTCCTTGAACTTCAATCCTTGGGAGCATTTTGGAAGGAAGGAACCTGACATTCCTGGTAAGTGTTCTTGTTTTTTTCTCCTCCTGTTTTAATAATATTTTAATACCAAAATGTTTGAATTATTTAGGCATCTTGGATTGCATTTGTGATTTGTTAACATATTTGATTCATGCTTCGGGTTATGGCATATTTGTTTTTGTTTTTATTTTGAAGAGGCCTTAGCTTCTCCTTGACCTATGTAATTGAATGTGCATACTGACATGTATCGGGTTATGGCATGCTATTTTGATGGAATAGGAATAATTTGTTGCACTCTGTTAAAATTGATTCTTTCCATTTCACATTTCATTTTAAACTTCACTGGATCATTTTCATTGCAAGAGTGATGAAGTCTACCCAACCCTAAGATGGTGGTCCATTTTTGGATGGGAAAGTGTTGGGCAAAAAAAAATTAATATCATAGTGAAACAGAAAAGCTTGTAAAAAGTGTAAACTTGCTACGCTTGGCCCGGAATAGGTCTACTTTGTCGTTTTGATAACTTCATCTAGGATATAAGGTGGTGAGTGTTATCATGACCACAACTTCATAGTTGGTTTGAGTCAACCTTAGTAGGTCTTGCAAACAGCGGAGCATTTATTTAGTGCAGATGAACTGTCAAGCACCTGATTTGAAGAACAGATGCAGTTCCATTTGGTTATGCAGATGATACTTTAACTAAATGCCTGAAAATTTGGCTTTTAAACAGCTGCCTTTTGTGTGGCTTCTGTTACTGAAACCTGATTTTTACCCTTTTTTTTGGTTGGTCCCTATATCATTTTAACCCTATGGTTGCTTCAAACTTGTTCTCTTGTGTTTCCAGTTTGATTACTGAAATCAACAAATCTATTCTTGGTCACTTTTGTTTCTCTTTTTTCCTAATGATCATGTCATCAAAATTCTTGGTGCTCATGTTTGTGTTTCATCTCTTGAATTCTGTTCCTTTTATTGTTTGATTTGAATTATGGGACTCCAATTTACAGTTCTTTTTTTTTCCTTCCTCACATTTTCTTTTCTCATTTTTTTTAAAACTATCTGTGTTTCTTCTCATTTTTGTTCTCCTCTTCTCAACTAGTTTGGGATTGAGGCTTTGTACTTGTTTTTGTTCCCACTCTCCCCCCTTTCTACCTTTCTGGTTTTTAGCTCCTTTATTTTAAAAATAAAACAGGTAAATTCATCATAAAGATGTCGAAATCCTTTGAAATTCTTTCTTTTCTCCATCCCTTCCCTTCTGAATTCAGCTCTTATTTTGTCAATTTGATTGGTTCATTTTCTGTCTGGGCAGGTATGGCTGCAGCAAGGGGAAGATGGAACCATTTGAATGTATTTGCACATTGAAGAATAGCATGAGGAATCTTGCTAAAGTCCTTATGTGCATTATATCCACACATATCTGTTGAACTGTTGCTCTGATTGCTGTGTTTATGCTGCTTGCATATAGTCATTGTACATGGAAATTCTTTCTGCTGGCTTACCTAGATTGTAGTTTTTGGGAGCCTAGTGTCGTCATCCAACATGGCCTATTGCATTCTTTTGTAATTGAAAACTAATAAAGAGATGCTAACTGCTACTACCTGTGTGAATGAACAGAATGTTGTGTCTGTTACTGTTATTTCCACTTATCATTTTCTCATTTCTCTCTGGCTGAAATACCTGTGCTATCTATTTATTTATTTAGTTTGGGATCAAGATTTCCATTGTTATGAGAAATGTGAGGGGCTCTAAATTTTGAGATTAATCTCAGGGGAAGAATCTTCTGAAATCGTGGACGATGGATTAGAAAACATGGAAGTAGATGGGGGGGTGCAAAATGCTGATCTCTTGGATCCTGCTTGCAGTAACAGTATTGAGGGTGAAGGTACTGATACAGTTTTGGAAGAAGCGTATGGTGAAGAAGTTGACAGTGATGATGATTATGCTAGCATTCAGAGGCCTGCTTTTGCAGTAGAAGGAGAACCAGATTTTGATTCTGGACCTCCAGAGGATGGATTAGAATTCCTCAGGCGTGTCAGGTACCATTCTGTATCCTACTTTTCTTTTCCTTTACCAATTATCGATGCTAGCATTAAAATCCAAAAAATAATTGCAATCTGTCAAATGGGAAGTTTGACTGCACCTAAAGTTCTAACATAATTTATGATGGTGACATAAAAAATTGTAATCTTGTCATCGACTTCATATTTCTTTCTTCTGTTTAGGTGGGAGGCTGCTCACATTCCAAAAGTTAAAGTAGCCAAGCTTGACAGGAGTAGAGTTAACAAAGAACAAACTGTTTATATGCCCCAGATTCCTAACATTGCCAAGTGTCCAGAGTATTTACTGCCATTGAAGCAGTGGGAGGATGCATTTCTTGTTGATTTTTCTGAGCTGCGACAGGTATAGTTCTGGTGTTAATCTGCTTTGTGTTTATGTGGTAATTTTATTGGCAAAACAACTCTATTTGTCTGTTTTAGCTGAAAAGGGGGAAAATAAAATTCTTCTTTGATCTGTTCACCTCTCTTTGAAATAAACCTGTATCTATATTTCTTGAGGAATTGTTGAAAAGATTCTCTGAAGTTGTGTAAAATGTTGCTTGTTTTATCAATGCAGAGATATACATTATTCGATCCTTTTGTCCCAAAAATCATTCCTTCAAAAGTGAAAGAGTGCCAACTTTTTGTCGAGGGAAGATTTGTGATTTTAGAGAGACTGTATAGCACTCATTTGCACGTACAATAGGAAAAAACCTGAGATTAGCTTGAAATTTTTTAACCCAATGATGATATTTAAGGTCTTTAAGAATCTTGCCCGCTAGGTCATAAACATATAACAAGAAAAATAGAGAATGCGTAGCACTAATGTCGAAAACTGACTTCGTTTTCTTTGTTTTTCTTTATCTGAATTCCAGTTTCTGTCTCAAGATGACGGTTCCAGCACTAGAATTTCCCAGAAGATGCAACCAGCAGCTATTGTTCTTGGGAATTCTTCCCCTCAGCATGCTGAAAGTATTGTTGTTGAGAGATCCAATATCCTTGGAACTGAAACTGATGAAGTCCAATCCTACAAACCTCTCGATACTTCCAGTGCTGAGAACGCCATTGATCACCCATGCATGGCGAATGTTGAAGACTGTAGAAACTTAACATCTTCTCAGATTCCAACTCCTGAAGCTTCTTGCAGTGATGCTTTATGCAACTACCCTAACTTGTCTGTGATTTTAGCTATGGATTGTGTTGCTCGAGTTTCAATGCTGAGGAAACGCATAAAATTGGCAGAAACCATGGACACACTGTCAAAGAATGACTGTGTGTGGCTATTTGCCTTATGTGCAGCAGTTGATGCTCCACTAGATGCTGACACGTGCGCTGCTCTTCGGGGTCTGCTCCGAAAATGCGCAAGCTTGCGAGCTAACAAATCTGAACATGATGATGAGGTTATCATGCTGAATATTCTCGCCACAATTTCAGGCAGGTATTTTGGACAGTCTGAAAGCTGAAGCTTCTCAGTTCAACTAAACCATGTCAACTTCAAGGAGTATATTTATATTTCTTGTATTTGAGTATAGCAAGTTGCTTATATTTTTTAATCTGCTTTGGAAATGGCTTCTGTTTGTTCAGACGCAAAATTAGAGTTATTTTTAATTTGGGGTGCTTTAATTATGAAATTTTATTTCCTCTGATATAATCTCCAGCAATAAATTTTCTATGAATTCAGTTTTCACATGTTATAAATACGAGTTTCGTTTCATGCTTTCGATATTTTATATGGTATTTTTTATTTAAAAATTTATTAAAATATTTTTTTTTAGATTTTTTTTTAACATAACACATTAAAAAACACTAAAAATAATAATTAATTTAACATCTTCTCATGCTAAATAAATACATTTTAAAACACAAGTAAAAACAATGCAAAAATAACCTCTTCAACTTGAAATCAGTTTTTATGGACCAAAACATATTAATTAATCTTATCATTTCTGTTAAATTGAGATATTTCCATGTAATAATTTGAATTGAAATAAAGTGGTCATAATTATCATAATTTTTAAATCGGTTTATAAATACAAAATTGAATAGGTTCTTGGCCAAATCATGTATTTAACAATTATGCTTCCATGATTATGCCACGTCATCTTGGTAGGGCAAAATCTCCCGCCCATTTTGGCCACGCGCACTCTCTTCTCTAAAATGGCTGATGTACCGACCCACCTATCTATAAACGGGGCAAAAAAAGAAAAGACCCGACCTGGTAAAATGTCGAGTGAGGCGAAGAAAAGGAAAGGATTTAGCAGCAGCACAACCCCAGCTTCACTTACCAAAATCTTGATCCGTTCTCTGTCGCGTCTTAATCCAAGAACCCCATCCAACACCGTCCCTCTTTCTTCTTTGTCTCTTAATTCCGTACGTACAGTAACCTGTTCTTTTCTTTTTCCTCTTACAATAATTTTTTTTCAACGTGTAAATGCATGAATGGTGTTTTTGGTTAATGGGAATTTTTTTGTTTTGTTTTAGACAATTTTTGTTTATCTGGGTGTGTGTTTTACAGGTTTGGTTACATGACTGGTGGCTCGTTAAGGTAGAAGGGAATGGCTTAGCTGTTTCTGGGTTTACTTCAAGAGAGTAAGTCAATGGATTTATTTAATTTTCGGCCATTTTGCTTTTCTTTATTGAAATTTTGTGATCATGTTACTGTAGAACATTACATGTTTTTATTCTTCTGGTTAATATTTTGGTATAAACTATTCAATCAAGATCATCATGTGAGGCCTATTCTGTGACTTGCAGCATGTTTTTGACATCCATGTCTATGCTTGCCATTAAATAGCTTATAGAAACTTAGCTGCATTTTCTTTCTATGATTAGCGAGCAAGGAAGTTACTGTGTGTTCATCTGGTTTTTGTTTTGGATTTGATGCCTTAGAGGAGTAGGGACAAGATTATTTTGCTCAGCAGCAATTGTCAAAAGACATTATACTACCATTCTTGAGGCGAAAGACGGCATCACTGTTACACTTAGTGGATTCATAAATCGAGATCGAGCACATGAAAATGGGTTTTCGTTTCAGGTATGTCATCATCTTTGTTCAGACTCTTACTCTGATTCTGTGATTGAAATGATATGGTGTTGTGTGCTATTTTATTTCAGAAATTTGTTATGCAGAAATATTGAACTTGCTTTGTATGTCTGTTAATTGTTGTTCCCACTTGCTTGTGTAAGTGTTTTCTCATGAGAAGCTCTGTTTTCTTTTATTGAGAACATCTGTGTGCTCAGTATCTATGCATTGTAAAGAAGGAAAATCAATTTGGATGCAGTTTCTTAGATAGAGAGAGATGACTATGCCTTAGTTGCATTCAAGTTCATTTGTTGATTTTCTAACTCAAAACCAAGACTGTCGCTTTGAGCAGATTTGTGACCGTTTCCAACTGGGGTTTCCATATTCCTGGGAAGAAATTGCTGCTAAATTGCGCGGTGAAGAGTCTGCTAATGGAGGGAGTCCTAGGGGAAAATCTGGATTGGTGGAGCTCAACACGTCTTCTGGCATCAGCACAAACACTGCTTCGGTGTCCTTTGATGATATCCCAGTTACAAGAATCCGTGATATTCTAATGCACCCTCTTGGAGATCCCAAAGATTGTGCACTTGAAGACATACTAGGATCATTCTGCAGCAACACCATGGAACACACTCCCATGTTAACTGATCCATTCTCAAATAGCAAGAGTCCAGTCACAGTGGCAAGGAAAAGGAAGAGGACCAAGGCTGACCAGAAGCACAGAGATGGGGGTAAAATCAAACTTACAGATGATACAGTAATGGGGGAGTGCATTACCCCAAGAAGAGGAGTTGTCACAAGAAGCATGTCTAGACTGAGGAATCTTGCAAAAAACAACCCAGGATAGATTTTTGTTAAACTCTTTCATTGAGAGTAAAGACGATGCTTTTCTTTCAACATCAGAGGCTGCTCCAACCGGCTCGGAGGGATGTGTGCTAGGAAAGATAGTTGTGCAAACATATCTAGATGGATGAATGATGAGAAAATGCAGGAAGAAAATCTCCCATCAAAAACTACTGTCTCTTGCAAAGAATTCAGAAACAGCCGAGAAAGATAATTGTGCTATCGTGTGTAGATTGGTGAATCGTAGAACAACGAAGGAAGAAAATCTGTCATCAAAGTCCACTGTCTCCTGCAAAGAATTCCAAGAACCCCAGAAAAGGCTCTTCCATCAAGAGTGAAGACAATGCTTTTCTTTCAACATTAGAAGCCACTGATGTAGAACTGCTGGCAAAGATAGTCGAGCCGCCATCATCCAAGGAAGTCCCTGATGTATATATAGTCAAATATCCAGAAGGATTACTGGAAAGCCAGAATTCCGAAACAGAATCTAGTACTGCTGGGATGTTCATGCCTAATGGAGTTGTTCTTGCAGAAACTGATGATAACTCATTTGGCAGTCAATGTGTGATATTTACAGGTTTTTGGGGGCAACAACCTTTTCAATACGGGCATTACAAGCTAAGTTCTCATTCAGAATAGAACTCAACAAATTCCAGAGTTTGTTCATATGTCGGATGATAGAATGCCCATGACTTTCTTAATCCTTCCATTCTAACACAGGATATACCTTAAATTCGACCACTATATGCAGGTGATTAACACAGGTACACCTTGCATTCGCCGTTGGACCTGGGGTTTGTTTATGCCTGGAATAGTCCTGGAGACGAATGCAAACAGAGCTCTCCATTTCTAGTAGTAGAATTTCTTTTTTTACCATTCACGATGCATCCATGCATGCAAAGACAGTTTCTATTTTTTTCCTGGCTTTGTGTGCATAAAAGAAAATCATCCCAGAGGAGAATGACCAACACAGTCAAGATTCAGGAAGATCGTGGAATCATCAGGGTTGGTGGCAATTTAATTTCTGTGCTAATTAATCGTTCACTTTCTGGGGCAGCATAACGTCATAACAAGATCGGTTCAACTACATGATTTGATTCATTTGTAAGGACTTGCGTTCCTTCTCTTTTGTACTACTTATGCAATGACAGATGAATGGGAAACAACCACAGAATACTAAAAGAATAAGCTATTATCAAATGAAATTGAATAGATGGTCACTCATACAGAACCCCTGTATCTTACAGTGACTTACAATTCGTACTATTTGCCGCTTTGATGCACTTCCCAATGATGTCGGAGTAAACAGTCACCCTTACAAGTGCCAAAAAGATTATGTCTGGAGCTGACTATTCCTTTTTCTTTTTTCTTTTTTTACAAATGCTAGGATGTTGGCCTGTCTTGATTCTGGAGTTCAGTTGCACTTCCTCTGATACTGCATTTACACGGGCACTCTTTTGCCCCGATATCGATCAAAAAACTGCCCATAAATGAAATACAAAATTAGATCAGCTTCTAATGGTGAAGTGTTCGTGAACAATGAATGTATATAAATGAAATTGAGAATTTTATGTATCAATAAATTCAACTGATTCCAGCGCCAGCCAGCAGAAGTTACAATTGTGCAAACCCCTTGTTTATGTTTGAAATGCCTAAAAGATTTGACTAACACACCCCTCCCACAAAATCCTCTGTTAATTCTATAACTGCTCCAACCAATTTTTCTAATAAAATTTGTCCATTCTGTGAACCTCCCTACCTAATCATTTTTTTTTCCCGAAGGAAAGCCTTTATTAGAAGTGGCAGACTAAAAATCTAATTCATTGCACTTGTCATTCAAGTCAGCATGTCAATACTTCCTAACATCAATCCAAGCAACCTTTCATCATGTTTCCTCAATTATCAAATTCCACCCGTCCTAAAATCTTTCATCACGGTTCATCAATCATCAAATTCCACACATCTCCATCCACTTGCTATGATCTGAACCAGGGATTTACATGAATGCTATTTCAACCTTTTACAAATATAGTTGATGCCCAAAAGAAATTTTGCCAAGTACACTTATCCTTGGCCATTCCATGCAGACATAAATTCCAACCTTCTTTGGATATAAGATCAAGTCTCAATGCAAGTTATGTTACTAGCAAAGACATGCCAGAGCCAACAAAAACAATGAAAATTGTGCTAAATTCCACTCGTTAAGTATTTTCAAAATAAAAAGTTTGCAACAATAAATAAATAGTCCACAAAAAGGGAAAACAATCAATAAAGATCAAAAGTACATAAAATAGAAGGTTAGAAACAAGCACGCAGCTAACCTAGCCACAAACGAAGGAAAGAGTAAAGGGTGTATCAGAAAAGCAAAGGGGTGACAAATGGACAAAAGTTGTTCAAGCAAATAATCATTCTTTTATGGAATCAATAATATAACCAATTCACCAGAAAACATGCCAAAAGAAAAAAATTAGCAACAATGGAATACGTCAACTCCCTAGTGAGGTTGGCTGTTCTACCTTTAGAACTAACATGATTCGTTCCACGTGATATTTTAGCATAATAAGGGATAATCAGGATTTTCTATCACAATTTTTCAAACTTATTCGTTAGATGCACTAAATGACATCAATCAGTTCTGTATGTTCCTAATGTCCATTGCAAACAGGCATGATGTCCAAGCCAAGTACAGACATAGAACAGTTTAAAGACTAACTCATACGATAAGATAAGATCGTATTATCTACAAGGATGGAAGTCTAAAAACAGTTTTTTTATTTCAGTTCTTAAGTAAACATACCGATCTCACAAAAGGCTGTTGGAACACCCATCCAAGAATTGGTATCTTCTGAATGAAAACTGCCAGTGTTGGCCAGAAACCACTGTACAAAATTCCCATCAGCATCTTCAACGGGATGAAGCAAGCAGATTAACTATAAACCAATTAGATAAATATTCAACAGACCTGAAGAGAACAATGAAACCATATGCTTCCAAAATCATGCCAATAACTGGCCATCCTATGACCACAAAGAAGAAGCCAGCACCAAATGAAATAGTTCCCTGCATAACCAGCAAAGCAAACGTGGTGTAAAGTGAGCATGAAATACAGCAGCTGATGCAGGGTTCACGTATGCACACAGAAACAGATAGATTAACTACCTTAAAATTCTGGCGTTTCATGAAGAATTGCATGGTAGACTTTGGTCCAATAGTGAGACTGACTCCAGAGATGAAAAGGATCTGGTCAAGTACCGCAGAGAAAGAACCAGCGTTAAAATGATATCATAGCACAAGCAAAACAGAGCTGATGCTGAATACGTACATGCATGGCATGACACTTACATTTCCCATGGCAAGAAATCCCTTGTCAAAGAAGAAGACAATTCCCAAGAATGAGAAAAATATGCCAAATCCAGTCAAGCCTAACCCAATCTCTGTTTCATTTCACAAAAAATAAGAGGCATAAGACTTTAGATAGAACAAAAAGCATACCAAATTAACACAACAAAAAAACTAATCTTTTTTCTGTCATTCTTTTTCCTATGGACAAGTAATTCAGCTCGAAGTAACAAAAAAAAATGCCATTATTCACAGGAACACAGAGTCTACATAAGGCAATAGCTATGAGCATAAGATACATAGAGTAATCAACCGTATGAATTGTCATTGCAAAGCTTCAGCATTGCTTAAGACTCCTCAAACAGTTCAAGCTTGCCAAATTTTCATCAACCCACACAGACACTAATATATAACATAAATTTCCCACATAAGGTTCCTCAGGTCCAATGTTCATCATCAAGACTACCGAGACAATTCTAAAAACGGCAACCCTAACAAGTTACTACAAACCTAATACAATTTCTCAAACTCATTAGTAACAATAACACGCTAACGCAACGAATTAAACACCTTTACCGCAGTACTAAACAGAATCATCTACGCTAATAATAGCTTTCTCTCTAACTTTCAGCAAATTTCAAGTCAAAACAGGCACAAATTAGCTTTTAAAATAAAAAAAAAAAACTCAAAAAAAAAACGCCGCCATGCAAATAGCATGTATAAAGAAAGAAGATCAAATTTTACTCACTTTTACGGTCATTCAATTCAAAGGAAACCATCGTTAAAGCTGTTGGTGGATTCTTCACGTACTAATCACTTTAACTGGAAAAAAAAAACAAGAATCAAAATCAGATCCAATTAAGATCAAATTATGCAGAGTTAGCTTCAAATTAGGGATTTGATTGAAAAAAATGAATCACACGAGATCTGCATGCGCTAGAATCGTAAATTTTGTGTTACCCCGTAAATCAGGTACAGAGAAAGAGACAGAACACGAAAGAGATCTTCTAGACTGATCTATCTGCAATAGAAAGAGAAATCATATCGAAACGATTATCCATTTCACCGATTAAAAGAAGATAAAACAGTGTGAGAGAGAGAATGAATCGAAAGAAGCTGTGTTTGGATGCTGATAAAACAAAGAACGGCCTAAGTTTATCTTTCTGATTTTCCTCTTGTTTTTCTCGACAACCAAACAGAAACTAAACAGAGAGAGAGGGGGGTGACCTGAGATTTGAGAGAAGCGAGGAGGAGGAGCAGGAAAGGAAATGAAACGAGAGAGAGAGAGAGAGCGTATCAGTCAGTTATTTTTCTCTTCTTATATAATATAGACAAAAGAAGATTATTTTTGTTTTATTTTGTTTTCTTATGAAAATATTTTTCAAAAATATTATCCATTTATATTTATTTTATTAGTTAGCTGCCCTGGCTAAGTATTTGATTATTCGACTATTCGTTGGTGAGTGATGTCGTTTGGCCAATAAAAATCGGAGTTTTCCTCTTTCCTCTTTTTTTTTTTTTTAATTTTTAATTCCTTTCTTATTCAAGGTAACGAGTTCAGATTGGCCGGGACGAGTCACTCGGTATGATAACTTGTGGTATAAGTGTTTGGTATTATAGTAATAGAATTGTTTTTTAAATTATTTTTATTTGAAAATAAATTAAAATAATATATATTTTTTTATTTAAAAAAAAAAAATTATATCAGCATTTTAAAATAATATAAAAAATTAACTCTAAACAAAAAAAATCAAATTTTATAAAAAACGCAATCTAGCAGCATAACCAAACAGGTTATAAGGAATATTTTTAAGTTTTTAACCTTTAAAATTTAATAATTCCAGTTCACCTCTTATACTTTCCAATGCGTTAAAATCTAGTCCTTGAATTTGTATTTTATTGTAAAATGATTAACTCATATGCACGTCATTTAGGTGAAGCTTAACATTGACATACCATAAGTCCGTAACTGTAAGTTGAAATAGATTAGGCACCGTTTGGAATTTTTTATGTGTTTTGAATCATTTTGAAACACTGATTTTAAAAGTAATTTTTAAAAAATAAAAAAAATATCATTTTAATATATTTCAGGATAAAAAATACTTTAAAAAACAATCACAACCACACTCTAAACATATAATGTCCCAAAAGTATGGGAGAATAAATATTACCTTATAGATTTATATCTATGTCCTAATTTGTGAAACTCTGTTTAATTAAGTTAATCTAGAAAATTTATAAATTATAATTTGATTTATATTAAATTTTAAATGAATAAAAAAAATAAAAAAACATTAATATGTTAAAATTTAAAAAATAATTAAAATAACATTATTTTTATATTAAAAAAATAATTAATTCAAGTTAATCCAGTAATCCAAAAATTCAAACTCATTTTTAGTCCAATCTCTAGCAAGATCTAACAATTATGTTTTCGAGTTCTTAACCATCGAAGAGCTAAATCATGAAATTTTCACTTCAATCTATCTTTTGCTTGCTCTCTAAGCTTCTCGTCTTTCTTCCAAACCGACATACGATAATATCCTACAAAGTTCTTTAAAATAAGAAAAAAATTTGGTTGCGGATTATCTTAACATTACGGTTCATATTGGAAATTTTTTAGAATTATGGTGTTTGAGGATAATAACGCCATGTTGTTTTTTAAAGTTTTTTTTATTTAAAAATATATTAAAATAATTTTTTTTATATCAATATATCAAAATAATATAAAATAATAATTTTAAATAAAATAATCAAAATTTTTAAAAACATGTTTCCAAACATTTCTCGAATTTCATATTAAAAAATTTTAAACAACAACAACATAATGGTATTCAAAATGAGATAGGTTAAGCTAAAGATTGACATTGAATTCACAAATTAAAGAATCAAGTTGTAAATTGCCACTCATTTTTATTATATTGTAGACAGATGAGAAAAATATTTAATCAATATTAATGCAATTAAAACGACTTAGTAATTTCTAATTTTCTGTAGCTGGCATCAAGATAAAAAAATGCAATAATTATAATA
>Ga0307510_10003220_pt1 | contig 18982 bp, 17 predicted proteins | sample 12_EM_MG_FD_207224 | JGI IMG/M metagenome (GOLD analysis project Ga0307510, IMG submission 207224) | Populus trichocarpa ectomycorrhiza microbial communities from riparian zone in the Pacific Northwest, United States - 12_EM | ecosystem: Host-associated > Plants > Roots > Unclassified | place...
CGACAACTATTTTGTGACAGGGAAATGAATGTCAAAACGTCCGTTAGTGATCTTTACTGTTTCACCATTAGAATTTGAAACATCAAAATCAAAAATACCGGAGATGATTTTGTTGACCAGGTCAAGCTTAGTGATGGTCAGCGTTCCCGGCGATTTCTGATCGGTGTTATAGTTAAATCCGGAGATGTAGTCAAAAAAGCCGGCGGCATTTCCGGGAGCACGGGTACTCAATTTTAAAGTTTGTCCTTCAGAAACCTCGAGAGAGTCAGTTATAAGGCTGACCATAGAAATACTCCCCTCCTCGCTTTTATGCACCGCGTATATGACCAAGCCACCGGTTGGCGAAGGAGTATAATTTGCAGATAACTTTGGCCCCGAAAAAGCCCCCCAGGTTTTGGGCAAAAAGGCCTTGCCGTTAACCAGGCAACCAAAGGTGTTTGCACCGTATTGAGAGGCTGCAGGCAATTTATCAAGTTCGCTGGTGGCTGATTTTTTGCAGGCAGGCAGCACTGATAAAACAAGTAAAAACAGCAAAAGGGATTTTTTTTGAATTGATATAGAAAACTGCAATAAATGGAACTGCATGGATGAATAGGTTAGGTTGGTATAAATGTAAATAAATAATAACGTTATTTCTTCAAATCTTAAAAACAATACCCCTCATTGGTTGTTATCCATGCGGTTATAAGAATTTGTTGTTATAGGGAGCGCAAGGCATCCCATAACAATCCTTTAAAATTTTATGTGAAAGCCCGGTTGATTGGTACTCTTCCGGGCTTTTTTTATTGCTGATTTTTATTATCCTTTATTTCATGTTGCCATGAATTTTATTGATCGCGTCCAGGTGCGTTTTAACCACAGGCGCGGTTTTGGCGGCAAATGCTTTCAGATCGGCATCCTTACCATTGCTTGCTTCATCCTGCATCAGGGTGAGTGTCTTTTCGTGCCCGTCTACCATCAGGTTAACATAGGCGCTGTCAAAACTGGTTCCGCTTAGCTTGCCAAGACTGTCCAGTTTAGCCTGGTGTTCTGCATCTACTGTTGGCGGCAGACTGATGTTTTTCTTTTGGGCAACTTGCTTCAGCTCGTCGTTGGCCTTGCCGTGATCGTCCACCATCATCTGCGCAAATTTTTTGATATCAGCATTGCTGGTTTTGGTGAGCGCGAGTTTACCCAGGGCTACTTCGGCCATGCCGCCTATGGCAGCCTTATTAGCAAATTCTTCATCTGCGTTAGCGCCCATTGCTGCCGAAACATTTTTGGTGGTATCAACCGTTGTTTTTATGCTGTCGGTTGCAGCAGCGCTGCTGTTGTTGCCTTTGCAGGCCGGCAATAAGCCTGCGGCCCCTGCAATTAGCAGGAAGAGACTTAACTTTTTCATAATTATTGTTTTTAATAGGTTATTTAGTAGTAACTCTTAAAAAGGGAAAAGGTTCTGTTTTGAGGACATAGTAAAAACCTTTTCAAACCCTCTTTGCGGAGCAGAGAGGGCGGGCGGTCCGACTTTAGGCGGAAATGACCGGGTGAGTCGACTACCAAGAGATATTAATGTTGATGCATTGCGATGAGTCAACTCACCCCGACCTCTCCGCCTAAAGTCGGATGGTCGACCCTCTCTTCGCTGCGCGCAAAGAGGGTAAGGTAAATTTTAATATATTAGAATTGTGGAAGAGATCAACCCCAATATACAAGGCATCCGTATGTCTAAGCTGCCTGATGGTACGCACAATCTGATCCTGGTGGCCTCCAACGAAATGTGGGCCGATGTTTTGCATCACACTTTGGGCAAGCAGGTGGCGCTGGGTTATACCTATGATGGCAATGATATCACCTTTTACGTGGTGGTCGAACTTCCTCATATCGGTAAGCTGTTCAGGGTACCTGTGAGCGTACACAGCGGGACATTAAACTGGCTAAGCCGGATAGATGAAAAAACTGTCACCGGTATCAGCGTAGCTTACCGCGATGGCAAAGGCGGAGCCATCCCCTTTGGGGAAACGGTGCATGTGTACTGGTAAATTGATTGGATAAAAATCAGCCGGATAATGAACTAACCCAATGAGCCAACCATCACTTCTTCAGGTTCGGGTTTTTGCTGACGTTTATCACCGGGCACCGGGCGGGCTTCTGTAATAAACAGGTTTACAAACCATACGGTAGCTACGATGGCGTAGTATAAAATGTCTTGAGGTAAATTGCGCAAAAACTTAACAATTGTCATATTCACAAATAAATTTATGATGCTGCAAATATATACGAATCAAAAGCAGGAATGTTTCAAAAAATCTAAAATTAGTGTCATATTTTGCCGGAAACGCGGTTTTTCGGCATTGTCAGGACATACTACGGCACTGTGCAGGCATATTAAATTTTAATCAAATAACCCATACAACTAATTAAAATTTAATTACTTAACTTAGTTATCCCTAATTGTATCAACTTGAAAAAGATTCTTATCATCGAGAATGATATTGATACACTTGAAGTCTTAAGTATTGCACTTACAGATAATGGATATACTGTAGTTTTGTCTGAAACAAAAATATCCCTGCAGCGAATAGCTGAAATAAACCCGGATATTATTGTTATTGATTACCTGCTCAGCGACGGTTACGGCAATGAACTGTGCCTGGATATCAAATCGAACCCGGCAACCAGCCGGATACCTGTTATCCTGTTTTCGGCAAGCCTGCATTTAGAAAAAGTGATAGCAGCCTGCCATGCGGATGCATTTATAGCCAAACCGTTTGATCTGCTGGATTTTGAGAAAACGATTGATGAACTTGCGGTGTAAAACAAAGCCCGGAATACCTACACACCGGGCTTACTCATAGTACTAACTTTGGAAAGGTTGATGGTTTTCGCCTCGCGCTATCCCAATTCCTTGTTAATATATACAAACAACCGGTTAAAATAGTTTTGGCATAACGTGCATTCAATTAATATTTTATCATTCTGTAAAAACCAACCCGATTTTCTATTGTTATAATAATAAGTGTTGTTTGGATTACCCGGAACTATCCTGATACTTTAAACAATACAAGACCCTGTATGGAGCACGTGCAGGGTCATTTTTTTGTACCGGCCTAACTATCCGCTTTTATTTTGGTGATGATGATATAGGTATCGCCGGGTGTAGCCGAGTTATGATACCAGTTTAAGCTGACATTTACCGGGTAGTTGAGGGTCTGCGTAAGACCAAGTTTCGTCAGGTCTGTAGTGGTGCGATAAAATGATGGCGCATTTTTAGTAGTGTCATTTTTGATCTCCACTTTAAGTCCGCCGCACATAGGGCACATACCCATATCCGGCCCTAAAAGCACGCCCTGGCTTTGATATACAGTACTTGAATCTTTCTTGCAGCCGGCAACAAAAACAACCAGGATCAATATGGCAAGTAACTTATTCACGCTCATTTATTTACGATACGTAAGTTATTGAAAAATGCTACAGACGGAAATGAAAAAAAATATTATTCCTGTGAATTTCCACTTTTAGTGGCGCATGATTGTGTGTGTCCGGCTTGTGTCTGTGATATTGCATACTTTTATCTCTTTGATGGAATTAAACTTAGTGCGAAATTTAATTCTGTATCGATGCCTTTTAAAATGTCATCAATTTTAGGGGTTACATGATAATCTGGTTCAACGCCCCTGCCTTTTGTAAAAGCAACGGCATTAGTTGTTTTGATCAAAGGTATTGCGATTCTTATTTTGGAATTGGGTAAAACTAACCTGGCCGATTGATGCGAAGTATTCCCCTCCATTGTTCCACCACTTTCTTCTCCAATAAATATACCCCTTCCGTTGCCTTTCAGAAAACTGGCGACTACAGTTGCCATAGAACCTGATGCGCCATTGATCAGCACATATAATTTCCCTTTGTAATGATTGATATCCGGGTGCTGTTCATCAAGCAGCGGCATATAGGCTTTTTTAAGTCTATACATCCCGGTATTAGTTTTATACACCAGCGAATCTGCAAAAAATAAGTCTTTGCCGTTTTCCAGGTAATCAGCGACAGGTGCATATCCTGCAAATTTTACTTCGGCAGATTCAAAATGTTTATACGGCTTTGTCAGAAGATAAGTCAGCAGTTTTTCACCTGTTCCATCGCCGCCTTCGTTATTTCTTAGATCCAGAATTAAATTCTCCGTATGCTTTACATTTAATTCTTTAAAAACACTATCGTATAAAGTATAAAAGTCTTGTTTAAAGCGTGCTCTGTGCCATTTCAGAAAAGACGAAATGCGCAAATAAGCAACGTTTTTTTTAAGGTATTTAAATGCTAATGGCGCCTCCAATTTATTTCTGCTATAGAAAAACTTTTTATACGATTTATAATCAAGGCCGGCAACCGTTGTTATTTTCTTTTTTGACGGATCAGCAACGTCTATAAATTCTATGCGGTAAGTAGCTGTATCTGCTATAAAAATTGGATAATTCAGATCAAAAAGGTTGTCTTCTTCCGTCATACTATAATCTTCCAAATGACGGGTATTAAAGGTTTGAATGTACCCGTCAGAAGGGATGGTAGGCAATAAAATGTTTTGAATTTCTTCAACAGATCTTCCGTTAATAGAAAGAATTTCCGATCCGGCAGGGATAGCGTTATTGGATTGTGCCGATGTGAGCACATAAAATCTTCGGTCAATGATTTTTAAAGAGAAGGGGAAATAATGATGAGTGTTTTCTAATGACCGGTAATAATCTTTCGATGGCGTAGGAATCAGATGCTCATCGTTTGCTTTGGCACAAGTGGTGGCGATGAGTTTGTAAAATTCAGTCTCTGACTCAGGCTGATTTAATGATTTGAAATTATCATCTAAATATTTGCTCATGATTGAACTGTCAGTAAATCTGTAAAGACTTGGATAGGTAGTTTCTAAAGCTTTTCTGAATATGGAGTAATCCTCCTGTAATTGTTTGGAACTGTAGTTTAATGGTTCGTTTTGACAGTTGCCACAAAAAGCTTTTGCTATCAGAAGGAGCGTCAGCATTATTTTTTTCATTGAATTCAGCGTATGGTAATTATTTTCGGCCTTTGTTGTATAGACGGCAATTTTTAAAAAGCGTGACAAGAAAGATCAAGCTTAAAGGACAGCTTAAGATCATCAGAACTTCTGCTGAAAATCTTTTGTGTGCCATTAAAGTGGAAATAATGTGCTGCTAAAAGAGGAATCTTACAATTCCGGTTTGATTGAATGTGGGATGTATTATCAAACCAGGGCCAGTGTGAACCAAAAAGTGCTGCCTTCGCCATGTTCACTTTCTGCACCAATATCACCGCCATGTCTTTTGATGATCTCGGCTGACAGGTACAGGCCTATCCCAAAACCCGATATTTGTTGCCGGTGATTACTTTCGATACGGTAATACCTTTCAAATACGCGACTGATATCAGTTGGTTTTATCCCCATGCCCTCATCCTGCACACTTACTTTTATATGGCCATCAAGTACCCTGCAATCAACCATTATATTTTTACCCCTGGGCGAGTACTTAACCGCATTGCTAAGCAGGTTTGAAATAACCGCGCCTATTTTTTCACGGTCGGCATTAGCGGTAACAGGCACGCATGGCTGCAATACCACATTGTGCGAGGGCGACATCAGTTTGGTTTCTTCCACTACTTCGGATATCAGCTCTACCATATCAAAATCGGTTTTGTGCAGCATGATCTTACCCGACTCCAGCCGCGAAACATTAAGGAAGCTATTGATCATTGCACTCATCTTCTTTACCTGTTTGTTGGCACTTTCAAGCATCATAGCTGACGAGACGTCACCCTGTTTGCTTATTTTGCTGTGCATTACCTGTACCAGCGCCATAAGCGATGTGAGCGGAGTTTTAAGCTCGTGGCTCACCATACCTATAAAATCACTTTTGCGCAGTTCGTCGTTTTTTTGTTCGGTAATATCCAATACTGCGCCAATAAAACGCACAGGTTTATCATCTGCATCAAAATAAGTTTTACCCTTGGCCCTCACCCACCGTACTTTTTTATCTTCAAAACCTACCGTACGGTATTCCACATCATAATTGCCATCACTTACAGATTTGATGTAAACTTTATCTATTACGTCCAATACACGGTCACGGTCATCGGGGTGCAGGCCCATTACAAAATCATGCTCATAAGTTACATCCTCCTGGTGACTAATGCCAAAGAGTGTACGGCAACGTGCGTCCCAGTGCATGATACCTTTTTCCAGGTTCAAATCAAAAGTGCCCAATTCGGCTGCATTGAGCGATAGCGCTAAAGTGTCTTTTATTTTTTCCAGCTCTACGCGGGCCGTTACCTGTTCGGTAACATCCACTGCCGATTGCAGCAGCCCGGTTATCTGCCCATCCTCTATTAATGGCTTGTATACCAGGTTATAAAATCTTGTTTCAATTTTCCCATCAATTTCCCTTACAATAGGCACTTCGATTCCCGACCATTCTTCACCGGTACGGTAGGTATGATACAGGCGGTCAACTATAGGCTGACCTATCAGTTCAGGTATGGCTTCGTGCCACGATTTCCCTTTTACATCCCCGCCCTTACCTATGATATCGATCATGGGCTGGTTAATTACCTCGAATATTAAGTCCTCCCCCTTATTTACCAGCAAAGCTACCGGCGACTGCTCTATCATGCTGCGGAAACGGCTCTCACTCTCCTCTACCTTGCGTTTTGCCATCACCATATCCGTCACCTCAAAAACATATACCAAGATACCCTCTACTTTATCATCGGCATCCAAACGGGGTATGTAGCTAAAGTTGAAATAGCGATCCTCTAAAGGCGCCCCTTCGTATCTTGCAACATGGATATGTACTTCTGTTCCTACATAAAGCCGCCCGGTGTTATAAACGTTGTCAAGCAGTTCATTTATCGGGCCTCCTTTCAGCTCGGGCAGCGCTTCAAAAATAGGCCGGCCCACCAAATCCCTTCCCGAAAGTATCTCCTGGTAAGCCGGGTTAACCAGTTCAAAAACCAAATCGGGCCCGGTAAGCACGCAAATACCCTCGGGCGCCTGCATAACAAAGCGCTTCAACCGGTCGCGTTCCCTTTCTGTTTCGGCTTTTGATATTTCCAGTTGTTGCTTGGCCTCTTTTAAGGCATTGTAAGAGTTTACTTTATCCGTCGTCTCGTTGCATATCACCAATACGCCTGCTGGTTTACCGGTCTCGTCAATTACGGCGCTGTAGCCAAATGTCCAGTAAACATCCTCAAGTCTGTTGTTGCGGTAAATGGGTATCAGCTGATCTTCACTCCAGGTAGGTTCGCCGGTGTTTAACACCTGGTCAATAAGCGGTTTTATTACCGGCCATATTTCCTGCCAGCAATCCTCGCCCCGTTGCCCCAATGCATGCGGATGCTTGCCGTTATTGCCCAGGCTGGGCCTGTAGGCATCGTTATAAAATTGTATCAGATCCGGCCCCCACCATAAAAACATGGGGAACCTTGAACTAAGGATGATGCTAACGGTGGTGAGTAAGCTCTGCGACCAGGTATCGGGCGCACCGATAATCGTACCCGACCAATTATAGGCACGGGTTAATTCACCCATTTCCCCGCCGCCCTGCAGGTAATGCTGATAAGAAACTAAATGAGTATCAGGGAGTGACATTAGTTAAAGTCCAATAACGTTATCTAACATACTTTTAAATAATATTGTTTGCAACATTATTTTGATGTTTCCCGGGGAGGCTTGATTATTTGTTGTCGCCGGTAAAACAGGCGGCGAAAATTTCTATTTTAATGATCACCGGCATTTTTTTGGATGATGATCATCATTCCTAAAAATAGCGCAAATGGACAGCTTTGTGCATCCAAACCCTAATATGGACATAACAGAAGCTGTTTTCAGGAAATTACTGCATATACAAAAGAAGCACTCAAAATATTTTATAGAGAACAATACCACCGTTTTCGATTGTGTGCAAATTGTATGGGAACCACTCACCCTGTTTATCCTGAATAAGAATCTGCCGGCCGAAATTATAGATGAAATAGAGGATATTGCTAAATCGGTTTGATTGGGGTTGGTTTTATCAGGCAGCCACGTTATGACTTCGTAGCAATCAAAAATACCGTGAAAACACTTGAAAAATACCCGTGAAAACACCCATGCTTATCACTGTGCTTTGTTATAACTTTAATTATATACTACAGTACTTCGACTAAGAAATAAATAATTGATCATTTAATTTCAGGAGCATGAAGTGGGTATTTTTCATTATGGCTTTATTTGCCGTTTCAGGCATTAAAGCGCAGAGCGACAACAACATAGTATCACCCGGAGACTTTTCATTCAACACAGTTCAGGGTACGGTAAGAAGCCTCAGAAATGGCAGTCCCATACCCGGCTGGCCCGTCATGAGAAATAATCAGCTTATTACACACCTTGCGGCAGACGGCACCTTCTCCATTTCTGCATCCTATAGAGATGTTATTGACATAGGCAATGGGTACTTCCATATAAGTATCCCCCTGAACAATAAACCCGGCCACCTTACAGGCCCGGAGTTTGATGTTTTCCTGGTTTATAAAAAAATAAGCAGGGTGGTACTCGTCCATCCGGATGTAATCAGCAGGGATACCGCACATAACGTTATTATCCGGCCGATGCCGAGGCCTAATCCTGATCTTGATAAGGCTGATGATGCTAACATTCCCCAATATGACAAAAAAAAGTTAAAAAATATTTTCCCTTTTCCGCCACCAAGGGGGTACACGAATGACATTTTAAATAAAAGTCTTTTTGCGCGGTGCACTACACTTAGCGATGTCAGTTCAGTTATTTTAAATGCGCTGCGGCATTGCCAATATGATGACAAGAGTTATTACCCCATCCCAAATGGATTCGCCCTGGTTACAAAAGTTGAGGAGATGAATAGCGACGGCACGTCTGTAATGGATGATGACCGGTTTAGTCTTAACAAGAACGTCAACATGAGATTTTGGGATTGGTTTTCACCGAGGAGAGGATATTTCAGGGTGTTTGCATTCCTGGTAACAGATCAGACCTTCCAGCCAACTGACGATACGATTGACCAGGAAACCGCCGAGGGGTGGGTTGACCAGGGAATGAACGACCTGCCCGACAGTATTGGTAATAAACCCTATAATTCATCTTACGACTGCACGGTGATAGTTTATGAATTCAGAGCACCGGATGTCAATCAAAAGCTCCAGCCTGTTATCCCGGCAAGATTAAGCGCGGTGACCCATCTCGACAAGTCAACCATAGCTGCATATTTAAATCCCGAAAAATGACCAGCATAAGCAGATACGAAGCTCAAAAAAAATTGACGGCTGTTTGGTTTGCTGCCTCCGGTTTTTTGATCTTTATAGTAATTATATGGCTGATAACCGGCAAGATAAACCCTATAGACCCGGTGACGACCTGGCTGCTCCAAAATGTAGTGCCTTATTTAACACTTATCACGTCCACATTCATCATTGCCTATAGTCGGTCAAGCAGTTTAAACACAGATGAGATCGACCGCTTTTTTTTCCTGCTTTCGGTAATCGTAACCATCTTTTACTTCCTGATACTCATTGCCATACTAATCAGCCTGCCCTATTATAAATTTTATGGACTTGGTACACCACAGGATGTTTTTGCCAATACCAATAAAATATTACCATTTATTCAAAGCATAGTTACCGGTGTTTTGGGGGTATTTTTTATCAAAAAGAAGTAAATGCCCTATACCTGCTTCCTGGAATAAGGGGAGGCCGGTATGGGATAGGTCACCCCATCGGCATAAAAACAAAAAACGTAGAGCCCCGGCCCGGCGTACTGTCAAAGCTGATGCGCCCACCCTGCTGGTCGGTAAACTCCTTGCATAGTATCAACCCAAGGCCAACGCCCTTTTCATTGGATGTGCCAAAGGTTGACCGTGCCTTGAGCGAGAATATATCCGCCTGCTGCTCAAAGGGAATGCCCCGGCCGTTATCGGCAATGCTGATGCGGCACTCGTTGTTTATCTTTTTTGTGCTTACGTCCACCCGCCCGCCCGGAGGGGTAAATTTGATGGCGTTGCTTACCAGGTTGCGCATCACCAACTGCAGCATATCGCTGTCGGCTACTACGCTGATGGTTTCATCTATCGCGTAGGTGAGGCCGATATCCTTTTTCAGCGCCATGATGCGCTCCATCTCCAATGTATTTTTCAGCGTATCGTTCAGGTTCAGGTCGCTCAGCTTCACGGTCACGCCATCCATTTGTGATTTGGACCATACCAGCAGCTTGGACAGCATATTAAGTGTGCTTTGGGTTACCTTCAGCAAATCCCCCTCCACTACTTCTCGTTCCTCTTTATCCAGGCCATATTCGCTCACCAGTTCCAGGTAGTTCTGGATATTGCTCAGCGGTCCGCGAAGGTCATGCGCAATGATGGACATCAACTTGTTCTTTTCTGTGTTCAGGTGTTCCAGTTGCTCGTTTTGCGCCAGTATATGCTGATGCTGGTTCTCAATATCCCTGCGTTTTTCTTCTACCTGCAAGCGTTCAAAATCATAATTATTGCGGATGTATTTGATGGTATAATACATCGTAACCACGGTAAACAGGTAAGCTACGGTAACATCTATAAGCCGCGATAAGCGATCAGGATAGGTATTGGGCACCAGTTTGGGATAATAATACTCTATGCCGTGCATAAACAAAAGCAGCACCACATTTAAAATAAACCAATACTTGTGTTGTTTTGATGGCGAAATAAAGATGATAAGAAACAGCGACAGCGCCAACACCACATCATTGGGCCCGATGCTGCCCGAATTGTAAAAATAGTTGATCAGGAACAGCGCATTGCAAATGATGCCTGTAATAAAAATGCTGCCCCGCATTTTTCCCTTGTACCTTGACTGGTAGAAAAAATAAAAGAAAACAAGTATAGCCACCACGCCAAGCCCTGCGGCAACCGGCTCACCGATAAACAGATTGATGGGCATAGTAAGTGCCAGCGCAATGATAATAACCATGCACATCGCGTGAAATATCCTGAATTCGAGTGAAAAAGCAGCGGGCTCACCGGTAAGTTTTACCCATAGCTTACTTATTTTATCACGAAATAGAAATTGTGTATTCACTTTAGATCCTTCAAATCTAACCAAAAAAACGAAACCCGGCGAACTAAAGTTTCCTTCAAATTAAAATAATGTCTTAAAAGTCAGAATAATAGTCGATACATGTTTAAACGTGTATTGAACGGGGTTTGTTGGGTTTTGTTATGGTATGGCGATGAGTTGACTCACCCCGACTTCTCCGCCTAAAGTCGGATGGTCGACCCTCTCTTCGCTGCGCGGAAAGAGGGTGAAGAAGATTTTGATTTCTGTGCCCTTGTTGGTGTTGTCACTAACAAGAGTGCGCAAAGGCCTGAACAGGATTCATGAAATAATAAGTGGTTTTGTTGGTGACAACACCAACAAAGGCAGGAAACCCCTCCCCTGGAATCAGGGGAGGCCGGGAGGGTAGATCACCCCATCGGCATAAAAACAAAAAACGTAGATCCCCTGCCCGGAGTGCTTTCAAAGCCGATGCGGCCGCCCTGCTGATCGGTAAACTCCTTGCATAATATCAACCCAAGACCAACGCCTTTTTCATTGGACGTGCCAAAGGTTGACCGTACCTTGAGCGAGAATATATCCGCTTGTTGTTCAAGGGGAATGCCCCTGCCGTTATCAGCAATGCTGATGCGGCATTCGTTGTTTGTCTTTTTTGTGCTTACGTCAATCCTGCCGCCCGGTGGGGTAAATTTTATGGCGTTGCTTACCAGGTTGCGTATCACCAACTGCAGCATATCGCTGTCGGCTACTACGCTTATGGTTTCGTCTATCGCGTAGGTGAGGTCGATGTTCTTTTTCGTCGCCATGATGCGCTCCAGTTCCAGTGTATTTTTCAGCGTATCGTTCAGGTTCAGGTCGCTCAGCTTCACAGTTACGCCATCCATTTGTGATTTGGACCATATCAGCAGCTTCGAAAGCATATTGAGCGTGCTTTGGGTCACCTTTAGCAGATCCCCTTCCACTACCTCGCGTTCCTCTTTGTCCAGACCATATTCGCTCACCAGTTCCAGGTAGTTCTGGATGTTGCTCAGCGGTCCGCGAAGGTCATGCGCGATGATGGACATTAACTTGTTCTTTTCGGAGTTGAGGTGTTCCAACTGTTCGTTCTGCGCCAGTATATGCTCGTGCTGATTGGAAATAGATTTATTTTTCTCCTCCACCTGCTGTCTTTCAAAATCGTAATTAAAGCGTATATACCTGATAGCATAATACATGGCAATGGCAGTAAACACATACGAAACGGTAATATCGATCATACGCGATCCCCGGTCACGGTAAGTATTAGGTATCAGCTGCGGGTAATAATATTCAATGCCATGCATCAGCAGCAACAGCACAAGGTTTAACATAAACCAGTACTTATGCTGCTTTGGCGGCGACATAAAGATGATCAGGAACAGCGACAGCGAAAGTATCACGTCATTGGGCCCGATGCTGCCCGAATTGTAGAAGTAATTGATGAGGAAAAAGGCATTACAAATAATGGCACTTATAAAAATGCTGCCCCGCATTTTACCTCTGTACCTTGACCGGTAATAAAAATAAAAGATAGCAAGCGCAGCCACAAGGCTCAACCCACCGGCAACAGGAAGACCGACAAACAGGTTGGCTGGCGTGTTGATGGTTAACGAAATGCTGATTACCAGTGAAATAGCATGAAATATTCTAAACTCGAGTGGAAAGACAGAAGGGTCGCCGGTTAGTTTTACCCACAGCGAACTCATTCTAGCACGAAATGTTAATTGTGTACCCACTTTAGACTCAAATCAAACAAAAAAACAAAATCTTCCAAGCTAAAGTTTCCTTCCAATTAAAATAATGTCTTAAGAGTTAGAATCGTAGCTGAAGCGTTTAACGGATTTTTGATGGGATTTGTTCGGATTTTTGACTAATAATCCGCGCTATTTACTTCATAGCCAGCAACAACGATGTAGGGTCATAAAAGCCCACCTGGACGGCAATTTTTCCGTCTTTGTTAAAGATATCGAACAATACCATTTCGATCTTGGCTACTTTTTTTGTTTTCCGGTTTATGAGTGTTATCAGCCACCACGATTGTACGGTAAAACGTGAATTGTTATACTCCAGTCCGTCGGGGGTACCTATTGGCCGCATTTTCATTTCCCCCCAGGTTTCAAATACCTGCTGCCATCCGGCTTTGGCTTCGGCTACTGTCCGGGGTGGCGGCATAGACCATTGTGCCGCTTTTGCTGTATCTACGGCGTAGCGCATCATGCCATAAATTTTGGCCGAATCAGCAAATAACCTGCCCATTGCTGCGGTATCGCCTTTTTCATAAAATGCGGCAAAGCGGTGCATCGTTTCGATATACGGGTGCTCACTGTAAATAATACCGCTCTTTACTTTTTTCTGTGCAAATGCCGAAACCGATACGGCAACAAGCATCACTAATAACAACTTCTTCATAACCTGCAGGGGGATTTTGGTTTATCGCTAACAGCTAAATAAATATAGGGTTTAGTGATCAGAGATTAGTGATTAGAGATCAGTTTTTGTTTTTGTCATGCGGAGTCCTATTGTGTTATTATAATGATTGTGTTTTTATGGTTGGCGCGGGGTGGTTGGTGGCTGGTGTTCTTATTGCTCACATTCTCCTCCAAAGGAGTCCTATGACAAAGTAGTCCTCCCAGACCAACACCAGTGTGTGGAAAGGGCTTGAAGACAATCTTATAAATCATTTATTATCAAATGCTTGAAACAAGTTAATGATGATTGCGGTTGTTATACTATGAGAAGCTTAATATATATAATTGTAGTTATCCTGATTATAGGATGGCTGCTTGGGGGCTTTGCCTTCCACATCGGCGGGGATGCTATACACGTAATAATTGTGATTGCACTTATCCTGCTTTTACTAAATATCTTTAACGGAGGATCCCGCCTCGACCGCGGTCGATGGTACTAAACGATGAAGAAGAGAATTTGCTGCTTAATTGATAGCAAAACAAAACACCCCTGTAAATTAATGACTTACAGGGGTGTTTTGTTTAATCCAGTGCCGGTTTAAGAGTTCAGCGCAGCGCTCCTTCCAACTTCGGCACTCCGACTTCATCTTTATCCTACCGGTAATTTAACAATAAACTCTGCACCTTCCCCCTCTTTGCTGATGATATCCAAAGTGCCGTTATGGCCTTTTACAAGGATATCGTAACTCAGACTCAACCCCAACCCCGTGCCCTCGCCTGTTGGTTTGGTGGTGAAGAACGGTTGCAATATCTTTTCCTTAATCGCATCAGGAATACCCGTGCCATTGTCTTTTACTTTGATGATAACCTGCCCATTTTCGGTTAACGTTGTTACCGTCACTGCCGGTTTGTAGCCATCCACGGCTGTTTTCGCTTTCTGATTGACGGCATAAAAAGCATTGTTGAATAAATTGATCAATACCCTACCCATATCTTGTTGTACGACGTTTGCTTTGAGCAGACCGGCATGATAGTGCGTTATCAGGTCAGCATTGAATGATTTATCTTTTGCCCGCAGGCCATGATAAGAGAGTTTTAAAAACTCATCGGCCAAAGTATTGAGGTCTGTTGGCTGTTTTTGTCCTGTACCAACCCGGCTGTGCTCCAGCATGCCTTTTACAATGGAATCGGCGCGCCTGCCATGATGGTTGATCTTCGCCAGGTTTTCTATCACGTCCTGTGTGATGGCTTTGGCTTCTTCGGTATCGCCTTTACCCAGTTCTTGTATCAGTTCACTCATCAACTCCCTGCTTACTTCAGAAAAATTATTGACGAAGTTCAACGGGTTTTGTATCTCGTGGGCAATACCTGCTGTGAGTTCACCCAGTGAGGCCATTTTCTCGCGTTGTACAAGCTGGGTCTGGGTTGTTTTCAACTCCCCCAAAGTGGTTTGTATCTGTTCCTTCTGTAGCTGTAGCAGGCGTTTGGCTTTTTCGTTCCTGCGGTTGTTTCGCCAAAAAACGAAAGCCATAACCACCAAAAACACGATAACTGTCAACAGCATATAAAAGCGGATGCTGGCACGGTAAGCGGCTTGCTGCTCCTGGATGTCCTGCTGGCGCTGGTTCTCGGCAAAACTAAGGTTGTGAAAAGCGCTGGTCTTTTCCTTGCTGTACAGGCTGTCTTTTGCCGCAATAGATATCTTTTGGTAACGATATGCGCTATCCAGTCGGCCTTGCTTTTCAAAATATTCCGTTAAGAACTGGCTTGCCGCTAATACATGCCTGGTGAAACCACCAACCCATCCTGCTGCAATTGACTGCCGGGCGTAGTACAAACTGGAATCCGGTTGCCCCTGTTGCTTAAATATTCTGGCCATTCCGATGGTTGTTTCGCAAATCACTTCATAGCTGTTCATACGTTTTGCATAAAGGATAGCTTTGCGATAATAATACAGTGCAGTATCAGGCCGATGCATTTTTGAATAAATATTGCCAAGATTGTTTGTGCCGACACAGATTATGTCGGTCTCATTCGATTTAAGGCTGCGCAAATACTCCTGTCTTGTATATCTCAGGGCCGAATCAAGGATGTTCAGTTTTTCGTATGAGTCGCCCAGATCGAGCAAAATAATTGATAGAGACCTTTGCATGCGGGCCGTTTCGGCTATAGATTTGGCTCGCAGCGCATAATTAATACTTTGTCGTTCATCACCCTCATCACTATAAATATTACTGATGTCGTGAAGGTTTTTTACAACTCCAACCAGATCTTTGATCTTCTCCGAGATCTTTAAAGATTCTAAATGGCTGCTTAAAGCTTTGGGGTAGTTGCCCGTCAGTTCATAAACACCTCCCCGCAAATTCAGCATGGCGGCTTCGCCTTTCGGAAATTGGGCCGCTTTTGAAAGCTGCAGCCCTTGCTGCGTTAGTATTAGTACGGTGTCGGGTTTAGAATAAAGGTAAAGCCCGGCCAGCTCTTTCGTCAACATTACGCGGGTAGTGTCTTCTTTGGTCGTGGCAATTAGCTTTTTGAGGCTATCAGTGGCTTTTTTCTGCGCATTGGCTGTAAAAAGTGTAAATAGTAACAGGGCTAACGTGATGTTTTTTTTCACTGGTTGATCAATTCAAAGGTAATTTAACAATAAACTCCGAGCCTTCTCCTTCTTTGCTGATGATATCCAGGGTACCGTTATGGCCCTTGACAAGGATGTCATAACTCAAACTCAATCCCAATCCGGTGCCTTCGCCTGTTGGTTTGGTTGTGAAGAACGGTTGCAATATCTTTTCCTTAATCGCATCAGGAATACCCGTGCCATTGTCTTTTACTTTGATGATAACCTGCCCATTTTCGGTTAACGTTGTTATCGTCACTGCCGGTTTGTAGCCATCCACGGCTATTTTCGCTTTCTGATTGACGGCGTAAAAGGCATTGTTGAATAAGTTGAGCAACACACGGCCCATATCCTGTTGCACTACATTTACTTTGGGCAGATTTTCATCAAAATTGGTTGTCAGCTCTGCATTGAATGATTTGTCTTTGGCGCGTAATCCGTGGTAGGATAGCCTGAAAAACTCATCAGCAAGTATATTCATATTGGTTAGCTGCTTCTCGCCTGTACTGGTGCGCGAGTGCTGCAGCATGCCTTTTACTATAAAGTCGGCGCGCTTGCCGTGGTGGTTTATTTTCTTCTCGTTCTCTATCAGGTCATTTATCAGTTCAACTTCCAACTGCTCGTCTCTTTCCGTTTTCGGTTTTATGCTTTCAGCTTTCAGCTCCTCCAGCATTTCCTGGTTCACATCAGAAAAATTATTAACGAAGTTTAAAGGGTTTTGTATTTCGTGGGCGATACCTGCGGTGAGTTCGCCCAATGAGGCCATTTTTTCGGATTGGATCAGTTGGGTTTGGGTAGATTTCAGGTTAATTAAGTTTTTCTTATTGATCTGCAGCTGACGGTAAATAAATATCAGCAACGCTATCACCGCCGCTAAACCCAATAAGGATATCCATATAATGGTATTGCGCTGACTGATTGTAGCTTCCTGCACGGCGTGCTGCTGCCTCAGCAGGATCAGCTTCTTATTCTGCTCATTTTCTTTTTGTTCGTTCTCGTAGGAGGCAACATTAAAGGCGCTTGCGCTCGTCTGCAGGCTGTCGTTTAAGTGGTTGTATAGAATGCTGTAGTGTAAAGCCTTATCAGTTTTGTTCTGGCTTCTGTAAAATTGCGACAGGTCCTTTAAGTAATAAACTTCCGATTGCAAATTGGCGTCCTTTTCTGCTTTATGGTATGTACTTAACAGGTACGCTTCTGCCTTTGGCACATCCTTTATTGCCTGGTAATATTTATAAAAAGCATAATCAGGCTCATAACTGCCGTTCATGATGATCCGGGTTAGTCCTGTGCGCTCTAAAGAGCCTTTTAGCTTTTCGAGTTCATTCCGTGCCTCGGTCAAACGGTTTAGCTCAACCAGATCCAGCACTTTCAAGGTTATGTTGAGGGTTTGATCAAAGTCAGCTGGCTGAGCAGGAAATTTTGCGATCAAAGCCAGCGAGGTTTCGTAGTGTCCTAAGTCATATTCCAATTGGATAGAAGTCCTTAGTACGTTAACCATATCATTCCCTATTCCAGAACTATTCTCCAGTTTCAACGCTTTTTGCAGGTAAACCTGGCTTTTTGCCGGGTTGCCCCAATTGTTATAATTTTCGGCAACGACGGCAAATTCGTGCATATACCACAAATGCGAAAACGGCTTAAACAACTCTCCCGCCTTTAAGTAATTATTAATGGCGGAATTGAAATCGCTTTTTAAAACATAATAACCCGCCAGGCAATGATAGGAAGCAGCCGCATTGTTGTACTGGCCTGTTTGGAGGTATTGGGAAAGCTTTTTTGCGTAAAACTGGTACTTGTCTTCCTGTTTGTTCGCAACGTTAAATATCCAACGGGCTTCGACCAATAACATCACTATTTCCATATGCTGTTCGTCAAACTGGTCAATAGCTGTTTTGAGCAATCCAATTTCGGCGGTATAATTATTTTTAACGCCTTCCCTTAAAGCCAGTTGCAGTGTTCTGAAGGGTGTATCATCAAACAATTTGGCCCGTTCATTAATGCTGATGATCTGTTTTAAATAACCGGTGTCAATGTATTCAGGACTTTCAACCAGGTCATTGTTATCAAATGCCAGGCTAAACAGCAGGTTTAATCTTGCGGTATCTGTTTTGGCAGCATTTAATTGCTTTATCAGATCAGCTTTGTCATAGTTATAAACAGGTGTAAAATGAAAAGGCTCCGCAGCTCGGGCCGTATAACTTAACGCAGTAATAAGAAATAAAAAGACCAGGCAGGCTTTTCTCATCATCTTAATTTACAGGTAATTTAACAATAAACTCCGATCCTTCCCTCTCCTTACTGACGATATCCAATGCACCGTTATGACCCTTTACAAGGATATCATAACTCAAACTCAGCCCCAGCCCGGTACCCTCACCCGTAGGTTTGGTGGTGAAGAAGGGCTGCAATATTTTTTCTTTGATGGCATCCGGTATGCCAACGCCATTGTCTTTTACGCTGATAATTACCTTTCCATTGACTGATGAGGTGGTTACCGTTACTTCCGGTTTATAACCATCATCCGCTGCTTTCGATTTCTGGTTTACGGCATAAAAGGCATTATTGAACAGATTGAGCAGAACACGCCCCATGTCCTGTTGCACCGCATTCACTTTGGGCAGATTTTCATCAAAATGAGTAGTCAACTCTGCATTGAATGATTTGTCCTTTGCCCTTAAGCCATGATACGACAGCTTGAAAAATTCATCAGCCAGGATATTGATATTGGTTGGCTGCCTCTCGCCCGCAGAGGTGCGCGAGTGCTGCAGCATGCCCTTCACTATAAAGTCGGCGCGCTTACCATGGTGATTTATTTTTTGTTCGTTTTCTATCAGGTCATTTATCAGTTCAGCTTCAAGCTGCCCATCTCTTTCGG
>Ga0307510_10003221_pt1 | contig 18977 bp, 15 predicted proteins | sample 12_EM_MG_FD_207224 | JGI IMG/M metagenome (GOLD analysis project Ga0307510, IMG submission 207224) | Populus trichocarpa ectomycorrhiza microbial communities from riparian zone in the Pacific Northwest, United States - 12_EM | ecosystem: Host-associated > Plants > Roots > Unclassified | place...
CGGTTCCGTGTCACCGCTGTTCAACACCGGCACGTACCTCATGCCGGTACCGGGCAACCACGAGACTCAGTGCAGCTCCACGGCAGCGCCGTACAGCTCGACCTCGCCCAACCCGAACTGCGATACGGCGGCTTTAGGCAACAAGACGGGCAAGACCGCCTATGCCGACAACGAGAACGCATACCGGGCCAACATGAGCGACCTGGTGAGCGACCTCGTCACCAACATTCGCTTCTCGAAGGTCGTGGGCTACAGCGCGCAGAACGTGTCGGGGGTGACACCGGCCACGGCGCCGGTCGCCAGCGCCAACAATGGGCCGATCAGCAGCGACCAGTCGGACCTGAGCTACTCCTTCGACATCCAGGCTGGCAAAAAAGTGACGCTGCATTTCGTGGTCATCAACACGGACGCGGCCGGCGCCGATTCGACCGCACCGACGGACTGGCTGGCAGCGGACCTGGCGGCTGCCCAGGCTCGCGGCGCCAACAAGTTCTTTGTCTTCGGCCACAAGCCGGCGTACACCTACAACTACGCCGCCGCTTCCGGTGGTACGGTGGCGGCCGCCGGCCTGGATGCGAACGCGAATATCGCCCTGCGCGATGCGTTCTGGTCGGTCATTACGAAGTATCACGCCACGTACTTCTGCGGACACGAGCACATCCCGAATGTGCAGAAGTTCGCCGACCCAACCCAGGCCAACAAGGGAACTGCCTACCAGGTCATCATAGGGTCAGGCGGCTCGCCGTTTGACGACAAGTTGACTGGTACCTGCCCGAGCTGCACCGAGCCGGTCCTGACGAGCCCCTACGATCGCTACTACGCATGGGCTCTCGTTCAGGTCCACAAGAGCGGCAATGTGTCGTTGAATCTGTACGGCTTCAGCGATGACTTCGGGCCGACGGAGAAACTGCGCAAGTACGAAGTGGACTCTCTGCAGTAACCGCTCAGCGCCAACGTTGTTGTTCTTCGACCGGCAGGTCGTAGTTACCCAGCCACGTGGCGAGCCGCTGTCCTTCTGCCACCGCGTCGACATCTGACCGAATGATGTGGCGCGGTGGCAGAGCTACCCGCCGGTTTCTCAGCAGCGGCGCCAGGCGCCGCCAATGCAGCCCATCACCGGGCACTCCGCGCACACCGATGGCCGCTACCGCATAGCCGTGATGAGAGTATTCCTGCACCTGGTCGGCGATCACCGCGAGCAACAGCGAGTGGTCACCCGGTGGCGGCAGTTGCAGCACTCCGTAACCGCTCGTTTCCAACACCGCCACGACATCCGGTAACGCTGTGCGAAACTGTTGCGACGGATTCATCAGCGCGTCGGGTATGAGCGCGATGCGCCACCCGCGCGCGTCCGGATTCATGGCCGGCCATCCAGAAACTCGTCCAGGTCGCGACGCGAGCCCGCCTCATCGAAGCGCCCCATGTCCAGTGCCCAGCCGGTCGCCGGAATCGGTGGCAGTCCTCTGCGCGCCAGCTCGGCTTCCAATTCCTCGATCCAGATGCCGCGTCGGGGCACGATCTCCCAGTCATCCTCGGGATGGTTGGGCCGTCCACCCCAGTCCCGCTGGCTCGAAGTGAAGCGGACCCCGGAGGACGGACTTCCGTCGAGGCCGATCAGGATGACTTCGTCGCCATTGCGGATGTAGCCCTCGATCAACGGGGCAATCGCCAGTGCCAGGCGCCGGCAGTGAGCCCGGTACGCGGGCGTGTCATATTGTTCATAGACCGCCCACCAGCGCCGCGCGCCGGCAAAGGCCAGCTCGGGGCAGGGCAGTTGCACCAGAACGTAGCCCCGGCTCCGCAGCGCTTCCACGACCGGACTGACGACACCCCGATAGCGGGCGCCTTCACACACCTTGGCGTTTTGATTCAGGAGGCAGTTGGCCACGAGCGCCACTTTGCCCGGGTGTTTCGGATCCATCAGGGTGACCAGCGATACACGGCGCCCGCAAACGGCGGCTGCCACTGTTCGAATGCGCCAGTGATGAACACCGATTTTCCCGCGAAGGCCATATTCGTAACGTAAGGGGTTGGCACGCTGATTGTCCGTACGAGCTTTTTGTCGTCACCTGCAACGAGCAGACGGCCGGAGCCGTTCTGGGCGATGTAGTAGTTTCCGTCCGGGCCGAGCTTCAGGCCATCGGGACCGTTGTAGGCATCCGCGTGCGGTGTGGGAGCGGCGAGGTCCTGCAGCCGTGCCCAGACTGTGCGGTCGCTGAGAGCCCCGTCAGACGCGATCTGGAATGAGACTAAACGTCCTTCGAGCATCTCGGCAACGAGCAGGTGCCGCCGATCCTTCATCACGGTGAGCCCGTTGGGGTAGTGCAGTCCGGTGGCGACCCGGGTGATGCTCTTCCCATCCGGGTGCAAGTACAGCAGGGCGCCGGTGGCCGGTGCTTTGATGTCGTAGGCACCCGATGCGGAAAAGTAGATTCCGCCCAGATCGTCCGCCGCGAAGTCGTTGGGTCCGACAAAGGGCCGCCCTTGGGTGTCGGTGCGCCATTGCTGGACTGCTTTGCCGGCTGAGTCGATTGCGGCCAGGTAATTGCCGTCATAGCAGGCGATCAGCAGCAGCTTGCCGCTTTCAATCAGACCACTTGGCCCGCAGCCGTCCTGGTGCCAGAGGATTCTGCCGGCCGCGTCGTTTGCCGGAATAGGGCCGTCCCGGCTTTTGATGTTGCCGGCGGAGTATTCGACATACAGGAGCTTCCCGTCACGCCACAGCGGCCCTTCCGGATAGCGGGCGTCACGGTCGATGATGGCCGTAACCTGCGCAACCGCAGGAGTCGCAGCCAGCGCGAGCAACGTTAGAAAAAATGTTAGCTGTTGGAGCAAAAGTTGATTCGTGTGCACGCCGGGAGTGCAGGAACAGTGGTGCGTTCCGGATGCGTTGACCGCTCGCGATGCATATGCTTTAGTTGTTAAAAGTATGCAGCGTGTTTCATGACCCTGCAACAACGGGAGCTTTCGAATCGACTGACGCGCACCGGCACGGGATCGCCAGGGCATTCAACAACTACTACAGGGGGTGCCCGAGGAATGAGCTTCAATAAGAAATGTGCGCGTGCTGTTGCGGCAATACTGGCGGCGCAGGCCGGTTCGGCTGCTTTCGCCGCGGCGCCTGCCGATGAATCGCCGGCGGCAACCACGGGTCTCACTGAAGTTGTCGTAACTGCACAAAGACGTAGCGAAAATGTTCAAGACGTGCCGATTGCGATTCAGGCTTTCACGGGCGATACACTGCAGCAACTCAACGTCGCGAACTTCGACGACTTCATAAAGTACCTGCCCAACGTATCGTCGTCCTCGTCCGGCCCCGGTCAGTCCAACGTCTACATGCGAGGCCTGAGCACCGGCAACCAGGGCATTCAGTCCGGCGGTTCGATCAACGGTTTCCCGAACGTCGCGGTGTATCTCGACGACCAGTCCGGGCAGTTGCCTGGACGCAACCTCGACGTCTACGCGGCCGACCTGGAGCGGGTGGAGGTCCTCGAGGGTCCGCAAGGCACCTTGTTCGGTGCTGGCGCCCAGGCGGGCGTGATCCGCTACATCACCAACAAGCCCAGGCTCAACAAGACCGAGGCGAGCTTCACCGGCGGCTACGGGGTGACCGCAGGCGGCGATCAGAATTCGGATCTGCAGGCGGTCATCAACCTGCCGTTGATTGCGGATACCCTGGCGGTGCGCGGCGTGATCTACAACGATCAGCGCGGCGGTTATATCAACAACGTGCCGGGGACGTTCACGCGCAAGGCGAGCGATTTCGGCATTCACTACGCGAACTACCCCGATGGCTGCGGCGATCCGTCGTTGCCGTGCCAGGTTCCGCCCGGCGCCGCTTCCATCAGCAACGCCAACATCGCGCGCCGGGCCATCAACCCGGTCACTTACAAAGGCGCGCGCCTCTCCGGGTTGTGGCAGATCAATGATGACTGGAGCGCACTGATTACCCAGAGCTACCAGGACATGGATGCCGAGGGTGTGTTCTATTCCATGCCGAAGGGCTCGGACGGCGAGCCGTTACCGCCGCAGTCCGTCACGCTGTTCAACGACTCCTACAGCAAGGACAAGTTTTCCAACACCGCGTGGACCATCAACGGCAAGCTCGGGCCGCTGCATGCCGTCTACACCGGTGCGTACCTGGTTCGCAAAATCGAGGCAATCCAGGATTACACCAACTACGCGCGCGGCTTTTACGCCGGCTACTACCAGTGCCATGGCGCCGAGCCTGCGAATGGCCTGCAGTCCACCTGCTTCTCACCGGCGACGGTCTGGAACGAGAATGAGCACAACACTCACCAGAGCCATGAATTCCGGCTGAGCACGCCCGATGACTGGCGGCTGCGTGGCATCGTCGGTGCCTTCTATGAGAAGGTTCAGATCGAGGATCGGCTCAACTGGCTGTACAAGACCCTGCCGCCGTGTACCGACACGGTGACGGCCGGATGTATGACACAGGTGGGAGTCGCGCCGGGCTCGACCGTGACGGATCCAAACATCCGCAATGAAAACGTGGCGTTCTTCAACGACGTGACCCGCGGTTACAAGCAGCTCGCGTTTTTCACCTCGGTCGACTTCGACATCATTCCCAAGGTGCTCACCGTTACCGGTGGCACCCGGTACTACAAGTTCGACAACTTCGAAAAGGGCTCGGTGGTCGGCAGCTTCGGCTGTTATGAAGCGGGCCCGGCGCCGTGCCTGGCGTCCGCCACCAATATTGATGACGAGCACCTGGCCAACACGCAGAAGGGCTTCAAGAGCCGGGGCAACGTCACGTGGCACATCTTCCCGGATGCGCTCGTCTACTACACCTGGTCGCAGGGTTTCCGGCCGGGTGCCTTCAACCGCAGCTCCGGCTGCTACATTCCGGACAGCCAGGGCGTGGCGCAGTATTGCTCGCCGCTCGCCTTCGTCTCCGACAACCTGACCAACAACGAGCTCGGTTGGAAAACGGAGTTTCTCGACCACCGCCTGCAATGGAACGGCGCGATCTACCAGGAAAACTGGGACAATGTGCAAATTGCGTTCTTCGACCCGGGCGTGCTGGGCAACGTCGGCTTCGGCGCGAACGGCCCCAACTACCGCGTCCGCGGCCTCGAGACCTCGCTCATTGCGGCGCTGCTTCCGGGTCTCACGGTACAAGGCTCTGCCTCGTGGAATCACAGTGAGCAGACCAACTCGCCGTACCTGATTGCAAACAATCCGGAGCTGCTGGCGAATCCGGCCAGCGCCGCGGAATTCGGCAAGCCGATCCTGAGCGTGAACAATCCGTACGGACCGATCGGCGGCCCGAGTGCGAACTCGCCACCGACTCAGTTCAACATCCGCGCGCGTTACGCATGGGCGATACAGGATTACAACGCGTTCGTACAGGCGGGTGTCACTCATACGGCGCATTCGTACACGCAGTCGAGCTCGAACCCGTCGTTCTCGGATGGCGATAACGTGAGCACCACGCTGCTGCGCTTCGAAAATCCGGCGATCACGCAGTACGATGCCTCCGCGGGGATTGCGAAGGATGCCTGGTCGGCCGAATTCTATGCTCAGAACCTGACCAACGTGATCAAGAGCACATTCACCTCGACGAATCAGTTCGTCCTGGCGGAAACCATCACGCGTCCAAGAGTGCTCGGGGTCAAGATCGGCTACAAGTTCTGATGGGCAACCCGGGAATGGCTTCCCCGGTCGTGCGCTGGTACGTACTGGCCGTGACCTGTCTCATCTATACAATCAACATAGCTGACCGCTATGTTGTGTCGACCGTGCTCGAGCCCATTCGAATCGAGCTGCAGCTGAGCGACCGGGGCGTCGGCTTTCTGACCGGCGTCCCGCTCGGTTTGTTCTATGTCACCTTGGGTCTGCCGATCTCGTGGCTCGCGGACCGCTCGAACCGCCGCAACATCCTCGGCATCTGCGTGATCCTCTGGTCGGGATTCACGGCGCTGTGCGGGCGCACGCAAACCTACTTGCAGTTTCTCCTGGCGCGAATCGGAGTCGGGACAGGAGAGGCGGGCGGTACGCCCACATCCAACTCACTCCTGGCTGACTATTTTCCGCCCGAGCGTCGCCCGATGGCATTTACGGTGTTTGCGCTCGGCGCGCCCCTGGGGGCCTGGTTGGGTGCGGACGTGGCCGGTGCGGTCGCCAACGCTTACGGTTGGCGTGCGTCGTTCCTGGCGCTCGGTGTTCCGGGGCTGCTGATCGGTTTGATCGTGTTGCTCACGATACGCGAACCGGTTCGTGGCGGCCTCGATGCCGGGAGCGTGCCGCAGCGGGCTTCAATGGCCGAGTCGCTGAGTTTTCTATGGCGGCAGCGGGCCGCGTTTCACGTCATCATGGGAAGCGGAGTCTGCTCGCTTTGGGGTTGGGGGCTGATCTGGTGGACGCCCACGTTTCTGATGCGCACCTATGGCCTGGACGTGGGTGAGGCGGGGGCGGTCACCGGAAACATTCACCTCGTGGCTGGCGTCGTTGCGAGCGTCGGCACGGCCTGGCTGTTCTCGCTGCCGGTCATGTTGGATGCGCGTCGTGTCTGTTGGGTGCTGGCCGGGGGTACCGCCCTGGCCACGATTCCGTCCTTCATTGCCTATTGGACTCACTCCCTCGAAGTCGCGCGGATCATGTTCTGGCTGTTCATTCCCGCAATCTATTTCTACATCGGGCCTTGCATGGCGCTCGTGCAGAACACCGCTGCCTGCCACATGCGCACCGTATTCTCAGCCTGGTCAGGGCTGTGTGGAAACGTCTTCAACCTGATTGTGGCGCCGCAACTGGTGGGGCTCCTGAGTGACGTGTACGCCGGTGGTCATGCCACCGATGCCACCTCACTGCGCTTTGCCCTGTTACTTCTGGCTCCCACGGGCTTCTGGGCGGCGTACCATCTGTACGCGGCCAGTCGCACCATCATTCAGGATCAGACGACCGCCAGCAATTACGTAGGAATGCCAGCCCTGTGAAGACGCTCATTGGCCTGCTAGCGGCTTTTCTGACGACCTGCGTCGAGGCCGCGGACTTCAGGATCCTGAACGAGGACGCTCATTTCCCCGAAGGGCCGATCTGGTACGACGGCAAGTTGTACTACGTTGAGTACGATCGCAACACCGTCACGGTGTGGGACGGCACCAGTAACCGAATCTTCGCGACACTGAAAGGCTGTGGGCCTTCGGCGGTCATCCGCACGGCGCGTGGCGAGTTTCTCGCCACGTGTTACGACAACGGCACCATCGGGCGGCTGAGCGCGGACGGAAAACCGCTGCCGGCATGGGATCACGACGACAAGGGCCGGAAATTCGCAGGTCCCAACGACTTCGCAGTGGACCACGAGGGTGGAATCTACTTCACCTGTTCAGGTGAGCCCGGCAAGGGCGGCAATTCCAACGTGTTCTATATTGCGGGCGATGGAACAATCACGCGCGCCGCGGCTGATTTGCACAATGCGAATGGGATCGCGCTGTCACTCGACGGCAGGACGCTGTACGTCATAGAGACAGACCAGAACCATTTGTTGCGGTTCAAAGTGGACGCGGCAGGGCACCTGTCCGGCCGGCAGGTCTTCCTGAACATGGATGACCTGACTCATCATGTCGGGCACATCTATCCCGATGGCGTGAAGATCGATTCCCACGGGCTGCTGTACGTGGGGCAGAACCCCAAGGAGCCGAAGGCACCGCTGGCCGGCACGATCTTCGTCGTAGATTCGAGTGGGAAGTTGGTGCGCAGCTTCGCCGTTCCATCACCGGGAGTGCCGAACTTTACGTTCAGCCCCGACGAACGAACGTTATATGTTACGGCGGTCGATCAACTCGACAAGCCGCCTTATCACGGCAAAATCTACGCCGTAGAGCTCGAGTGACATGCGCTCAGCGGGCCAGCCATCCGCCATCCACGACGAGATTCGCGCCGGTAATGTAGGTGGCGCGATTGCTTCCGAGGAACACAGCTGCGTTGGCAATATCCTGCGGGCGTCCCAGGCGCGGCCACGGAGTACGCCGGCGCGCATTGTCGACCAGCGCGGGATCCTGTCCAACACCCGGCCTGCCGGTCTGGATTTTTCCGGGCGAGATGCTGTTGCAGACGATGAGGTCTTTGGCGTAGTCGCATGCAATCTGCCGCGTGATGTAGATCGCACCGGCCTTGCTGACACCATACGGCGTTTCGCCCGGACAGGTCACGATTCCCTGCTGGGAACCGAGGTTGATGATGCGGCCCCGTGCTTCATCCCGCGGCTCCTGGCCGATCATTTGTTGGACGGCGCGCTTGCATCCATAAAACATGCCGGTGAGATTGACGCGCATGACGCTTTCCCATTGCGCATCAGTAGTCTCCAGCAGGCCGGTTCCCGACGAAATTGCGGCGTTGTTGATCATCACATCGAGGCGCCCGTAGCGGGTTACTGTAGCGGTAATCAAGCGATCAACCTGTTCCCACCGGCCGACGTCCACTTGCTCGAAGAACGCATCGCCACCGGCCTGCAGAATGAGATCGAGGGTGGGCTCGCCCCCTTCGAGGGGTTCAGTCGTGACATCCGCCAGTGCAACCCGGGCCCCTTCTCGTGCGTACGTCAGGGCGATGGCGCGGCCGATGCCCGAGCTGGTTCCCGTGACAACCGCGACGCTTCCCTCAAGCAATCCGGCCTCGAGCAATCTGGACATTTCGCACCCCGGTTCTGTGTCGGTGTGGCGTCATCATGACACGCGAACACACCGCAGTGAATGTCGATCTCGACCTGGCCGTCTCGTTGTTCGGTCAACTCGATCGGGCGACGCGGCGCGGACACGGGATCGTGCGGGATAGCTATGGGGATGGCGAGCAGGCGGCACACGATATCATGCGGGCCGCTGCCGCAGGCATTGGCCTCGAGACTTCGATTGACGCGATCGGGAACCTCACCATGACTCTGCCGGGAAAAGACCGGCACGCGCCGCGCATTCTCATTGGCTCGCACCTCGACAGTGTTCCGCAAGGCGGCAACTTTGATGGGGCCGCTGGCGTTGTCGCCGGGGTTTGTGCTCTCTCGGCACTTCGGTCATCTGGGTTTGTTCCCGACTATGACATCGCAGTGATGGCGATCCGCGCTGAGGAATCATCGTGGTTCGATGTCTCATATCTCGGTAGTGAAGGCGCGTTCGGATTGTTGGATCCTGCGTGTCTGTCCGTGCGGCGTTCCGACAACGGTCGTACACTCGAGGAAACCCTTGTCGCACGCGGCTTCGATCCGACTGCCATAGCGGAGCGCCGCCGGCTCATCGAGCCGCAGCAGATTCGCGCGTACCTGGAGCTGCACATCGAGCAAGGCCCACGCCTGGTGGCCGAGGGACTCCCGGCGGCAGTGGTGACGGGTATCCGCGGCTGCAAGCGTTTTCGAACGGCACGCTGCGTCGGAGAATATGGTCATTCCGGCGCGCTACCGCGTGCTTTGCGACATGATGCGGTAGCGGCGACCGTTGCGTTTCTACATCACATGGAGGGTGTCTGGAATCGTGTTGAAGGCGAGGGGGCTGATCTGTTGGTGACCCATGGAGAGCTCTATACTGACAAAGCCGCGCATGCGCCGAGTAAAGTCGCGGGTGAGACCCGCTTCGTGATTGATTTGCGCAGTTTGTCCATGGAAGTGATGGATTCCGTGGCCGCCGAGGCGCGCGCCGCCGCAAGGGAAATCGGTCGCGCCTATCGCGTCACTTTCGACCTTGGACCCGCAACGGATTCACCTCCAGCGATGATGGATCCCAGGCTGAGAAGCTGCCTGATGGGATTGCTCGATCAGCCACTGGAGATGCCGAGCGGTGCCGGGCACGATGCGGCTGTGTTTGCTGAGTTGGGGATTCCTGCGGCAATGATATTCGTGCGCAATGATCATGGCAGCCACAATCCGGACGAAGTCATGGCGCTCGAGGACTTCGCAGTGGGCACGCGGGCGCTGATTGGAATGCTACGGCGGTTTCCGCTATGACCTTGCTCGTTACCGGTGGCACTGGGTTCGTGATGAGCGTCCTCGCGCGCCAATGGCTCGAGAATGCCCCGGCCGCGCGCGCGGTTATTCTCGATGCTGCCGCGATGGACGAGGCCGCCAAGCGCTATTTCGCGCCTGTGGCCGATCGTCTGTCAGTTATCGTAGCCGACGTCACTGAGCCGGACACCTGGCGCGGCGCGCTGGCGGGTCACAACATCACTCATGTTGTGCATGGCGCAACCATCACCCCCATTTCACGCGGCACCGCCAGTGAGGCTCGTAAAGAGCCGGAAGCCGAGAATCCAGGCCGCATCGTTGAAGTCAACGTGATGGGAACGGTTGCGCTGCTGGATTGGGCACGTTCGGTGTCAGGTCTGCGGCGTTTCATTTACGTGAGCTCGGGTGCCGTCTACAAACACCACGGTCCTGACCGGCCCGGCGAACCCCTTCCGGAGGACGGGTATGTCATGCCCCGTACTCTCTACGGCGTCTCCAAACTGGCGTCGGAGCTGATCACTGAGCGCTACGGCGAGCTATTCGGTTTGTCGACGACTTCCGTGCGACTCGCCTCTGTCTACGGGACCATGGATCGTCCTACAGCCAGCCGCACGTTCAGGCATGGTCCGAACAGGGTCGCTCACATGGCTGTTGAAGGTCTGAAGCGTGTGCGAGTCAACACGCTCGATGCGGTTGGCGACTACATCCATGCTGAGGATGTCGCGCGCGCGATCATCGCTTTGCTACGAGCAGAGACTGTGCGCTACAGCGCCTACAACATCGCTATCGGACGCACGACGCGTCTGGGCGATCTGATTGCGTGGGCAGGCGAAAAATACCCTGAATTCCAGGCCGAAATTACGGGCGTGGAGGACGCGGACATCGTGCAGGATCCCTCCCGTATTGATGGAATGTGGGGCGCATACGATATCTCGCGGATCAGCGCCGCGACCGGGTGGAGACCCAGGCCGGTGAAGGAAGCGTTCCAGGCCTACATGGACTGGATTGCGAAGGAAGGCAAACTGTGACGTACCCTCGGGATCTGGTTGGATATGCCGGACGCCCCCCGGACCCGTGCTGGCCAGACAATGCCCGGATCGCAGTCTCCGTCGTGCTGAATTATGAGGAAGGCGGGGAATACAACATCCTTCACGGCGATCCGCACTCCGAATACGTGCTGACCGACGTCGGCGGGGAGCCGCTTCCGAATGCCCGCAACCTCAATGTCGAGTCGAATTTCGAGTACGGCAGCCGCGTGGGTTTCTGGGAGATCATGCGAATCCTGCGCCATCGTCGCGTTCCGACCACTGTCTACGCGGTGGGCATGGCGTTGGAGCGCAATGCAGCGGCGGCTGCCGAGCTGGCCGATAGCGGTTTCGAGGTCGCATGTCATGGTCAACGTTGGATTGACTATCAGTTTGTTCCCGAAGACGTGGAGCGGGCTGACATCGCCCGCAATGTCGAGGTCATCACCCGCCTCATCGGGCGCCGGCCCGTTGGTTGGTACACGGGCCGCCCGAGCCCCAACACGCGGCGGCTCGCCACGGAGCTGGGGGGATTCCTGTACGACAGCGATGCATACAACGACGACCTGCCTCATTGGACATCCGTCGGCCCCAGCCATCAACTCATCATTCCCTATTCGTTTGACTGCAACGACAGCCGTATGCAACGGGGTAGTGATATTGCTGCCGGTGAAGATTTTTTCCGCTACTGCGCGGACGCATTCAACTGGTTGTATCGGCGCGGCGGCGAGGGGAGTCCGCGGATGATGAGCATCGGCTTGCATGGCAGGATCATCGGGCGGCCCGGCCGAATCGGGGCGCTCGAGCGATTGCTCGATCACATCCAAAGGCATGAGGGTGTCTGGATGTGTGATCGGGAGTCGATTGCGCGGCATTGGCGGGCGGTGCACCCGTTGACCGGGACGCCGCAGCCGGCGCCGGGGACCCCGCAGTCGGTCGCGGGGACACCATGAACTACATCCGCTTTGGCCGCACCGGCCTCCAGGTATCCCAACTCTGTCTCGGCACCATGTCCATGGGCAGCTCGGCCTGGAAGGGCTGGGTGCTCGACGAACCCGACTCCATTCCCATCCTGCGCCGCGCCGTCGACCTTGGCATCAACTTTTTCGACATGGCCGACTGGTATTCCACCGGCCGCAACGAAGAGGTCGTCGCTCGCAACCTGCTCAAAATGGGCACCCGCGACCAGTTCGTACTGGCCACCAAGGTTTTCTACCCCATGAGCGACGATCCCAATGATCGTGGCTTGTCCCGCAAGCACATTTTGGCGTCCGTAGACCGATCGCTATCCCGGATGGGTACCGATTACGTCGATCTCTACGTCATCCACGCCTTCGATGCCGCCACGCCCGTTGAGGAAACAATGGAAGCGCTGAACGACACCGTACGCGCCGGCAAGGCACGATACCTCGGCGCTTCAACCATGTATGCGTGGCAGTTTGCGAAGATGAACCACGCGGCCGCCATGAACGGCTGGACGCCGTTCGTCAACATGCAGTGCCAATACAACGTGCTCTACCGTGAGGAAGAGCGCGAGATGATTCCCTATTGTCAGGATCAAGGGATCGCAGTGACCACCTTCAGTCCGCTTGCTCGCGGCTCTCTGGCGCGCGAAGCAGTCACCACCGCCCGGACAGCGCACGATGCGTACCAGGACTTCTATGGTGACGACATCGACCGTGAGATCGCGCGCCGTGTACGCGAAGTCGCCAAGCGCCGCGGTGTCACCGCCGCGCACATCGCGATGGCATGGGTCGCGCGCAGTCCCAACGCCAACATTCCCATCGTGGGCGCTGCGAAAACGTCACACATTGAGGTGGCAGTAGAGGCGTTAGGGGTGACGCTGGACTCCGCAGAGCGCAGCTACCTGGAAGAGCCGTATCGACCGCGCGACGAGATCAGTGACCAAAAGGCCGTGCGGCGGCCACGAGCGCTCGGCTAACCCATCAGCCACGGGCTATTCTCCCTCACCTCAATCAACGTCGGCCGATCCGCAATCAATGCATCGCGCAGCGCCTGCCCCAAGTCCTCCGCGCTCGCCGGTCTCATGGCATGGCACCCCAGGCTCTGCGCCAACCGCACAAAATCCGGGCTCTTCGGCTCCACCCCGATGCGCGGCACCGTCTGCTGATCCATCTGGTCCACAATCGCCTTCAGCGCATCGTTGTTCCAAACGATGACCGGAAGTGCCAGTCCCTCTTCAGCCGCCGTCGCCAATTCGTTGACCGTGAACATGAACCCGCCGTCGCCCGCGACGGCGATCACCGGCCGATCGGGCGCGCCGATTTTCGCACCAACAGCCATCGGTAGGGCGACACCCAGCGCGCAGTACGTTCCGGAGTAATACCAGCACTTTTCCACTTCCATCGGCATCGCAAAGCTGCCGGTGTAAACGATCTGCGATGCGTCGCCCATCACGATCGCATCTGCGGGAAGCGCCGAACGCACGATTTTCCACACGCGCGCATGCTGCTTTTCGACATCTGTCAGTTTTGCGGCGTTGGCCGCGAGCACTTCACGTACGCGGGCCTCGCCTCGAGATCGCTGGGAGGCTGCCTTCCGGGTGCCCAATGCTGTCGCCAGAGCCCGCATGGCAGGGCGCGCATCCGCCTGGATCCCTACTACCGCCGCATATTTCGAAGCCAATTGCACCGGATCGATGTCAATCCGAATAATATCGCCGCGAATTTCGAGGTGATGCAGAAAGTGATCGCCTGGGGCCACTTCGGTGCCTACCATCAACACCACGTCCGCGTTGCCTAACGCCTGTTGACTCGGTGCCTGCACGATCGATGCACCCATGGACAAAGGATGCGACTCTGGAAGTATTCCCTTCCCCGCATTGGTTGAAAGCACCGGTGCTCCGACATGCTCGGCAATCGCGGTGAGTGCCTCACGAGTCCCGACCGCACCCCCGCCAACGAGGATCAGCGGGCTCGTCGCTCGCGCAAGGCGATCTGCGGCTTCATCGATGACCGCCTGATCGGGCATTGGTAGCGATGGAGAGCGACGGGTCTTCCAGTCAGCCTCAACGCGCTCTGGAAGAACATCGCGAGGCAAGGAAAGGTGCACGGGGCGGGGGCGCGTGCCTCGAAACACCGCATATGCACGCCCAACCAACTCCGGAATCTCCTCCGGGTATCGGACCATGGAGCTGAAGGCGGTGAACCCGGCGGTCACGGCAGCCTGGTCATCGAGCTCATGAATGGCGCCCCAGCCCTTGCCATGTGAGCGTGTAACCGTGCCGCCCGACAACACGAGCATGGGTTGTGAATCGCAGTAGGCCTGCGCGATGCCAGTCGCGGCGTTGGTCACCCCCGGGCCTGCAATGATTGTGCAGACGCCAGGTTTGCCCGTTGAACGCGCGTAGCCGTCGGCCATGAGGCTCGCGCCCTGCTCATTGCGACATTGCACGTGACGAATCCCGGCGCGCGAAATGCCGCGATATAGCTCAACGGTCATCGTTCCCGCCATGCCGAAAACAGTATCGACTTCATAGGCCGCGAGTAGCTTCATCACGGCTTCGCCGCAAGACATCGCTTCCACGTGGTTCCCCATATTTTTTATGATTGGCACTGGCAGGCATTTCCGGCCTGCGAGACGTTATCACACGGTGGAGAAACATCATGAAACAACGTGAGCTTTACGAGCGTTTCCGTGCCCTTCACGAGCAAAAGGGCGGATTCATCATGCCGAACGCTTGGGATGGCGCCTCGGCGCTGATCCTCAAAAGTGCGGGATTTCAGGCCCTCGGGACCTCTTCCGCGGCAGTTGCGTTTGCACTCGGGCGTCCGGATGGCCGGCACGCCGTATCGCGCGATGAGCACATCGCGCATGCGCAATTGTTGGGCGGGGCCACGGGTCTGCCGATCAACGGCGATTTCGAGGACGGCTACGGTAAAAACGGGAGCGATGTCGCCGCTACGGTTGAGGCCTCCATTGCGGCGGGTCTCGCCGGCATCGGGATCGAAGACAGCAGTGGCAATTCCGAGAATCCGATCCGCGAATTCGACGACGCAGTTGAACGCGTGCGACATGCGGCGAAAGTGGCGAAGGGCCGGATCGTGCTCACGTGCCGCAGTGACAATTTCATTCAGGGCCGGCCTGACCTGCAGGACACGATCAGGCGCCTCGTGGCGTTTGCCGAAGTGGGTGCTGACGTGTTGTATGCACCGTACCCGGGCGAGTTGGACGCCATCAAAGCCATCATTGCAGCGGTGGCCCCGAAGCCGGTCAATGTTCTGATAGGACCTGCGAGCGGCCCGATTCCCTGGGCTGAGCTGCAGAAGGTGGGCGTCAAGCGTGTCAGTCTGGGGTCAGGTCTGTACAGCCGGGTGATGGGGGATCTGCAGACAGCCGCAGGCCAGCTTGCTGCAGGCGATCTCGCCTCCGCCACCGCGGGCGGAATCGGTTACGGCGAGCTCACGAAGTTGGTTTCGGCTATTCGCCCGTGAGTTGCAACCGATGTGCCGGTGCCGGCTCTTCCAGGTAGGCGGCCAGCCGCAACCGGAAGCCGGCCTCCGCATCGACCACCGTCATGATTTCCTCGGCTGAGATCTCCAGGTCAGCCGGGGAATGGGGGCTGGCGAGACGGTACTTGATTGCAATGGCCCGGCGCAGGCTCAGCCACCACTGCTCGTTGGCATGCCATTGCATCTCAACATTGCACACGTGATCCAACAGTCCGAAGCCGATCCGTATGGCTTTTTCCAACGGCGTCATGTCCTCCGAGCCGGTGAAGCGATGCTCGTCGATATCGTACTGCAGGTGAGCTGTTGCCCACTGGCGCATGCAGGTCGCAACACTGGCAATACAGGCAAAGGCGACGTTTACATAGGTCCGCGCCGCGGTTCCGTCGAAGGTGTAGTTGCCATCCTCGTCGGGGCTTTCCATGGCCTGCTGCAAGGGCGCGAAGCAGATGTTGAGATCGTCGCTCAGAACCTCGAAAACGTCCCTGAGGTTCACCGGCTCCTGTTGAGATTCTGTTGAGTGCATGTCGAACCACTGAGCTGTAACTGGGACGCAGAGCCCTTTTTTGTGCGCTGCCACATGGTTAAATGGCGGCTCGCAAACGACTCGTCCCGATAGTACCAGCAGTGAGACTTTGGGCTCGGAAGCTGTTAGCGTAGCGGCCGGGCCGTGCATGAAAAGTCCAAGCCACTGCCAAGCTTCCAGGTAAGGTCTGTCGCGTAGTTGGCCATTCGTCGTGGCCCTCCGCACCACTAAGAACTGTGTCGCAGAGCAGTTGGGGGACCTGTGCGAAAATTTGTCGTGTCGGGCGGTCACCTGACGATGTGATAACGACGAGTAGGGAGCACGATAGGCATGGACAATCCGTTCGAGGACGAGACGGGACACTTTCTCGTGCTCGTGAATGGCGAAGGGCAGTACAGTTTGTGGCCGGCTTTTCGGGCGGTACCCCAGGGTTGGGATCTCACCGGACAGTCCGGGGCACGCCAGGTGTGCCTGGACTGGATCGAGGCCCACTGGAGCGATATGCGACCCAGGTCGCTCGTTGCCGCCCAATCCACGACGAACTCATAAAAAAACACCAAACCGGCTATGAAAGCCGTTGGCGCCAATTCCAATGGTCATGCAAAAAGCGCTGATCCGGCAGCAGTTCACATCCACGGGCATGCCCACATTGGATCTTTCCGTTGCCCAGGCTGATGTCTGGCGCGCTCAGCGACTGGCATCCGGCGATCCTCTCTACAACATCGGCTGTTATGTAGAAATCGGCGGCACCCTGGAGCGGGGCATCTTTCATGCGGCTCTCCTGCGGGCCCTCAGCGAAGCTGACCATCTCGTCGGGTTTCTCGAGACCGTGGACGGTCCCCGGCAGACTCACACTCCCGTCACGAGCGTTGCCATCCCGTTTGTCGATCTGAGTGATCGCGATGACCCGCGCGCCGCGGCGTTGGCCTGGATGCAAGCGGAACTGGTGTTGCCGTTTGAGTTGTCGACCGGTCCTGCCTTCCGGTTCGCACTCCTGAAGGTCGCCGCCGGCCGGGTTGTGTGGTTTTCCGCGTTCCATCACCTCGTCACCGACCTGTTCGGTCACTCGCTGTTTCAGCGTCGCGTGGCGGAGCTGTATGGGGCAGCAGTCGCTGATAGGACGCCACTTCCGGCTGAGCTGGTGTCCTGGTCTGATGTTCTCGAGGACGAGCGCGAGTATTACGCCTCCGCACGCTGCGAGCGCGATCGGATCTACTGGAGCGAGCAGCTTCAGGATGCTCCAGCGGCCCTGACTCTGTCCGGGCGGACACCGAGTTGGCCGCTGGCGGTGTTGGGCAGTGTCGCTACGCTGCCGCGCGCGACGGTTGCGCGTCTGGAGGAATTGGGCGCAGCCTGCAATGCAGGTTTGCCGGCTGTGTTGTTTGCAGCCGTGGCGCTGTATCTGTCGAGAATGACCGGCGCGCGCGATCTGATACTGGGGATGCCCGTTTCAGGGCGCATCAATGCCAAGCTGCGGCGGACGGCCGGCTTTGTCTCGAATGTGGTGCCGTTGCGGTTGAATGTTGATATCGCGAGCACGTTCGCGGCGCTGGTTGAGCAGACCGGCAAGCGGATGCGCGCGGCTTATCGCCACCAGCGTTACGCATCGGGCGCGCTACGCAGGGATCTCGGCCTGGCTGCCGGCGATCCGAGCATCTACGGCGTCGTACTCAACTTCATGCCGAGTGATGCGCCGTTTGATTTTGCCGGCCAGGCTGCTCGCCCGACAAATTTCACCCATTCGGGTCGCGCCGAGGATTTGTGCATCACCGTGCACGCACCCGCAGATGACGCTGATGTCACGGTGCAAGTGGACGGCAACGCTGCCAATTACGACCAGCAGTCGATTGAGTTGCACCTGCGGAATATTGTGGCCCTGCTGCGGGCCGTGGTGACACAACCGCACATTGCGGCACAGATGGTGCCGATGTTGGACGAACCGACCAGGGCGCGTCTTTTGGAGCAATGGGCCGGGCAACCTTCACGAACCCAGGCGCAGACCCTGGTGGAGCTGTTTGAGCGGCAGGTGGAGCAATCGCCTGACGCAGCGGCGCTGGTGAGTGGAACGCGCACGCTCAGCTACCGAGAACTGGATGAGCGGGCCAATGCAGTGGCACAGCGCCTGATCGAGTCCGGCGTCGGTGTCGAGCGCGTGGTTGGCCTATGGGCCGACCGGTCGATGGAGATGCTGATCGGGTTGCTGGGAATTATGAAGGCGGGGGGTGCCTACCTGCCGTTGGACCCGGCGTTCCCGGCTGAGCGGCTACAGCTCATGCTGGATGACGCGCGGCCTGTCCGGCTATTGGGTCGAGCAGGTGCGCCAGCCGTCGAGCTGAGGCACGAACTCCCGAGCTTGACCATTGATGTTGCGGCCGCCACCAGATCCGCACGGATACCGACCAGGTCCGCCCGAGCAAGCGACCCGGCATACGTGATTTACACCTCTGGCTCTACCGGCATCCCCAAAGGCGTCGTCGTCACCCACGCTGGGTTGAGCGCTTTGGCAGCCGCACAAGTGGAGCGGCAGAAGGTCACCAGCCGTTCCCGAGTCCTCCAGTTCGCCACTCTGAGCTTCGATGGCGCGGTGTATGAAATTCTGGCGCTTTCGACTGGTGCCGCCCTGGTATTGACTCCGCACGAGTCAACGAGTGGCGAACCGTTGCGCCGGCTGCTGATCGAGCAACGCATCACCCATGCAACTCTGCCTCCGGCGGTGCTGGCGACCCTGAAGAAGACTGATGACCTGGTTCTCGAATCCCTGATCGTTTCCGGCGAAGCCTGTCCGCCCGCGTTGATTGCCGAGTGGGGCTCGGTTCTGCGTTTCATCAACGGCTACGGTCCCACCGAAAATACGGTCTGCGCGACCATGAGCGAGCCGTTGCACGGGGAGAGCATGGCACCGATCGGTACTCCCATCGCGGGAACCCGCGTGTATGTGTTGGATGCCGCGCTGGAGCCGGTGCCGGTGGGCGTGCCAGGCGAGTTGTATATCAGTGGCGTTGCCTTGGCGC
>Ga0307510_10003222_pt1 | contig 18973 bp, 15 predicted proteins | sample 12_EM_MG_FD_207224 | JGI IMG/M metagenome (GOLD analysis project Ga0307510, IMG submission 207224) | Populus trichocarpa ectomycorrhiza microbial communities from riparian zone in the Pacific Northwest, United States - 12_EM | ecosystem: Host-associated > Plants > Roots > Unclassified | place...
CCGATACTCAGCCGGGTACGATCCAGGGCGTTCGCTGGTTGTTGCTCGAAGCCCTCAGCAACCTGGTCAACAACGCCATCGCACACACGCCTGCCGGTGGCACGGTAACTGTTCGCTGTGGAGTCGCTGCCGGCGCAGCGTTTCTCGAGGTGTCCGACAGTGGTATCGGAATTCCGGTCGATGAACGGGAGCGGGTGCTCGGGCGATTTTTTCGTGGCAGCAACGCGCGCGGCACTGGCAGCGGTCTTGGCCTGGCAATCGTCGCGGAGGTCGCGCAGCTCCACGCAGCAACCGTGTCAATCGACTCCGGCCCCGATGGCAAAGGAACTACAGTGCATATTACCTTCCAGCAGGCCGGCCCTCAGTTGAATCGGTAGGCGATCCATCCGACGATGGTTGTCTGCTCGTGTTGTAAGGGAATAGGGCTCTGCGCCGCAGCGCCCCGCAAATGCCCCAGCCAGGTCTGGACCCCCAACCTGTATTTCGACTGGATGACCCACTCCGCGAGCCCATTCAGATGCGCATCGACGATTCCAGCGCGGCCCGTGAACACAGGTAACACTGATACCGCCGCTTCGGCAGGAGTCACTGTGTAAAAACCGTGCATATAGCGGCTATCGGCCCAGGTAACACCGGGCCCCGCGCTCACTGAGAACGATGGATCGAAGGGCACGGTGAGCCAAAGGTTGGCCTGCCCCAATGTTCCTTGGCCATGACCGGCAATGTCCCGGGCCAGGTTTGCATCGGCGGTGAAGGCACCCACTGTCTGACTGCCAAACAACTTGAATCGCGCCGTCTGCCTGACATCCGGCAAACCACGCAGGCGCTCGTCATCCCGGGAGCGTCGCTCGGTCGGGTCGTACTCAATCGCCGCGCCGGCCTGGGTATTGACCGTCTTATAGGCGTACACACCGATCAGGTCTGCGGCGCTCGTGTACAACCGCCCGGCATATTCCGCGTCGACAAAAGGAAACAGCAGCTTGCGCAGGTGCTGCGCGCCCGGAAAAGAAGGCCCGGCATAAATGCCGGGCCCGACAGATGCGTGGAATTCGTCTTCCGCGCGGGCAGCTCCACACAACAGTAACAGCCCCCAGCAAATGCTGGAGACGCGGGAACTCACTTGAAGTCCCACTTCATCTGGTCGGCAATCGCGATCCCCCGCGCGGTTTCAACACAACGCGACAGATAGCTGGTAAATGGGGGCGACACAGCCAGGCCCTCCCCCTGCAGGCGTGTGTTGTCAAACACATAGTTGAGCTCGGCGAAGCCGCCATACAACTGCAGCGCGCGCAGCAACAGACGGCGGTTCGCTCCGGGCACGATCTCCCGCATTTTCGGCAGCACCTGGGCGATTTCGGCGGTCCCGATCTTCCGGTAGGTCGCCGCCATGGGAGCGACCTGGCGCGCATGCGCGAGAACCTCATCGAGCGCTTCGATGGTGACACTCGAGTGCTTGCCGGCGGAGATGTGATACAGGTCGTGCTCCAGCAGATCGCGCGTTGCCAGCCGCAGAAGCGCCTGGGCGCACCAGTCCGCGGGCACCACATCGATCGAGTCTGTCAGATCACACGTGAAGGCGCCCAGCATGTGGCCCACCAGGAATACCCAGAAAATACTCTGCGACGGCGCAACCCCCAGCTCGGTATGTCCCACAACAATGGAGGGCCGGGCGACCACCAACGGCAGCTCCGGCAATTCAACTCGCAGCCGACGTTCGGCTTCGGCCTTGGAGGCGGTGTAAGGCACCAGGTGATCGTGATCCGATCCCAGTTCGGTCGATTCCTCGATCACCGAGCCGCGCGTGCGCGACGGCCCCACCGCCATTGCGGTACCCACAAACAGGAAGCGCTCCAGGCGGTCCCGATTCAATGCGCGGGCGAGTGCCAGCGTGCCTTCCACATTGATGCGGCGAATAAAGGGATTATTGGAAAATGTGGGCAATGCGGCAGCGTGAATCACCCGTTCAACGGGCTTCAGCAACGGGTGTCCCGCGAAGGCGTCCTCGTCACCCAGATCCGCCTCGAGCAGGAAGTCCTGGCCGAGTGAGCTCAGCTCGCGCTCGGTGGCCCCGAGACGGCGTAAGTTATTGAACAGCCTCATGGCCGGCGTGCCTTCAGGGGACTTGCGCACCAGCAACCGCAAGCGGGCCCCGTAGCCGGCACGCAGGGCTGCGACAGTTACCGCCCCACCGAGAAATCCCGTACCACCCGTAATCAGAAACGTCCGTTCGGCCATCCAGCGCGCACCTGTCTAAGGAGGCTCGCAATGGCCTCGGCGGCGCGCACAATGACCTGTTAACCTGACACAAACCTGACAGGCACCCCGGACTTTCGTCACATGTCGGACGGCTCACGCGTCCCGAGCGCTTTTTTTCGCGGCGTCTCCCCGGCGCAGTCGGCCCGCGTCCTGGCGCTCCTGGACGAGTCAATCGACCTCGGGCCACCTGAGCGGGAGGCGTGGCTCACGCAACTCGCAACCACCGAGCCCGACCTGGCGCCGCTGCTGCGTCAACTCCTGACTTCCCAGGCTCACGTGGCAACCCAAGGATTTCTCGAGACCTTGGCGCCGTTGGGCGAGTCGGCCGCGCCGGGCGACCCTGAGCTCGTGGGCAAACAGTTTGGGCCCTATCGCATCGTCTCACTGTTGGGACACGGCGGAATGGGCAGTGTATGGCTGGCGGAGCGTGCCGACGGCCTGTTCAACCGGCGCGTCGCTCTGAAGCTGATTCGCTCTGCCCACGCCGGCCGGGTCATGGCCGAACGCTTCGCACGCGAGCGGGAAATTCTTGCGGGCCTGAGCCATCCCAACATTGCGCGGCTGTTTGATGCCGGATTCGCCGCAGACGGTCAGCCTTATCTGGCGCTGGAATACTTTGCCGGCACACCCTTGAAAGCCTACTGCGATCAACATCGAGTCACGATCGCCGGGCGCCTCGGGCTTTTCCGGCAGGTGCTGGATGCGGTGCAGTACGCGCATGCGCACCTGGTCATTCATCGCGACCTGAAGCCCTCCAACATCCTCGTCACGGAGGACGGCCAGGTTCACTTGTTGGATTTCGGAATCGCGAAGCTGCTGCCGGAAGGCGAAGCGCAGCAGACCGAGCTGACACGGCTCGGCGGACTGGCGATGACCCCGGACTATGCTTCACCTGAACAGGTTACGGGAGCGCCGGTAACCATCGCCACGGACATCTACTCACTGGGCGTGATGCTCTATGAGTTATGCATCGGCGAGCGTCCCTACCAGCTTGCTCGCGAAACCCGCGGCGCGCTCGAAGAAGCGATCCTGGACGCCGGGCCGGTTCCATTCAGCCGGATCAACCTGAGTATCGACACGGCCGGGAATCGCGCCACGACGCCGAAGAAACTCATCAAGGTCCTGCGTGGCGATCTCGAAACGATTGTCTTCGAGGCACTGCAGAAACATCCCGCGGATCGTTATCCGACCGCGGTCGCATTCAGTGACGATATCAACCGGTACCTGCGCGGCGAAGTGGTCACGGCTCAACGTGACAACTTCGGTTACAGGGCGCTGAAGTATGTCAGGCGCAACCGATTGGGAATCTCCATTGCCGCCCTCCTGCTGCTCGCATTGGCGGTCACATCGTATGAAGCAAGAGTCGCCGCAAAACAGCGCGATGCAGCGCTCGAGGCACAATCACGCTCGTTGACACAAGCGGCTGCGGGCCGCGTGAAAGACAACGACATCACTTCGGGACTCGCGATCATTCTCGAAGTCCTGGGGGATCAGAACCGACCCTACACGTCCGAGGCGCTCAGCGTGTTTCAGGAAGCGCGCGCGGGCGACCTCGCAGCCCTCGCCCTCACCGGACACTCCGACCGCGTCCGTTCCATTGTCTACTCGCCTGACGGGTCACGTGTACTGACTGCTTCCTACGACAGAACAGCGCGGGTCTGGGACGCGAAGTCTGGCCGACAACTCGTCCAGTTGACTGGACATACCGAGCGCATTCGGTTTGCCGCCTTTTCGCCGGACGGCACGCGTATCGTTACCGCATCATTGGACAAGACGGCGAGGATCTGGGATGCGCAGACCGGCAAACAACTCCAGCAATTCAATGGCCACACCGACCGTGTACGCAGCGCCGGTTTTTCCCCAGACGGCCGCCGAGTAGTGACCGGCGGCTACGACAACGCAGTACGCATCTGGGACGCAGCAACTGGCGGCGGGATCCGCGTTCTCAATGGCCACACATCGGTTATAACGTCGACGCGGTTTTCACCCGATGGCAAGCGGGTCATCTCAGCGGCACATGACAATACGGCCCGCGTCTGGGACGTCGAGTCCGGTCGCGAGATCCTGCAACTCAACAAGCACGGCGGCGATGTGAACTGGGCCGAATTCTCGCCAGATGGCAGCCACATCGTGACTGCCTCGGGCGATAAGACGGCCCGCATCTGGGACGCGACGACCGGAGAACAGCTCACGGTGTTGAGCGGTCACACTCAGTTGCTGGAAAGTGCTGAATTCTCTGCCGATGGCCACAGAGTCGTGACGTCGTCAGACGACAAGACGGCGCGAGTTTGGGATGCGAGCAGCGGGCGTCAGCTCATGGTGTTGAGCGGACACGACGAGCAGGTCATTTTCGCCACTTTTTCGCCGGACGGGTCCCACATCGCCACGGCATCGGACGACAAAAGCGCTCGGATCTGGGACGCCCGACAGGATGGCGACAGCCTGTTATTGATCGGCCACGCACAAGGGCTGGCGGGCGCCGACTTTTCACCCGATGGCAAGCTCGTTGGCACAGGATCCGCGGACAAGACTGCGCGCATCTGGGATGCGGCGACCGGCAGGCAACTTGGGGTGTTGACCGGGCACGAGGACCTGGTGCTGTCAGCAGAATTCTCCCCGGACGCAAAGCGCGTGGCCACCGCTTCCAACGATGGCACGGCGCGTGTTTGGGATGTCGGGTCGGGACGCCAGCTCCTGCTCCTGAAGGGCCACACTCAACCGGTTGAAGGTGCGGCCTTCTCCCCCGATGGTGCCCGCATCGTCACTTGCTCGTACGACAAGACAGCTCGATTCTGGGATGCTGCAACCGGCGCGCAACTCTCGGTACTCAACGGTCACACCGCCGGAGTCAACTGGGTCGCCTGGTCGCCTGATGGCAAGCTCGTGGTAACCGCCTCGTTCGACAAGACCGCCCGAGTGTGGGACACAAAGACGGGACATCAGGTAACGATACTGAATGGACACTCCGGCACAGTCGCCACCGCAAGCTTCTCTGCCGATGGCCAACGTATCGTCACCGCATCGGACGATAAAACCGCCCGCATCTGGGATGTCTCGACGGGGCGGCAATTGTTGATCCTGAGTGGCCACACAGACAGGGTGACTTCAGCGTCTTTTTCGCCGAACGACCGGAACATCATCACTTCATCTCTCGACAAGACCGCGCGGGTGTGGGATGCCGTTACGGGCCAACAACTGCTGGCAGCCCGACATACCGATCTCGTGGAAACGGCTGCGTATGCCCCGGATGGCGTCCACTTCGTCACAGCATCGGACGACAAACTCGCCCACATCTGGACGGCCCACATCGAGCCGCTGAGCACCCAGATTCAGTGGGCCCGGGCCGCTCAATTCGATCCCCTGCCACAGTCCGAACGCTTTCAGTTGGGGTTGAATCCAGCCACGCGTGTATGGCCGGCCGACCGTACCCAGTGCGACGAGTCAGCGGCCGCGCCCTACGATCCGGACAGACGTGCCGCCGGGGCGATGGTGGATGAGATAGTCACGGATGTTGCAATCGATGCGTGCACGGGTAATGCCCCGCGAATGACTTACCAACATGGCCGCGCCCTGCTTGCAAAGGGCGACGCCACGGGTGCCCGACACAACTTCGAAGCCGCGCTGGCCGCAGGTTTCCCGTCCGCGGGAGTAGATCTGGCGTCGATGTTGTCAACCTCGGACCCCACGCAGGCCAGCAAACTTCTGGAAATCGCCTGGGGGAAAGGCATCCCGATTGCCGCGTTCCGCCTGGGCGCGTTGTACGAAAATTCGCCGGCCCCGGATCAGGCACGCGCATGGAGCTGGTACCAGAAGGCAGCGGATGCGGGCGAACCCAATGCGTTGGCCCGATTCGGCCGACGGGCCGAAGAGGGTTCCGACCTGTTGCAAGCCTTCACGTTCTACGCGGCTGCCGCCGAGCGAGCGCGGAATGAAGACTGGCCGGATGACATGTGGAAAGACTGGCGCTATCGACGCGCCTATCTGGCGCGCTTGCTCGCCCACGAGGGGAAAATGGCCGAGGTCGCGGAACAGTATGCGCAGGTGAGGCAAAAATATCCTGCCCCCTTCGCCACCTTGCTAACATCCCCGTGAATGGACAATCTCACCCACTCCCTGATCGGCATGGTCGCCGGCGAAGCAGTCGCGCGGCTGACTCCGGCAAGCAAGGACGGCCTTTCCGCCGAAACCCGCCGCGGAATGCTGATCACCCTGTCCACCCTTGGCGGCAACTTGCCGGACATCGACCTGGTCCTGACGTACAGGGGCTTCGTGAGAGACAAGCTCGGCTACCTGCTGGAGCATCGCGGGTACACGCATACCGTGTTGGGATGTCTCGTCCTTGCGACTTTGATCTACGCGGCGGCGGAGGGCTGGGCAAAGTATCGACGCTTGCCCATGACTCGCAACGACCATCTGACACTCGTCACGGTCGCTGTCTTCGCGACCCTGCTGCACCTGGGCATGGATGCACTGAACAGTTATGGCGTTCACCCACTCTGGCCGTTCTATAACGGCTGGATTTATGGCGACTCCATATTCATTGTCGAACCGCTGTATTGGCTCGCGGCGGCGCCACTGTTCTTTGTAGCGAAATCCATCGCCGCGCGCGCGGTTGTAGCAACTGCCGTGCTTTTTGGAGTGGCCGGCAGTATTTTCATGAGCTCGAGTTGGATGTGGATCTTCCTGCTCGTGCTCCTGACGGGCGGTTTGTTGATTGTGGGAAGCCGCTGCAGCGCTGCCACGGCCGCACTTGCAAGCGCCGTTGCGACAATCTGTGTAACCGCCCTGCTCGCCGTGGCTGGTCACGCCGCCGCGCGCGACATCAACTCAGTGGCCGCGCGGGATTTTCCCGGCGACCGGATCATCGACCACGTGCTCTCGCCCATTCCAACCAATCCGTTCTGCTGGGATGTGTTGCTGTTGGCGACCCGGGGCGAGCGTTACATCGCGCGACATGGAATGCTCAGTGAGGCACCCGGCTTCGTGACTGCCCAGGGCTGCTCCACCAAGCTGGTGAGCCTGGACACGACCGCTCCCATGACCGCGGTCCGCACGCCCGAATCCCCCGACACCCTCTGGTTCGGAGAGTTCTCCATGCCAGTGAGCCGGTTGGCCAACCTGACCGCGAACAATTGCAAGGTTGCCGCACTGATGCAATTTGTCAGGGCGCCGTTCGTTGTCCAGCGCAAGAGCGGCTGGGTCATTGGCGATCTGCGCTTCGATCGTGAGCGCGGGCTCGGGCTTGCGGAAATTGAAGTCTCTGCCACGCAGTCGGGTGACTGCCCTCCACGGGCGCCGTGGCTGCCGCCGCGGGAGGCTCTGCTCGCGCATTAAATAGAACTCAACGGTTGTTGGCCGCGGCGAAGTGCAGGGTGAGGGCACTTTCCCAACGAGGATTGTCCCATGTTCCCCACCTCCCTGAAACTTCCCACCGCAACCGAAGATACTCCCTCGATTCCCACCGGCGTCCAGCTCACGCCCATGAACCCCGTGTTTCGACACGACCCCTATCCGGTCCTCGGGCAACTGCGTAACGCCGAACGCGTCCACCGGGACGAGCCCCTGTCCCGATGGTTCGTAACGGGCTTCGAGGAAGTGCGCGAGATACTGCGCAACAAGGACCTGTCTTCAAACATACACAACGCGAACCCCGATTCCTACACCGGACGCCTGCGCGTGAACGCACAGTCCGGCGGGATGCACGAAACGTACAACTCCATCCTCTTCAAGGACGATCCGGAACATCGCCGGCTGCGCTCCCTGGTGAGCAAACCATTCAGTCCCAAGGCTATCGAGGACTTGCGGCCCCGGATCCGTGCCAATGTCGCTGAGCTGCTGGACACGCTCACAGCGCCCTTCTTCGACCTGGTCGAATCATTTGCAGGCCCGCTGCCAGTCATTGTCATCTCGGAACTGCTCGGCGTGAAGTCGCAGGAGCGCGCCACATTCAAACAATGGTCGGAAGATATCGCCGCGGGATTCTTCAATCCGCTCAAGCTGCGCGAGCAGACCGAACGCGGCGCCCGCGCCCAGCACGCCCTGTGCGAGTATCTCGACGAAGTGATCGCCGCGCGGCGCCGGCATCCCGGTGCTGATCTGATCAGCAGCATGATCACAGCCGACGAAGTGGAACCACCGCTGAGTGATGCGGAGATCCGCGGACAGACCAATCTTCTGCTGGTTGCGGGCAACCTCACGACCAGCGATCTCATTGTCAATGGCATGAAGGCCCTGCTCTCACACCCCGAGCAGCTCGCCGCCCTGCGCTCCGATCCGGACCTGATCGGCAATGCGGTGGAGGAAGTCCTGCGTTATGACAGCCCGGTCACCCAGGCCAACCGGATCCTGACAACCGACATGACATTCCACGGCTGCCCGATGAATCGCGGACAAAGTATCACCGTGTCGATCGCCGGCGCCAATCACGACCCGCGCGCCAACGCTGACCCCGACACCTTCGACATCCGTCGCAAGGATGTCCGGCATCAATCGTTCGGCGGCGGCAAGCACTTGTGCCTCGGTGCGTGGCTGACCGGGCTCCCCACGATTATTTCTTCGTGCGGTTCTTCTTGATCTCTTCGCTGAGCGCGCGCATGTCATCGAGCGTGCGGCGCGTCTTGGGAGGCCGCGGCTTCGGCGGGTCCTTCGGAGCCGGCGGCTCTTTCGCGACTGCCGTGCTGTACGGGTCGAACCCCACGAAGCGACGCGACTGCTCGGGAGGGACGCCCTGCAGATTGACGGCGGCCTCGTCCTGGATCTTGCGCATCTGCCTCGTATCGACGTCACGGGTAAAAACACCCGTGTCGACGCGCCATTCCCAAACGGGCTGGCCGCGCTCGTCGTAGGCAACACGCCCGGACTGGGCACTGGATTTCTTGGACATCGACAGTTCGCTCCTTGAACGGGGCTGTGAAATTTTGCGCAGAATAGGCGAGCGCGCACGTCGCCACATTGCGCCAAATCACACACGGCGCAAACAAACCAACATCGTGTTGGCGTCTATGTCAAAACATCACGTCCGCCAGACCAAAGTCCGCGAGACGTAAGGCTCAGGCCTGGGTACGTTTGGCTGTATATGCCTGTAAACCTCGCAAAAATGCGTCAGTTTCAGGCTCGGTGCCGATCGTGATCCGACACCAGTTGTTATAGGGAGGAAACAGCCTGCCGACGAGGATGTTGCGCGTCTTCATGAACTGGTCGAACTGGGCGAGCGGCGCGCCGGTATCGAAAAACACGAAGTTGGTTTGCGACCTGGCATACGCCAGCCCCTGGCGCTGCAGCTCATCCGTAATGCGCTTGCGGCTCGCGATGATCCGCCGGCGGGTGTCCGTGAGAAATGCTTCGTCTGCGAGGCTCGCGCGTGCGGCGCGCATGGCAAAGATATTCGCGCTGCTCATGCGCGCAGCCGCAATCTGCGCCGCCAGGTCCGGCCGCGTGATCCCATAGCCACACCGGACCCCGGCCATACCGTGGATCTTGGAGAAGGTACGCAACACCACCACGCGCTTTCCCGCACCCACGAGGTCGGTTACGGTCTGCACGCCATCGGTATCGGCAAAGTCGAGATAGGCCTCATCGACAATGGTCGTCACCGAGTCCGGCAACGATCCAACAAATGAGCGGATCGAAACCGCGCTGATGGCCGTACCGGTCGGATTGTTGGGATTGCATATGTAGACGGCGCGCGTCCGCGCCGACACCGCCGCACGCATGGCTGCCAGATCGTGATTGAGCTGTTTGTCCACCGGCACGAATTTGAGCTCGGCGCCCGCGTGCTTCGCGTAGTTCGTCAACTCGGCGTACGTGGGCTCCGCGGCGATGATCTCGCCGCCTCCCTTACCGTGCAGGAAGCCGAGCGCGCACAACAGCTCGCCCGAGCCCGTACCGACCACGATGTGATCGGCGGGAAATTTTTCTTTCTTCGCCAACACCGCAACGAGTTGGTCGATGTCCTCGTCCGGGTAGCGACAGGCGATCGGGATCGTGCTGTTCAGAACTGCCCGCGCCGCCGGTGAGGGCCCGTAGGGATTTTCATTCCAGCAAAGCACGATGGGCTGTGCGCTCGCAGCACCGGCTCCATCCGCCGCAACCTGGCGACCGCCCGCGGATACGGCGGACCAGGCCACCTTGGGGCTGGCCAGCGCAAGCGCGGAGGCAGTCAACAATTCGCGACGACTCAGGTCCATGGCGCAACTCCCAGGAGCACGGTGCGGGTATTGTTGCATGAAGGCACGGCGGCTCGCAGCGGGGGGTCAGCTCGACGCGGGGGTCAGCTCGACGCGCAATAGGCGCTCAGGCCCCTCGCCAACGCATCAGACACCACACGACAGCGCCTGCTCGAGCGCAGGTCGGAATGCATGACGATCCAGACTTCCAACTTGAACAAAAACGACTTCGCCAGGACCCGGACCAGCTCCGGGCCACGACGGGCCAACCCGACCTGGCACACCCCGATCCCGAAGCCGGCCCGCAGGCAGGCCAATTGCGCCAGGTCGCTGTCGCTTCTGAGTGCGAACATCGAGCGCTCAACGGCGAGACCCTGCGCACGAACCGAGCGGATGAATGCGTTCTCGTGATCGAAACCAATGAGCGCGTGCTCGCGTAGCTCAGCGACCGAAGTCGGCGTCCCATGCCTGTCGAGATACTCGCGGCGCGCATGCAGTCCAAGCTCGATGTCGCCCACACGCCGCGCCGAAAGCGCCTGCTGAGTTGGCCGCACCATCCGCACGGCGATGTCAGCCTCACGCTGCAGCAGATCCTCGGTCCTATTGGACAGCACGAGCTCCAGGGTTATTTCGGGATGGTCCGCACGGAGCTGTGTCAGGATTGGCGGCAACACTTCCGCGCCGACGACTTCACTCGCGGTGATTCGTACCGTCCCCTGGGTTCCAGCACGACCCACGGCTGCGCGTACCAACGCTGCGGCGGTTGCTTCGAGGCTCTCGGCGTAAGGTTGAAGCTCCAGGGCCGCTTCGGTGGGTGTCAGTCCCTGCTGCGAGCGCGTGAAAAGCGCTACTCCGAGCGCCTGTTCCAGGGTGTCGATGTGTCTGCCCACCGTGGGCTGCGTCAGCCCGTCATCCCGGGCGGCGGCCGACAGCGATCCCGTCCGCAAGACACTCAGAAATGAGCGATACAGGCTCCAGTCAGGGTGGCCATGAGTCATACAAATATATATAGCTACCCCACGTTTGCAGTCAATTTTGTTTTGCCACCGCGGCCTGCATCCTGCTGCTCTTACAACGGCGACCCAAAGGTATAGCGATGGCAACCGCATTGATTCTCGGAGCGACCGGTGGAATTGGCCACGAGGTAGCCATCGCTCTGCAGCGCCACGGATGGCAGATCAAAGCCCTGCACCGCGACCCCGCGCGAGCGGCGAGCCATAACGAGGCATTCCATTGGGTGAAAGGCGACGCGATGAGCGCCACCGAGGTGACGAACGCGGCCGAAGGTGCGTCCGTCATCGTCCATGCAGTGAACCCTCCGGGGTACCGCAACTGGGGCGAACTGGTCATCCCGATGACCAATAGCTCAATCGACGCCGCTCGCACCCACGGAGCCCGAATCATTCTGCCCGGGACGATCTATAACTACGGCCCGGACGCGTTCCCGGTTCTGCGCGACCATTCCCCGCAGAGCCCTCTGACCCGCAAAGGGAAAATTCGGGTCGAACTGGAGAAACAGCTACAGGCGGCCGCGGACACGGGGGTGCGCTCCCTGATTGTCCGTGCCGGCGACTTCTTCGGCCCCAACGCGGGCAACAACTGGTTTTCGCAGGGCCTCGTCAAACCCGGCAAACCCGTCACTTCCATCACCTATCCAGGCCGCCCCGGAATCGGTCATGCCTGGGCCTACCTGCCGGACCTCGGGGAAACCATGGCCCAGCTTCTGGACCGCGAGTCAACATTGGGCCGGTTCGAACGATTTTCTTTCCAGGGGCAATGGGATGCCGACGGTACCGCGATGACAACAGCCATCCGTACGGTCGTCGGCCGTTCCAACATCAGGATCCGCCGCTTTCCCTGGGCACTCCTGGGCCTGTTGGCGCCATTCGAGACACTGTTCCGCGAAATGCGTGAGATGCGCTATCTGTGGGATGAACCGCTGCGGTTGGACAATGGACACCTGCTCGAGGTGCTCAAAACGGAGCCGCACACACCGCTGGAACAGGCAGTGCGCGCGACATTGAAGGGTCTCAAATGTCTTTAGAGCATTCCAACGGCGTAGACTGGCGCGCAAAGGGGGACTGCAATGACACCCAGTTTCGTGCACGGACTGGCGAGCGCGCCGTTACGGTTTGAAACAATCGGGCAGGCGCTGGACGCAACAGCAGCAAAATGGAGCTCACACGATGCGCTCATTGTGCGGCAACAGAATGTCCGTTGGACTTATGGCGAATTCAAGCAGCGCGTCGACGCTCTGGCGGCGGGATTGCTCGCTCTCGGTCTGTCACCCGGCGACCGCATCGGTATTTGGGCGCCCAACTGCAGCGAATGGGCACTGACCCAGTTCGCCAGCGCGAAGGCCGGCCTCATACTCGTCAATCTGAATCCCGCCTACCGCGCCCACGAGTTGGAATTCTCACTCAACAAGGTGGGTTGTCGTGCGCTCGTCATTGCCGAACGCTTCAAGAGCGTGAGCTTCCTGGAAGTGCTGCGGTCGATCGCACCCGAGCTCGATACTTGCGCGCCCAATGAGTTGCGCGCGGCCCGGCTGCCGCAATTGCGCTGTGTCATCCGCTTGGGAGCGACACCGACCCCGGGTTGCTACAACTTCAATGACGTCACCCGGCTCGGCGAGCCTCGGGATTTCCAGCGCCTGCAGGAGCTGGCTACCGAGATTCAACCCGACGACGCCTGCAACATCCAGTTCACGAGCGGCACGACCGGCGCACCCAAGGGTGCCACGCTCAGTCATTTCAACATCCTGAACAATGGCTATTTTGTAGGCCGGGCGATTGCGCTGACTGAAAACGACCGCATGTGCATACCCGTTCCGCTGTACCACTGCTTTGGCATGGTCATGGGCAACCTGGGGTGCGTTACCCACGGCAGCGCAATGGTTTATCCGTCCGAATGGTTCGATCCCAAGCTGACTCTGGAAGCCGTGCACTCCGAGCGTTGCACCGCCCTGTATGGCGTTCCTACCATGTTCATTGCGGAGCTCGAACATCCGGAATTTGCCAACTACGACCTCGGCAGCCTGCGCACTGGAATCATGGCGGGCGCGCCCTGCCCCATAGAAGTCATGAAACGTGTGGTTCGCGAAATGCACATGGCACAAGTCACCATTGCGTACGGCATGACGGAAACGAGCCCTGTCAGTTTCCAAAGCGCCACCGACGATCCGATCGAGCGCCGCGTCTCTACGGTGGGCCGTATACATCCCCACGTGCAGGTCAAGATCGTCGACACACTGGGACGTGTAGTGCCTGTCGGTTCACAAGGTGAAATCCTGACTCGCGGCTACTCTGTCATGCAAGGCTACTGGGAGGATCGCGAGCGTACACAGGATGTCATTGACGCTGCGGGTTGGATGCATACAGGCGACCTGGGCATCATCGACGCGCACGGCTATTGCAACATCACGGGCCGTTTGAAGGACATGTTGATTCGCGGTGGTGAAAACATCTATCCGCGCGAGATCGAGGAATTCCTCTATCGCCATCCGAAGATCCAGTCGGCACAGGTTTTCGGCGTGCCCGATCCGAAGTACGGGGAGGAAGTGTGTGCCTGGATCCAACTCAAGCCCGGCGCGGCCGCCACCGACCAGGAGATCCGCGAGTTCTGCCAGGGCCAGATTGCCCAGCACAAAATCCCCCGCTATGTGCGGTTCGTAAGCGAGTTCCCGCTGACCGTCACGGGCAAAGTGCAGAAGTTCTTGATGCGGGAGCAGATGTGCGCAGAGCTGAACGCGAAGGCGGACCTCACCGCCTGAACGGACCGTGGCGGCCGGCACGCAGCTTGGCTACAGTCGCGCCCCTATGGCCGAAAAGAAACGCTGCTTCTGGGCTTCGGGACTCGACGATCCCGAGTACATTCGCTATCACGACGAGGAATGGGGACGCCCCTCCCACGACGACCGCCACCTTTTTGAAATGCTGATCCTGGAAGGTGCTCAGGCCGGCCTGTCCTGGTCCACCATCCTGCACAAGCGCGCCAATTACCGGAAAGCCTTCGCGAGCTTCGATCCGAAAAAGGTCGCACGCTTCGACGCCAAGCGCCGGGCAGCCTTGATGAAAGACGCCGGAATTGTACGCAACCGACTCAAGATCGACTCATCCGTGACCAATGCCCAGGCCTTCCTGCAGGTCCAGAAGGAATTCGGCTCGTTTGATGGTTACCTCTGGGCATTCGTCGACGGCAAACCCATCGTCGAGGTCCGCTCCCCCGGCGAACGATTACCCGCCAGCACGCCTCTAAGTGACCGGATTTCCAAGGACCTGAAGAAACGTGGGTTTCGCTTCGTCGGCACAACGATCATCTATGCTTTCCTGCAGGCCGTCGGCCTCGTAAACGACCACGGCAAAGACTGCTTTCTGGCCCCCAAAGCCAGAAAAGCGCGCTAGCCTGTAAGATAACCGTCCAATCAAAATAGGGGATGTCCTGTATGAAATTGTTTATTGCCCTGGCGTCGACTGCCGTTCTGTCGGCTGGAACGGCCTATGCGGACTGCAGCTACCCGACGCCGCCGGATCACATTCCGGATGGCAATACCGCAACGCTTCCGGAGATGGTCGCGGCCCAGAAGGCCGTCAAGGATTATGACAAGGCCATCAATGCCTACGTCGCCTGCATCCAGCTCGAGCGCGACGACGCCGTTAGCAAGTTGGCGGTAAAGCCCGGCGAAACACCGACTGCGGAGCAGAAGAAGGCCATCGAGGACCGGCAGCGCGTTGAAGTTCAGAAGCACAATGCCGCTATCGATCAACTGCAGAGTGTTGCCGACCGTTTCAACGTACAGGTCAAGGTATACAAGGCGAAGGACAAGTCGAAGGGTTGATCCGACGGTGTTGAGTCCCGCGCAAGCCGATGAGTTGATCGGGCAGCACCTGACGTGTCTGCCGATCGAGTCATTGCCGCTTGCGCAGTGTGCCGGGGCGGTGTTGCGAGAGAACATCTACGCCGAGCGGGATGCGCCACCTTTCGACCGGGTTGCCATGGATGGGATCGCTGTTGACAGCGCGATGGTCCAACACGGCAACCGGCGACTTCGCATCCAGGCGACTCAGGCAGCAGGCGACCCACCGTTGTCGCTTGCAGCACCCACCGGTTGCATTGAAGTGATGACGGGCGCAGTCGTTCCCACCGGGTGCGACTGTGTCATACCGGTTGAACAGATCACCGTACGCGGCAATGAAGCCGAGGTCAGCGCCGATGCCCCGGTCGAGCTGTGGCAAAACGTTCATCGCCGCGGCACCGACACCCGTCAGGGCGCCCTGCTGCTGTCGGCTGGCGCACGCCTTCATGCACCGGAAATCGCGATCGCCGCTTCCGCCGGCATGGCGCGTATTCGCGTCAGCAGCCAGCCTATGTTGGCTGTCATCTCAACAGGCAACGAGTTGGTCGAGCCCGGAGAGGCCATCCTTCCGCATCAAATCCGTCGCTCCAATGCGTATGCCATTGTCACGGCATTGCGGAAGCACGGATTCCAACGGGTGGCGGACGATCATTTGCAGGACGATGTGTCCGAGCTTCGGCGCCGCCTGAAGTTTCACCTCGAAACTCACGACGTGCTCGTGCTCAGCGGTGGCGTGTCAATGGGCAAACTCGACTTCGTGCCCCGCGTGCTCGATGAGCTCGGCGTCCAACCGGTTTTCCACAAAGTGGCCCAGCGACCGGGCAAGCCCATGTGGTTCGGTGTCGCGAGCTCCGGGGCGACCGTTTTCGCCCTTCCCGGCAACCCGGTCTCCACCTGCGTGTGCTTGTCCCGCTACGTGCTACCTGCGCTCTTCACCGCGATGGGCCAGGACCCGGTCCCCGTGGAAAAGATGGCGCTAGGTGGTGAGGTAGCCAATTCCACCGGCCTCGCCCTGTTCATGCCCATTCGCATCGAAGTCGACGACTGGGGCCGCTCCTGGGCTATGCCCCGGCCTACGAACGGGTCCGGTGACTTCACGTCCCTGGCCGGAACGGACGGGTTTGTGGAGCTGCCACCTGGGCCGAACGTATATCCGAAGGGATTTGTCACCCGTCTGCACCGCTGGTAAGCGCACGGCACAAGCGCTGCAGGTGGCCCCGCGGCCCGCGCACCGCCGCTGTCGGCCCACGGCGCAGGCCCCGCTTGCCTCAGCGACCTGGCGGCCCCACGTAGACCACATACGTCGTATTCCGCGCATTGGCGACCCCGAATTGGCATTCGCCACCGCCCGGTGGTAATTACCTGTTAAATCATGGCCAAATCCGAAGTCGTCGTTCCGCTCAGCAAAATGAACAGCCCGCGGGACACCCTTGCCCGGCCGGTCCGCGACCTGCGCATCTCCGTTATGGACCGGTGCAACTTCCGGTGCCCGTACTGCATGCCGCGCGAGAAGTATCACGAGCGGTACAAATTCCTCGGCTCCAATCAGCGCCTGTCGTTTGACGAGATCGTTCGCATCTCTCGCCTCTTCGTAAAGCTGGGCGTCCGGAAGCTGCGGCTGACCGGTGGCGAGCCCCTGCTACGCACAAACCTCTCCGATCTCATCGGCGACCTCACCGATATCCCCGGTGTCGACGACGTCGCTCTGACCACGAACGGTATGCTGCTCTCGCGGTACGCCGCGGAGCTCAAGGCTGCTGGTCTCAAGCGAATCACCGTCAGTCTCGACAGCCTGGACCCGGACGTATTCGCTCGCATGAGCGGTGGCTTCGGCGGGCTCAACGATGTGCTCGACGGTATCGAGCATGCACGCAGCGCGGGCCTCGACCCAATCAAGGTCAATGCTGTCATTCAGCGCGGTCTGAATGACCACACTGCGCTGGACCTCGTCGAACGCTTCCGCGGCACTGGCATTATCGTGCGCTTCATCGAATACATGGATGTCGGTAACCGAAACGAATGGAAACCCGACGTCGTTGTACCCTCAAAAGAGTTGATGGCGCGGATATCGGAACGCTGGCCTCTGCAGCCGATTGAGCGCGAGTATCGTGGTGAGGTTGCCGAGCGTTACCGCTTCGTGGATGGTACCGGGGAAGTTGGGTTTATTTCTTCGGTCACGCAGCCCTTCTGCGGTGACTGCTCCCGAGCCCGCCTATCCTCAGACGGCGTCGTATACACGTGCCTGTTTGCAAACAACGGCACGAGTTTGCGCGACGCGCTACGCGGCGGTGCTACCGACGACGAGCTTCTCGAGACGATCCGCAACATATGGTTGGGACGCAGCGATCGCTACAGCGAACTGCGCGCCGAATTGCGCGAGAAGCCCGGCGATCATCACAAAGTAGAAATGTTTTACATTGGCGGGTGACGTGAGCAGAGCCCCTAACAATCGAAGCATCACGCGGTCGGGTCTCACACACTTGGATGCCAGCAACCGCCCGACTATGGTTGACGTTGGCGCGAAGGAAGTGACGCATCGCGTGGCCACCGCAGAAGCGCGCGTACATTTCCCCGCAAACGTCGCGGCGGCACTACGCAAAAGTGGCCATCGAACCAAGAAAGGCCCGGTCTTCGACACCGCAATCGTTTCCGGTGTCATGGCGGCGAAACGCACCCATGACCTCATTCCGTTCTGCCATCCGCTGCCACTAGACAATTGTTCGATTGAAATCGACGCCAGGCGGAATGGCGAAATTGTCATCCGTTGCCAGGTATCGGTTCACCATCGCACCGGCGTAGAAATGGAAGCTCTGACAGGCGCAACCGTGGCCGCCCTGACAATCTACGACATGTGCAAAGCACTGTCCCACGACATCGAAATCACCAGCGTCCGCCTGGTCGAAAAGACCGGTGGCAAGCGCGACTTCAAGCGCAAAGCGTAGTGCATCCATGAACGCTTCACCCATTACCAGACCAGCCCCTCCGATTTACGCGCTCGTCCTCGCCGGCGGCCACAGCAAGCGCATGCAGCGGGATAAAGCTGCGTTGGAGTACCACGGTCGCTCACAACTCGAGTGGGCCGTCTCGTTTGTGCAGCCACACGTGCAACGGGTATTCGTGTCTGTTCGTCCCGATCAGACCGACGACCCGGTTCGTGCGCGCTTCGATCAAATCGTCGATTCGCACCAGAACCTCGGTCCAATCGCGGGCATCATGGCCGCGCAGGCGAAGTATCCCGATGTAGCGTGGCTCGTCCTTGCATGCGACCTCCCGTTCCTGGACGAAGGTACGCTCACAACGTTGATTGCTGCACGACAGCCACAGCGTCTTGCGACCGCCTTTCGTTCCAGTCACGACGTGTTGCCCGAGCCCCTTTGCGCGATTTATGAGCCTGCCAGTCGCGAAGCCATACTCGCGCACGTCGCTAGTGGCAAGAATTGCCCGCGCAAATTCCTGATCAATTCAGACGTGCAGTTGTTGGATGAGCCCAACCCGCACGCGCTCGACAATGTCAACACGCCGGACGAGTACGGGTCGGCAGTTGCTGCCTTGGGCCCAACCGAAATTCCGGGCGCGACAAATGTAGACGCCGCCACGGACCCCGCTGACAAGCGCATCAAAGTCCAGTATTACGCCATCCTCCGCGAACAAGCCGGCCGCAGCGACGAATCCGTTGTGACGGGCGCGATCACCCCGC
>Ga0307510_10003223_pt1 | contig 18965 bp, 20 predicted proteins | sample 12_EM_MG_FD_207224 | JGI IMG/M metagenome (GOLD analysis project Ga0307510, IMG submission 207224) | Populus trichocarpa ectomycorrhiza microbial communities from riparian zone in the Pacific Northwest, United States - 12_EM | ecosystem: Host-associated > Plants > Roots > Unclassified | place...
GAACTCGCCTCTGCCTGACCCAGCCGCCATATATCTCCTTACCACACTTGCCGCGGCTTCTCGCCTCTCGGCATCCAGACTCCTCGACCCAGCCGATGCGCTGTTGCGTTTCTTAGCGTCAACTCCAGCCTCATCGACCTATCCACTTCCGCTTGCCACAAACCTACTCACACAAACATTACGCTTATACACTACTTTCGCTTGTTATGGGCTGTATTCTCATATTGCGACAACCGCTGCAGAACCCCTCGCTCACCTCTCCTCCTATGTTCTTTCACCCGAGTGCGACTCGCGTCCGTTATCAACCGCATACGCTTCACTGCTGGCTGCCTGGACAACTTGCGCCTCTGATCCCCATCAGACGACACCGTCACATGACGTTCTTTGGAGTCAAGTCTCTGGTTGGGGTTGGGTATCAGACCTTGCCACTATTGCGCACAAGCTTACCCAAGACGCCTCGGACTGGGGTACATGGGCGGCGTTGTGGAATGCGGAAGCTGCATGGCTTGAAGGCGCACGGCACAACTGCGTCCGCGGTGGTGCGGGTGAGACGGAAACCTCGTTATCACGGTTGAGACCCGGATTTGATAGCGGAATGGAGAAGGAGGTAGTTTCAGGTGCAATATCTTCACTGAAGCGCTTGCTGAGCGAGATACCCACGGGCTATGATGCCATTAGGGGCCTTGTGTTCTATCGTGAGATGGCTGAATCCGCTTTGGTCCTCGGTGCGGCCATTCGCCTTTGGCTAGCTTGTCTCCCCGTGGACTATGAACCACTCCCTGAACCCCCTTTCCAACTCCCATTCCCACTCCTTGGTATGTTGGGAATATATACTGTCACCCACCCCCTTCTCTCCGAACCGTCTGGCATCCCACCACGTTCACGGGCTGTTCTTCGCCCGTTGGTCTCATTCATCACAAACTACGTTTGGCTTTCGCGTCGCCTCCCAAATACAAACCGTCGCCTCTGGCTCTCCCAGCTCAGCATCACCATGATGCGATTCCTTCCGGGTGACGAAATCGCTGCACACGGCATGCTTGATGCCATCATCAACCTCGTTGATGAGCAGTGTCTCCTTGACTTCGGCTGGAGTGTCCCGCCTGACGTTTGGTCCCGTGGTGGGCTACGTATGTTGATCCCTTTCCTTGCCTATGACCTCGCGCCACGCGTGCGTGATCCTAAGGAAGAAGGCGATGAAGCACCACCTGTGCGTGTTGCGCCGTTGTACCCTACGCCTCACTCCCTCAAGGCCGCAACAACACAACGTCTCCCCTCCATCCGCGGCTTTACATTCCTCTTTGCGCGCGACTGGTTACTTCTCCCCTTGGATCACCTGTTGCGTTCTGGCACATCTCTGGTTTGGCAGCACCTACCCGCGGACTGGGATGCAAGCGAAACTGACATAGTTCGCTCAACGCTCCTGCTGACGCGCGTCGTCCGTGAGGCAAATGAGATACCAGCGTTCGCGATGACCCGGGCAGAGGTTTCATTCGGTTGTATGAAGGTCTTCATGCTCGAGCATGGGCAGGCTCAAGGTGCCCCGTCCGCAAGCGGCGACGGCCGTGAAGAAGTTTTCCGCGACAGCGTTGTCGGTGACCTCATGGACGCCCTTCTTCTCCCTTTCACCCTCAGTGCATCCCTGAACGGCCTCTCCGCGTCTGTAGCACCGAACGGGAAGGATAGTCTCGAGGTGGCCGCTGCTCGTTTCCTTGGGGCCGGGACGCCATTCTTCCAGTTCTACACGGATTTCGTGTCGCTGTACGACGCTACCTCTTTCGGACATCCGCTCTTTGCTGCCCTCCTGCTCGCACCACTCGCACAGTCTTACGCACCTGATTATCGGAAATTGCTTTACGATGATCATGCGCATGTCCTCGGCACTGTCCACACCCCCATTGAGCGCGTCATCGGCGAAGCTGCTGGAGCCTTTCTGTGGCCTGCCGAACAGGTATCACAGATCGCGGGTGCAATGCTGAGCCTTCTTTTGGGCCGCCGTACACGAGTACAAGTTGAGGGCTTCGTACGCTGGATGGCGGTGCATCATGTCGCGGCGAATATATGGCCGGACCTGCGTGAGGACTCCTCTAGCCTTGTCACTGATGAACGTGGACGCAAATTGTTCGAAGCACTGGTGATTCAAGGTGACAATTCGGTCGTCCGTGATGTCACTTTGTACTGGCAACAGCGGGAGGGCTGCATCGTCTTGCCCCCCAACTGCTTTGATCTAGAGACCACAAGGCGAAGACATCGGCTGGACTGGGTCAAGGGCTGGGCAAAGAGCGATCTTGTAGGACGTGTGGAGGGGTTACTAGGAGTTATAGAGTAGGCGTATCAGTACCGGCTGACAACAACTACTTTACTTTTATGTACCGAGTTTCGAGTTATGTATTCGGCTGGTCTGGCCGAAACTCAAACGGGCACCGCAGTTCCGTAACCAATGCTAACACCGCCGCTGGTGCTCTCTACGAACAACCCCGAGTAGATCAATGCCTCGCATGAACCCTCCTGTTTACCAAAATGTGCAACATCGGCCTGCTCTACAGGTGTCTCCAATGGGTCGATCAGAGGGAGCTACTCGGCGTGATAAATTATAAATTTGCAAATTTAACCGATTCATACACCTGAAGACGAACCTTTAGCACACCGAAATGGAAATCTCCCTGTCCATTTGGACCACGAGCAGCGCTGGAGTTATCTTGGACTGTTGTTACGGCTTTGAGAGGGAGCGCGCCGGTCGAGTAGAACACTTTGAGAGTGAGGTTGTCCCAGTCGACGACAACGGCAAAGTTGTGCCATGTGGCTTGAAGGAACGCGGTATGGAATAGAACGGTGCCGTTGTGAGCACGGATGCGGAGATCATAGGAGGTGGTGGATGAAAACGTTGTATTGAAGGGTGTACCTATGAATGGAAAGGCAATGCGAGCCGCCACATACGGTCAGTCCGTTTCCAATCTGCTTTTCGGACTTGCGTCCCTGCGCGTACCGATCTGGAGGTCAAAGACGTGCGACCCGTCACTTGGCTCGATAAACACGGCCTGGTACTCGTGTGTATAGTTCAGCGGTCGGTTTTCGTCTGCATATACCGAGAAATGGAACGCTGTGATTCCACTCTCGATCGTCGCATCGAACGCGGTGCGGTTTCCGTTCTTGGATTCCTGCGCGATAATCTCGCTACGGCGGAAGCCCAGCTGCGGCGCGCTGCTTCCTGGGGTGAAAATAGACGAATTGTCGATGGTGACCCGGATGGGCTGCTCTGATGCGGGCCATATAGGGGTGGTGTTGAGGGTGTTACCCAGAAAGCGGAAGTACTGATAAACGGAAAGGAACTCAGACGTGCATCGGGGGATCAATCGATCAATGCCGCGGGCCAATGACTGCACTTACGTGACTGGCATTTTGCGTCCCTTTTACAACGCTACGATCCCTTCATGTAAGAGCTTGGCCGGACTGTAGACGCAACAACGTACCTCAAATAAGGTCCAAATGATTCATCGATGTCAGCCTCTGTATAGTTGAGTGGTGCGCGTCCCTCCCAGAGAACAGGTGTCGCCAATGAGAAGATCACAAAGTATGGGGCAAGTACAGCGGCGAAAAACAACATCTCTCCTCGCTGTTCTGTATAGCGATTGGTCGCGTCTTTTATACTCTGTCGTCCTGACCCAGGGGAATCGAAGGTATGTGAATTCGTCGCCGCAGGGATTTGATGGATTCGGCACAACAATTATTTGCTGGCACTAGTGGGGTGCTCGAGCATGGCCCGGCTTCCCAGCATTAACTGTTGTTATGGGAATGTGCGAACATCGGTATGAGAACAATAAACGCCTAAGTCCTCCGCATAGGTATAGTCATTGCCATAAGGATCAGAATGGCCGCGGGGGTCTTCCTAGAATTACTGGAAGTACTATTTGACGCAAGGGCATGGTGATAACATGATTTGTGGGCTTGATTGGGGAATAAGGGAACCTATTGTCTAGTCTCTACGGTCCTTGTTCCAGCCCGGATCCGACGGGGATCCAGTTATTTGATCAGGGTATGCCGCGGACTTCGGACAACGGCGCTACTGCTGTACAGTCGTCCCGACAGTCTCAAATTGCGTATTGTAATAAACCCCGAGCCCTTGGGATTTGATGATAATTTATGCTCTTAACCGTCGTCTGTGGCGCTAGGTCTTGGCACTGTGACTGATAACATTAGCACAACGACAACACCATCTTGCTTGATACCGAGCTTAGCACGCGGAAAGTGAGGAGAGAGGAAGGGGCGAAGGGGCGAAAGGAATGAGGAAAGGAAGCAGGAGAGAGTGGAAAAATAAAAGCACGGGTGTTGAATACGTTGAATCCTTCATCTTTCCCAGGCAGCCGAGGGGCAGTGGCGGGCTTTACTATCGACGATGCCTGTGGCAAATGCCGTGCAGTAGCGGAGAGGAACGAAGTGACAGGCGCGGTGATTTGGCGGGCGCTCCGACATCGCCGATCTGTTCGGGTTCCGACGGTCTCACTCGAACCTCACAACTCAACCTGAGTTAAGTATTTCACATCAGTCTCGGTAGTCTCGGATCGCATATTGTAGTAGACCTGGAGTTCTTAAGCTTTGGTGATAATCTACGCGGCGGAATGTCGTCTAGGACACGATATTTGGTATTTTGAGAAATGAAATCTACTCAGACACAGGACCATCTTGATAGCACTTATCTTATTGAGCGCTTGAGAAATGGAAACTTACCGCGTGCAAGGGTTGGGTCTGGGATTAGTAGCGGTCCGTTGTCGGCGTCGTTCACGAAATCAAGAGGCGGGCCACTTCGTCCCAATACCAAGGGACGCGAGAGAAAAAAAGTCACTCGTCCATAATAGTCTTGCAATAGACACACAAAGCGAACGAGGTTGAGCGAGAATAGAAATAATCCGAGACGGCAGGCCTTTAGAGTGTCAGCTCCAGGACAAACAGGCAAGGATAAGCTGTAGATTTCAAGGTCCAAGCATGACGCATGAATACCGTCTCCAAAATAGATGCGCCGTTATGTGTTCACTGCAAGTGGTTCTTCACCTGGAGGGTAAGCCTGCTTCGAAGGGTCACGTTGGCCTTGGGCGTGGGGGTTCACAGAATAATTTGTCCAAGTAGAGACCAGCGCTGCTCCTCGCCTCGCGGAAATCCAAATATCATTAGAACGTGACCTTCAGACACCAACACTTCTATGACATATCATGCCTTGTGTTACACTCTAGTTTGCTTCTGCAAGTGATTGCATTAAAAAACAGCCAATTCCGACTCGAGACAACTTACCTTGCGAATCCACCAGCAGGACGCTGTCCAGCACGCTGAACCCGGTAGCAACGCCGCCCTCATCGACGTCGTCGGCCTTGGTCCGCACCAACCATCCCGCCTGCTCCTCCCTCACCTCCCTTCCCTCTCCAAACAACGCCCACCCAAACACCCCAAGCTCGCTCATCACACGCGCGCTGACTCTCCCCGCGCCAGACCTGACGAGGTACGCGCGGACGCCTCGGGGCGGGCGGATGAGTTCCATCGCGACCCACGCCGCGCGCTCTTGCACTGGCAGCTGCGCGACGAACGGCGGTATGTTTCCTCGGTAGACGTTGTTCCCGCCGCCCTCGCGCTGCGGTTTGAGCACGAGCTCCTGTGCCCGCCGTACCGCCTCCTCCGCACCTGCGCCACCATCTGCATCGAGTGACCACATGGACACCCAGCTGTCGCGCACTGCCGCAGCACCCTCTGAAGGCGCGAGGAAACGTTCGAGCATACCTGGGCGCGTGAGAACCTCTTGCACCTTCTTCGCGCCAGCGAGTTGCAGGGCGAAGCTGGGGCACTGTGCAGCGCGGGAACTTTCTAGGAGGGCACGTGTCGTATAGTCAGTTGGTGATGCGTAGTCTTTTGGCGCGTATCCGGTGCGGTAGTAGACAACAGAGATTTCTACGGGGGCAACACCAAGTCCAGCTGAGAGTGGCGCGACGAGAAGGGCGCGTAACGCAGAGATAGAAGCATTCGTAGTGAGTTCAGCGAATGTTCCGCGGGTCACGCGGATGCCGTGGCTATGAATCTACTTTACATAAGTGAAAAATGCGACGGAGATGGTAACGCACGACTCGAAGAGTTGATATTCTAGCAGGCGTTGATCAAATACGTTCCGCTCATGGGGCTCGACGACAAAAAGTATATGTGCACTATTTGACCGGGGTTAAATCACGCAATATTTGGAGAAATTCTAGCAATACGCACTCGGAGACGCCATATGCTCTATGGGCTTCTGCGAGACCCTTGGCGAGACCACTGGTAGTATCATTACTTGGGAGATTACTTGGTGACAGAATGGGTGATATGCCAAAGTAGTCAGTTGACTCTGACAGAGAGCTAAATGAAGGTCATCCATGTGACTCCCAAAAGGCACTGACAGGACCACACACCGATGCATCCCGGCAACTCGCTGTGAGAGGCCCCCAAACGAGGATGCGATGGTATTAAATTCCACCTGTTTGAGCGATATCGACCCGTCGGGTGTTGGTTGGTGTAACATGTAGTCAGAGCGAAACAGGCCGAGATGGAGTGGCTGGTGGGTCTGTCCGTCAGCATAGAACAAACAGACGGTGTCCTACGTACTGGGGGGACGCCTTCGTCCCGAAGCTTCTTCCATGCGGACCACAACGAAAATGTGAAATCATCGACGTCGGAGACGCCGCCAGGACCCATGACTTGATCGAGGAAGGAAATATCGAGTACGACGCGAGCATACAAAGTGTTATAAACACTTTGAAGATTCAATGATTGGGTAAATATGCGGCGCGGGATGGGAGCTGGGATCAATGATACTGGAGCATGAATTGCGGATTCGGGTGCAGGTGGGGGGCGTTTGTCAGGAGAATGTGGAGGGAGATAGAGCAGGGAATGAGAGAGAGCGTAGGTGGTGGCAAGGAGCGTGAGCTGCTCGAGCTGTTCTGTTGTTAAATCCGGGGGCCAAGAGGTAAACACGCTCATAGCTCCCAACCCAGATCTGACTTACGGATGAGAGTGAGTTGTTGACCAAGACTTCAAAGCTTCAACGATCTGCCGGTGGACTGTTGCCACGGGTGCCGAAGTTGCGCGTCTCGCGCTCGCGCAGATAACTGGATGGGCATTAATTATCTTATCGTTATCGCGTTATCATTCACACCCCCAACAATATTAATAAACATTCGGGCACCAAAGTCTCTAAGCACTAAAGGTTACAGATGAGAAGATCGAAAACTGCGACCTTTCAACGATAAATGAGCTGTTTCCAGTGACCTTGGAAGCTCCTTATCAGCTTCCATAGCCATGAAGGGGACAAATTACAGTGGATTTAGATTGTTACATGCGGCGTATCGTTTACAAGACGTCATCACACTTCGACGGCGCCACTGGTATTTAGCTTGGCCCAGTCTACTTGAAGATTTCCGAGCAAGGACAAGACAATACAGATCAGAGTATTGAAAGGTAGTGGAATGTCAAATTGCATGCTACGGCATTACTCTTAACCATGATGACCGTACGTTGCCTGAAGTCTCATCTTAACGTAGTCGCCGGCCGTCATAACTTCGTAGCATGGCGGCCGCTCAGGGCTCACGCAGCTAGCGATCGGCTAGCAGATCCTTCATAGCCTCTTTCGTTGTAGCAGAAAAGTGTGACGGCTCACCTCAAGAAGGACGTCATAGTCGGTTCCAAAGAAGAGAGGGATAGAGTATCTTCGAGCTCCTGAGCGATTTGCTGCACGATGCACGGTGCTCTTGAAAACGTCATCTGTACCAATTTTTAGTACTTGATCTATCTTCCATATTGCCGTAAGGACGTACTAGTCCACCTAGCAAATTGATCTCCTAAACTGTAAAGAAATCTCCTTTAGAGTCGGCGATTGAGCCTAGAGATTAGAGAACCCACTTGATAACGAGTGTTCCTGGGATTGGTGGAGCGTCGATCCACCCATCGCGCGTGTTTTGTACTTGTAGGGCTTGTATTCCTGGTTGTTGCCACAGGATAGTGAAGCACTGAAGATTGGTGGCCTCAGGATCGGCGGCACATAGGATCAGACAGTCTAACATGTAGCGTACCTCGAAGCTAGAGGCAGATCTCTGAGAAAGAAAGAAAAAGAGAGACGGAGAAGGAGAGCGTCAAGCCTTACTCTGTGTGGGCGCCGATGCCAATCACGCGCTCGTCGATGGGTCCGCTCTGTGGTGGATAATGGAGCGCGCGCAACATTGCAGCTGAGTTTCGTGTCTGGTTTACGCCACGTCATTGGTCATTCCACATAGTCTAGGCTCCTAGCAGTAAGGGAGCGGACATATACGTACCTTATCATCGAAGAAGTCCGGGGAGAGGTCGAGGGAGCGCGCAAACAGTGGGAAGAGGCACTTCCCGAGGCCAACGGCGGCATGGCTGGGTAGCATATGATTACAGTAAGAGACAACTTCTTCAGGCCATGTTCGCATGACGGCGGGACGCACTAGTATCGCAGCAAGGACTCCCTGAACCCTGGGACATCCGGCCATACATTTCCACCCGCCATTGAACCATCGTTTAGCCGGCGGTCATCGGGCACACCAGAAGGAATATCCAAGGCTTCCCATCCGAATTCAAATCCCTCGTGCATATCTCCCGCGCCATTCGGATCGTTGTTGCTGCTTAATACGGCGTTATAACCTTTGAAGTTTGGAGTTTTTGTATTGTCGAGCTGGTTTGCGTGTTAGGAGGATTGAGGACAGACATCTGATGAAAAGACGCTCGCCTCCATCTTGGTCTCCAGAGGAAGTGCAAAGTACGTCTTCATGGACTCGAGGGCGGACGCAATGACTTCTTCAGGGATGCCATGGTTCGTGACTGTATCCCGCCATCAGTGAGTATCTATGAAATTTAAGCGCGCATTTCACCGTAGAAAAAGCCAACGTGGATACATGCGTCCCTTATCTGCTTTGCAAGGGCCTGTTGAACGTCCGGGTGTGGATTGCCGATGTCCTTTATGTCTCTAGAGATAGAGATAGATGAGAACAATGTTGGTGTACAGTGAACAAGCAAACATGATTGGTATTTCCGAAAATGCAGTATTGTCATTCTGCACGGCATTGAGTACAGACATTGCAGCCATTATGGTACGAGTGCCAAAGCAGCCAAACACTTTAGGTGGGCGATCGGCTCAAGTACCGTGCGTCCCGGCCCGATTTCCCGGGCCGTATTGGGGATTGGAGGTCACCAGTCTCAGTCGTTTCGTTCGTAATGCCATGGCACGAACCTGCCAGTTCCTCTACTAGTGGCTGTACTAATACGTCTTTATATCTAAGCGACAAGCATCGCCACGTAGAAGAAAAGAAACGTGGATACACGCGTCTCTTATCTCGGCCGGTTCACCAAGCTTTCCTTCCACAGCCTGACCACAGGCACGACGAGGTGCTGTGCTGCCTGTGCACGCCCTAAATTTTCAATTTCGTGATATTGCTGGCGTCTACCAAAGTCGTATCCTCAATGCAATGTCCAGGTCACCTGCTTCGTTATCACCAAATTCTCTCGGGGTTCTTCCCACATTGCAGTGCGCATTGCCTATCATAAATACGTCATTAATGCTTCATACCCATTCTCCCTCCCCTCCCCCCCCCGCCTACCTGGCTCTCTCTAGAAACCGGCATACTACTATCCTGATGTCTTCCATCACGTATAATCCCCAATCCAATTACCAATTGATCATCGACGCGTCAATTAACTTTGCGGACCAGACGGGTATTGAGCTCTCTAACAATCCATTCGCCAACGAACTCCAGCTCTCCGACTCACCCGATGCCATCCTTGAGCTGCTTCATGACCGGGAGAGGTCATTCAAGGGATCTCTGGAAGGAAATCGCAAGCTCATCAACTGCCTTACACCGGTAATCCATATTCTTCATACATTTTGTTATATTCTTGGGGAATCGGTCAGCGTCATGAAGAGCACCGTCTTGGTTCCTTACACTGACGTCAGCCACACCGCCAGGCGCCTTTCTCACCATCAAAGGCAATTTTTGTTGGTATCGATGTTCTGCTTGCCGTGTGTAGCCACTTCCAGGGTCTTACAGGATTCATCTGATGTATTCTACGTCAGGCCGCCAATGGTGTCAGCTCAAGTTATGACGCTCTGCTGGACCTCTTCGAATGCATCGGAAATTTCCTTCAGCGTCTCGTTATCTATACCAAGATTCCACCCACCCATGAAATGACAGATATCATTGTCAAAATAATGGTCGAATTATTGTCTGTCCTCGCCATTGCAACGAAGCAAATCAAGGAAGGGCGGTTCAGTAAGTACCCTCCTTTTACAAATTCCTCGCCGGGACTCCATGTGTTGTAGAAAAATTCGCAAAGAAATTGTTGGGTGAGAAGGAAGTCGAGTCTGTTCTGCAGAGATTGGACAGACTGACCCAGGACGAGGCTCGGATGACCGTCGCACAGACACTCGATGTTGTCCATGGACTTGTGAATAATATGAAGGTAGTCATGGACGGTGCGCGATGACTGGCCTGATTATTCGCCGACACCTTACTCATCGATTATCCCATTAGATGGGAAGGCATCGATAAACTGTATTAGAGAGGCGTTGGGTGAGTCTGTTCGAAGTGTGAAATAGCCATTACTATAATTAAGCGGGATTCTAGTGACGATGAATCACACGGCAAATGAAGTGAACAAGATGAAGCGTATTTTATTCACATATCCCATCATTCTCCGCGAGGCTGAAACTAGTTCGTAGGCGAACAAATGCAAATTTATGTGCAACATTGGCTCTCTCCTCCGGATCCTTCGACGAACCATTGTTTCGTTTCGAAAGAACGTCGTACCGGTTCTGCTGCGTGGTTCTTCAATGGTAGTACCTTGGCCAAATGGAAAGAGACGGGCTCGCTCTTGTGGATTCATGGCAAACGTGTGTTTCCCTCAACTTTAAAGTGTCTCGATCACTGCGATCACTAACGATTTTCTCGTATGATAGCGGGTTCTGGGAAGAGCACACTTCTGTACGTAATTTCTTGACGGCTTCGATCAGGATGGCTCACATTCCCAATTAGATCCGCAATCATACAGGACATCGAGCCCAGGTGCGAAGCCGGATTGGCCACTATGGCGTACTATTACTTTGACTTTCGGGAAGCCGAAAAGCAAAATCGCTATGGCCTACTCTCGTCATTACTTTCTCAGCTCTGCACTGGCTGCGACTCTTTCTGTGATATACTATCTCGTCTACGATCAGCCCATGCTAGTGGTGCACGGAAGCCCACTGATAGCGCTCTTACCAAATGTTTGAAGGATATACTCTTGCTCCCGTGCCGCGGCCCCATTTATATCATTATCGACGCCATTGATGAATGCCCCAATACCACTGGGATGCCCTCTGCCCGCGAAGAGGTCCTAGAACTTCTTCAAGAACTCGTTGATTGCCACTTTCGGAATGTATTCGTGTGCTTAACTAGTCGTCCAGAGATTGATATCCAAACGGATCTCGAGACTTTGGCCCCTCTCCAAATTTCCCTCCATGATGAGATCGGACAAAAGAAAGAGATTATCGACTACATCAATGCTGTTATCCTCTCGGACAAGAAAATGGGAAAGTGGAGGAAGGAGGACCGACAATTAGTTATTGATACCCTTTCGGAGAAGGCCGATGGGATGTAAGCCATTATCGACTTCGTTCCTTCCAGTAGAGTGCTCATGCGATGACTCAGGTTCAGATGGGTCGTTTGCCAGGTTGACAGGCTGCGCCGCAGTTTTCCCGCGAGTATCTGCAGCGTTTTGAATGATCTACCTAACGGCTTGGATGAAACGTACGAGCACACTTTATTGGGCATCGATAACGAGAAACGAGAATATGCCCAACGCCTCTTCCGATGCCTGGCTGTATCAATTCGTCCACTTCGTGTCGAAGAGCTTGCAGACATTCTTGCAGTTCAGTTCGACCCAATAGCGCCTCCCGTATTCAATGCCGATTGGCGACCAACGAATGCAGAAGAAGCAATTTTTTCCGCATGCTCTAGTCTCGTCACCATTGTTGAAGTCGACGGCTCTCAAGTTGTGCAATTTGCACATTTCTCTGTCAAAGAATTCTTGACATCAGACCGCCTGTCCACCAGCTCAGAAAGGCTTTCATACTATCACATTGATCTTGAAACTGCGCACACAGTCCTGGCTCATGCTAGCCTCACCCTCCTCCTCCAACTTGATGGTAATATCACAACGGATATCACAAGCCGCCTTCCACTGTCACTATATGCCGCTCGACACTGGGTCGACCATGCACAACATGGGGACGTATCACTACATATCCACGATTCGATGGGGCATCTCTTTGACTCCGAAAGGCCACATTTTTCAGGGTGGGTCTGGTTATATGACATTGACCATGACTGGGTAGATCCCATGTCTGGGAGCAATCCTACGCGACCACAGGCGGTTCCTCTGTATTACGCATCCCTTTGCGGTCTCCGCGGTCCCGTGGAGCGCTTGGCCATTAGTCGCCCATCTGATGTCAATGCTATTGGCGGCTCTCACACGACACCACTGCACGCAGCCTCAGTCAAAGGACACTTAGAAGTTGCACGACTTTTGCTCAACCATGATGCCAATCCCAATTCCAGAGACAACAAGGATAGGTCACCATTACACTTGGCCTCGCAAGGTGGGCATCTAGAAGTCATGGAGTTTTTACTTGAACGCGGGGCCGAGGTCAATTCGGCAGAAATGAATGGCAAGACACCGTTGCATTCGGCATCGACTAGAGGAAATTTCGATGTCGTACGGTTTCTACTCAACCATGGCGCGGACGTGAACTCCCGTGATGAGAAAGGCCACACCCCACTTCACCGAGCATCATACTACGGTCATATCGATGTTGTGCGATTGTTGCTCGACGGTGGTTCAAATATGGAAATCCGAAATCCCGGAGGCCGATCGACATTGCATTTGGCGATGTTTAAAGAAAATTTAGAGGTTGTAGAACTGTTGCTCGAACATGGGGCAAATGTTAACGCTGTCGACGACAGTTATGTGACCCCGCTACACATATCATCCATGACTGGACATCTAGACGTCGTTCGATTGTTGGCCGAGCATGGTGCAGATTTGAATGCGACGGACAGAAGATTCGATACTCCTCGGGACTATGCAATGTCAAGTGGCAATGACGAAGTTGCGCAGTTTCTATTAGAACGCAGCCGACATCACTTCTCGCACCCGAACGAGGACTTGGCCTCATTACACACAGGATCGAAAAACGGGGATCTGGCCATCGTACGGTCATTGATAGAGTGTGGAGAGGATGTGAACTCGCAGGACGTGAAACGGCAAACGCCGCTGTTTCTGGCAGCTGGCAATGGAAAATCAGAGATTACGGAATGTCTTCTTGAAAATGGTGCAAATGCGAATATCCCGGACGAGAACGGCTGGGAACCGTTGCACATAGCGTCGCGGAGGGGACATCTTAATGTCGTTCAAGAGTTACTCAACTACGGAGTTGACATCAACGCGCAGAACGTCGATGGAAGGACACCACTGGACCATGCATCCAGTAAAGGAGAGGTCGAGGTCGTACGCCTACTCATCATGGGCTGCGCTAATTTGGAAGCTCGAGACAGATCGGGCTGGACTCCGCTACACAGGGCATCATACACAGGGAAACTGGAGGTCGTTCGACTGTTACTCGAACAGGGCGCAAATGCTGAGGCGATGAACGACGAGGGACAAACACCGTTGGACATGGCATTAGACAAGGGAAACATGCAGATTGCGGATTTCCTCCGAACTCGTGGTGCCGTTGTGAATCCACCCAACATGTCGAACTGGACTCTACTTACGGCATCAAAGAAAGGACGTATGGATATTGTGGAGTCGTTACTCGAGCGTGGAGAGGACGTAAATGTACTTGACCCGCACGGTGAGACGCCTTTGTTTCTCGCGTCATATGCTGGGCACTTCGAAATTGCCAAATTACTGGTGAGGCGAGGCGCTAAAGTGGACACAAAGGACGACAAGGGCTGGAGCCCATTGCACTCGGCAGCGCTATTTGGTCACCTCAACATCGCGAACATGTTACTGGAACATGGTGCAGATATCAACGCACAGGACAAGCAACAGTATACTCCATTATTCTTTGCCTCGCGCAAGGGACGCCTTGAAGTTGTGGAGCTCCTACTCCAACACGGCGCGAGTGCACAGTTACAGAATGACGAAAGAGAGACTCCGCTGCAGATTGCGTTGGCGAGAGGACACCACGATGTTGCACGGTTGCTCTCAATGGTATCCGAGTCGAGATCCTAGTAGGTATCTGGTAAGACAGTATTCCATACAATTTTTGTTTGAACTTGGTTTTCGATCCTGTATACAGTATGTACCGGACATTCAGTTACCAATGATGTCGTCAGGGCAGCATAGTTGGCACCACTTCGGCCAATATGTCAGTGTAAGGTATGCACGCGCTGTCGCCCCTCGGAATCGCGAGCATCCTCGGCCACGTGACGTCCTCCGCGCCTACTGTGCCTACGGTAGTCATACAACCCTCGCCTTCAACCCCTCGTTTTCCGCCCGCGTTGCCACATGATCGAAAATTTCCCCTTCGTGGCCAAGTTCTCTGCTCTCCGTGTCCCAATACTTACGGCTGAATACTCGTGGATTGCTCAAACCGCGTTGGCTGACGTCAAAGCTTGGTCAAAGCACGTCGTGCTTCGAAAAGGCCCGCTGCTCCACGTAGCACACATTGCTCACGGCCCCTCGCAAGTCGGGCCTCAGTCTGGTACACATCGCGTTTAGGAAAGGATTTACTGTATATAGGTTTATTCAGGTCTCTCCGCATATGTTTCTCTATCTCCTTTTGCGTTAAATCATCCGCTCCCATTCCACGGTTCCTTCTTTTTCCTTTAGCCCTTTTACCATAGAACCTCACCTCACCTCCGTCACCCTCGTCGTCCACGCGCTCGCCGTCATGCACGTCACTAAGATTCAATAAATTCACTGCATTTCAAACTCCGCTGCTTTTCGTCTACGTCGCCGTGCGTGTCTGTTGCCGGCATGTTTGCTTTTACATTCATCTCTCTATCTTTCCCCACCTCTAACTAATCTTGTGCGTAGAGTACTTGTCATTTCACTGCCTCGGACCTGCATATATAACACCACGCACCTTGCCTTTGACAGGCATCTGCGGCCCACTTTCTCCCTCTTATTCTCATGTTTGCGTGCTTCGCTTTCGCCCGACCGTTTTGACGACGATCCAAGCCTACCATGCCGTCATCTGTCTTTCTGGTCTTGCGCTGTTTTTCGTTTCCTCTCGCCGTTCTCGTTTGCCTAGCCGACCGCCTTACGTCCTGCCATCGCCGAACGCCATGCGCCTTGCCATCACCGACCGTCCTACGCTCCGCCGTCGCCAAGCGCTCTGCCCATCGCCATTTCACCGAGACTGCCCATCACCATTCCGCACATCTCGCCTCCGTTCGCCTTACCTTGCTCAGTCCAGTTCTTGCGCGTTCTCGCTGGTCCGGGACCGCGGCCTCTTACTCTCGACATCTACTTCACTAGTTAGGTCACTCCGACTAAACTCCTTACAGAGTATCGAAAGGTAATGGAGTGTAAAGTAGCATGCGATAGTATTACTCTTAACCATAATGACCATGCATTGCCTGAAGTCTCATCTTAACGTAGTCGCCGGCCGTCATAACCTCATAGCGTGACGGCCGCTCGGGGCTCACGCAGCTGGCAATCGGCTAGCGAGTCCTTTATAGCCTCGTTCCTTGCATCAGAAGAGCGTAACGACCTACCTCGAGAAGGACGTCATAGTCGGTGCCAAAGAAAAGAGGGATAGAGTATCGTCGAGCTCCTGAGTGATTTGCCACACGATGCACAGTACTCTTGAAAATGTCATCTGTATGGATTCATGGGATTTGGAGTCTATTTCTTATTGATGTAAAGACGTACTGGTCCACCTAGCAAATTGATCTCCTAAACTGCAACAAACCTAATTTAGAGGTGACGACTGAGTCCGGTGTTGGGAGAACCCACTTGATGACGAGTGTTCCTGGGATTGGTGGAGCGTCGATCCACTCATCGCGCGTATTTCGGACTTGTAGGGCCTGTATGCCTGGTTGTTGCCACAGGATAGTGAAGCACTGGAAGTTTAGCCGCCTCAGGACTGATGGAACATAGGACCCGACAGTCTGACAACTAACGCACCTCGAAACTAGAAGCAGGACAATAAGAAAGAAGCGAGATGGAGATGGAGATGGACAGTGTCAAGCCTTACTCTGTGTGGGCGCCGAAGCCAATCACACGCCCGTCGATGGGCCCCGTTCGTGGTGGATAATGAAGCGCGCGTAATATCGCAGCCGAGTTTCGTGTCTGGTTTCATGCTGCGTCATTGGTTGTTCCACATATTCTGGGCCGCTACTGGAAAGCGGGCGACATATACGTACCTTATCACCGAAGAAGTCCGGGGAAAGATCGAGGGAACGCGCGAAAAGCGGGAAGAGGCTCTTCCCAAGGCCGAGAGCAGCATGACTGGGTAACATATGATTAAGAGAGGCGAATCTTTCAGGTCACGGCGAGACGCACTAGTATTGTAGCAAGGACTCCCTGAATCCCGGGACATCTGGCCATACGTTCGCCCCTGCCATAGAACCATCGTTTGATCGGCTGTCATCGAGCCCACAAGAAGCGGCATCCAAGGCTTCCGATCCGATTTGAAATCCCTCCTGCATGTCTCCCGCACCATTCTGATCGATGTTGCTGCTTAATACGGCATTGTAACCTTTAAAGTTTGGAGTTTTCTTATTGTCAAGCTGGTGGGCATGTCAGCGAAGTTAAGGAAGAATGTCAGATGGAAGGGTGCTCGCCTCCATCTTGGTCTCCAGAGGAAGTGCAAAGTAAGGTTTCATAGACTCGAGGGCGGACGCAATGACTTCTTCAGGGATGCCATGGTTCGTGACTGTATCCAGCTACCAGTACGTACATGTGAGTAATAAGCGTGTATCTCACCGTAGAAGAAGCCAACATGGGTGCATGCGTCCCTTATCTGCCTTGCGAGGGCCTGTTGAACGTCCTGGTGTGGGTTGCTGATACTCTCCAAGTCTCTAGAAACAGAGACAGATGAGAACAATCTAGGCGAATAGTAGGCGAGCAGACATGATTGGTATATCTGAAAATGCAGTGTTGGCATTCTGCACGGCATTGAGTACGGACATCGTAACCGTGATGATGATGATGATGTGCGTTTCATTCAAAGGCTGTCCGTACCACGTGACCAGAGTGTTGTGCCTTCCATTCCACCCTGTCACCTGTTTCGTGGGAGTTCCCCACATGCGGCTGTGTGCATTGCTTATCGTAAATAAATCAGTGCTAGTGACTTCCCCGTACCGTCGTTTCCCCGTCAATCTTCCGGCTCCTGAAGAAACCAATAGGTTGCTGTTCTCATGTCTTCGATCACAAATACTCCTCAATCGAATTACCAACTCATCATAAACGCCTTGACCAGCTATGCAGATCAGACAGGTATCGATCTCTCAAAGAACCCCTTCGCCGAAAAGCTCCAACTCTGCAACTCACCCGATGCCATCCTTGAGTTGCTTCATGACCGGGAGAAGGCATTCAAAGAATATCGAGAGGGAAATCGCAAGCTCATCAATTGGCTTACACCAGCGGTCGAGGTCCTTCACGCATTTTCAGGAGTTCTCGGCGAAGCGGTTAGCCTTGTGAGCAACTCCGTCTTGGTTCCTCAGTACTGGTTTCATACCACATCACTAGGTCCCTTTTCCACCCGCAAAAGCCATTTTTGTTGGTATTGATGCTCTCCTTGCCGTGGGTCTTCTTCCTTTCTACAACAGGACCTTTCTGATGTGCAATACGGCAGGCTGCCAATGCTGTCAGTTCAAGCTATGACGCTCTCCTCGACCTCTTCGAGTGCATCGGGAATTTCCTGCAACGTCTCTCTATTTATACCAAGTTTCCGCCCACCTCCGAGATGGCAGATATCATCGTCAAAATCATGGCCGAGTTATTGTCTGTCCTCGCCCTTGCAACGAAGCAAATTAAGGAAGGGCGGCTCAGTAAGTTCATCCTTTAATGCATACCTTCCTAAAGCTCAAAGTGTTGTAGAAAAATTCACAAAGAAGTTGTTGGGAGAGAACGACGTCGAATCTGTTTTACAGAGGTTGGACAGATTGACCCAGGACGAAGCCAGGATGACTATCGCACAGACACTAGATATTGTTTATGGACTTGTGGGTAATATGCGGGTAGTCATGGATGGTGCGCGATGGGCTGCCTGATCAGTGGCCGACACCTTACTAACTGCCTATTGTATTAGATGGCAAGGCGTCGATGGATACCATTCGAGATGCGTTGGGTAAGTCTGTTCCGAGTATGATATAACCTAATACGTGCTCACTTCGGTCCTCAGTGATGATACATCAGACGGCGACCGAAGTGAACAAGATGAAACGTCTGTTTTTCACCTTTATGCTATCATTTCTCTGTGAGACTGAGACCTGGTTGTAGGCGAACAAATGCAAAGTTATGTCCAACATTGGCTCTCTCCTCCAGACCCCTCGACGAACCACGGTTTTGTTTCTAACGCGCGCCATACCGGATCTGCCGCATGGTTCTTCAACGGAAGCGTCTTGACTACATGGAAGGAGACTGGGTCACTGTTATGGATTCATGGCAAACGTATGTTTCCCGACCCCCACCGTGTCGCTAACTCTGACGGCTTTCTGGTCTCTCAGCGGGCTCTGGAAAGAGCACACTTCTGTATGTATTTCCCTGACGATTGCTATCAAGATTACTCATAGTTTCAATTAGTTCCGCAATCATACAAGACGTCGAGCCCATGTGTGAAGCCGGATTGGCCACTATGGCCTACTACTACTTTGACTTTCGCGAAACCGAAAAGCAAAGCCGCAAAGGCCTACTATCATCACTCCTTTCCCAGCTCTGCGCCGACTCTGACGCCT
>Ga0307510_10003224_pt1 | contig 18963 bp, 10 predicted proteins | sample 12_EM_MG_FD_207224 | JGI IMG/M metagenome (GOLD analysis project Ga0307510, IMG submission 207224) | Populus trichocarpa ectomycorrhiza microbial communities from riparian zone in the Pacific Northwest, United States - 12_EM | ecosystem: Host-associated > Plants > Roots > Unclassified | place...
CCAAATATTTTAGTTTTTGATCTCGAGTTTTTGGTTCAAGAAAGGTGGAAGTAGCAAGTAAGTGGTTCTCTTTCATGTTATTTTCGATTATAGTTTGTTTATGGAATGATTAAATAAAAGATTGTGATTTATAAGGATTTGAAGTTTATGTTGTTAAGATTGATTTATGATTATTAAGGGTTTAGTGTTAGGTGATTGATTTTGAGTATGTTGTTAGAAATAAGGATTTGTGAGTTGATTTGTTTAAATTGATTTTTATAGGTTAAGAAATTCGTTTCAACCTTGCTGGAAAATCTGGACAAAATGGTCTTAAGGTTGAAGGTGACAATTTTATTTTGGTCATTGATTTATGCAAATTACAGTTTACTCCCTAAACTTTGATAAAATTATAATTTGACCCCTAAATATATTTTGAGATTGTGGACAGTGTTATTATGAGGTTAAGGATGATGAATCTCAGTATGATAATTGATTTTGAATATTTTCAGTTTGGTCCCTCAATTTTGGTAATTTACATTTTAGTCCCTGAACTTTATGAAAATTATAGTTTGGTCCCTGATTCGTTCTAGACAGAATTGAGGATGGTTTATGGGTGAAATTTCAGTATGGTTATATATTTACAGTTTGGTCCTCCAATTTTGGTAAAATTATGTTTTGGTCATTGTTTTGGAAAATTATTGTTTTAGTCCCTAAACTTAGGAGACTAAACTTGGTTTTATTTTATGCATTAGAATATTTTATTTGTGTTGTTTGGGGTTGTTTTTTAGTATATTTCGTATATTGTTGTAGGTTCTCCTAATGATTATTAATAGAATTTTCGGGTCTTTCATCTGATATTCCTTTTAGTTCTATATTTTTTGGGTGAGTGGAATAATTTTTAATATACATATAATATAAATAAATATATATTTTGATTATAGGATGAGTACGACTAGTTAATCTCTTGAATATTTGCTCTATTTTCCGAGTACTTATTTATTCTTGAATTTGCACTCTCATTCTGTTGAACTAAATTCTATTTGATTTGATATATATTTCTTTGATGATTCTGCGAATATTTATTATGCCTTGATATAGGACTTGTCAGTAACTCCATGCTAACGGAGAATAGTTAGCCTATGTACACATAGTATTCTGTATACCTAGCTAGTGAGAGAGGTATCAGCCTGTGGCGACTAATCCTCCCACAGTGGTCACCTTCGGGTGTCATATGATCTCTGACTTGTATTCCACTACTTGATGATAATATGCTTAGTATGTATATTTATATCAAGATAAATCAACTTGCAAACTATTAATATCTAAAATGTATATTAAATGTTATTCACTCTCTAAGTTGATTGAACTCACCCCTCATTCTTAATATTATTTCAGGTTCTTAGTTTCTGATAGCAGATGGACTTTGTTGAGTGTTCTTGCTTCTTCAGTTTTGGTCGGTATGCCTTGCTTGTTTTGCAAGGCTTTCTTTGTAGTTTTGATTCGATATCTTAGACACTCCATTGTTACCTTGTTTTAATTAAGTTTGGATTTTGACAATGTAATAAGTATTATGGATTATTGTTTTTGTTTTAATTATTGATGAGAAGTTTTGAACTATCATTTAGTTTCATTAGTTTTGAATAATATAATATTTCTGAAGATTATGAAATGTTGCGTATTTTTAATAACTTGTTCTTTTGATATGTCCGTTCTGAGGCTTAGCGTAGGTGAGGTGTCCTTTCAACACCGCTCCTGCGTTGCCGGTCATGAACCCGGGATTCGGGTCGTGACAATCATTGTCACTCAAACAAGGTATTTACTGTCTCTTCTTTAAAAGTTTGGTCTTGATGGCACCAAACCTATGAGCACTCCACTAGCTTCAGGGCCTTTCATGTCTGCTGCTAATGGTACTCCCTTAGCTGATTCTACCCTTTATCGCTGTTTGGTTGGCTCACTACAATATCTCACTCTGACCAGATCCGATATCTCATATATTGTTCACCAAGTCTATCAATTCATGCAAACACCCTATGATACTCACCTCACTGCTGTTAAGAGGATCTTTCGGTATCTGAATGGTACTCTCAATATTGGTCTTCACTACATTCGAACCCCTATTCATGAACTTTATGGATTTTATGATGCAGATTGGGCTTATTGTAGGGATGATAAATGTTCCACTACTGGTTTTGCTATCTTTTTTGGAGATAATTTGATATCTTAAGAAGCTAAGAAATAAGCTACTATGTCTCGGTCGACAACTAAGGCTGAATACCATGCCTTAGCATCAACTACAACTGAGCTTATATGGTTTATGCATTTGCTTAAGAATATAGGCTATTGTGTTCCTCCCCCTGCTCTATATTGTGACAATATCAGCGCTATTCATATGGTTAAGAATCCAGTTTTCCATCACCGTATAAAACACATCAAAATCGATGTTCACTTTATTCGTGAACGAGTTGCGAGTGGTGTTCTCTCCTTGACACATATCCCAGGATCTGATCAAATTGCTGATATTTTTATCAAATCCCTCTATGCTACAAAGTTCATTCCAAATCGTAGCAAGCTCTATCTCGGTCCAACCCTGCCTTAAGCTTGAGGGAGCATGAAGAGATATGATGGGATCCCTATTTATTCTCTTCATGATCTTCTTAATATGTGTCATTCATTATGTTTCCATAATCTCTGCATACAAATCATGCAAACATGTATGTATATATATATATATATATACATATATATATATATATAGCAAGAATCACTCCTGCATCAATCCCCTGTAATGCCTATTTAAAGATAAGAACAATACATAGAAAAACAGGTTAGCTTTTTCTACACGCAAGACTAAAGTTCTATAGCAACAAGAAAATCTCCACCCTGGTATTTGTGCTGCTTAAGGAGGTCAACATGAACTCTTTTTTATCTGTGGATGGATGAGTAGTGCCTTTGGCTCTTTAGCCTCCTTGTAGTAATAACAGGATTAGGTCAGGTAAATGTACAATCATTCTCTTCTGAGCACTCTTGGTCAGAGCAGGCAGCCAGAGTATACAAAATGAAGATCTTGCATCACTAAGAAAACCAACATGACTGTATATAAAATGAATTTTTACTGTAAAACTTGTAAGAAAACAATGAGGTAATGCTTTGTATCATGAGAGAAACGTATTCACTGATGCAAAAGTTCTAAAGCTTTTACCAAAGTGGGTCTAAACCTATTCACATCTAGCGTTACATTTTGCTTGTCCAAGTATATTGAACGAAATGCCAACCAACCCTGTTTCCCGATTACAGAGGGATCCCTTAAAACTACATGGTCGGCTGGGTATTGCTGTATCAAAGTGCTCTCTTCTACCTTAATTTTGTAGTCCAAGTACCTTATGTTCATGTCCTTTGCAGGGTCTTCAAAGGAGACTCTTGACGCCCATTCTACCCTTCCAAATGGAACTACTTGAATCAAGATTGCATTTTCAGGAAGGAAAACAATGTTGGTTAGGCCAGCACCATGAACTCCCATCACTACATCACAAGAGTTGATGATTTTTGCAAATCCTGATACATCTGGCCCAGGCTCTGCGACAATTACTTGGTAGCTCAAGCTTTCTGCCAGTTCAGCAATTTCACCAACATTTGTGAAAGCTCTTGATCTCTTTCTTGAAATGATTAGAAGCCGAGGCTTTCTCTTATCGCCATCCCTGATTTTGGCTGCTGTTATTTTCTTTAAGGAATACCATCTTCTTAAAAACTGCGTAAAGTCCTTCATAGAATATGGAGAGGTGGAAGAATCGATACTGAGCTCTTTGTTGTTTCGACCTTTAAGGCCAATTGTTAGGCTCTGGAAGCAATGCATATCATGTCTGTCATCGATGTCTATGATCTCATATCTAGACAGTGCCTCCAATAATGTTTTGAACTTTGCAATCCACGAAGATTTTCTGTTGGTAATGAGAAATTGTACTTCTCTATTAAAAGGTTGAGCAGTTGAGTATAGTGGGACAATTATATCAGTGAAGGCATGGAAAAAGTTTCCTGAATATCCCCCAACAGAGAAAAGGATTGCAGGAACACTGTGATTACGAGTGCATCGAGGGATATCTGGGCGATCAGTTACAAGTTTTACTGACCATTTCCTAGCAAAATCCTTTTCCCCTAGAGCTTCTTTTCGCGCATAAGGCCTAATACTCCATGAGGTGTTTTCTGCTGTCAAGATATCGGTTTCAGATGAGACAATGAAAGCAGTGGAGGAATTTCCATCAATCCTGATGTCCCCTTTTATCTCGCAGAACTCTGATCTTCCCATGATATTGCAGCGCAGCTCGATCTTTTCATTCATTGTTGCAGCATCTGCATCTAGGAAAATTGAAAAGAGCCTGTGTGTGAGGGATTTATGAAGTGTCATCAAGTCAAAAGGTAATGTTAACTCTGCTTATGTGTAGCTCACCAGTAGCTATTTGCTGAGAGCTACTTGTATCATTGACTATCAGGGAATCTTTAATCACAATTTCTGCATCGTTAAGAACCAAAACCAAATAACTTGTGTTAAAATTTACGTAATTTCTTCAATTCAACAGAGCGATAACTGACCTAGTTTGAGCTAATCATCACGTGTTGAAGTTTCAGAGTTCATCAAGACTTACCATTGATTGTTTGCCTGGAGCTGCCAGTATCATTGATCAATTTCTTTTCATTTCTAACCATTTCTGCATCTTCAAAATACAGGAATAAATCTTGTTAGCAAGGCTTGATAATCATACAAACTTCCTTGACATTGCACCTCATTATATACCCAGATGAACTATCAGGAGTCCTTAGTGCTTAAATAGCTGAGCTTTTCTTATCTTTAAACTCACCCCTAGCTACTGCCTCCTGAGAGCTGCTTGCATCATTGATTGTAATAATTTCTGCATCCTCAAAATAAATAACGAATAGACCTAATTAAATTAGATATAATTTAAATACTGATTCAACTAAACGCGTTTCTGTGTAAGCATTCATGATAAAAAAAGCTTACCTTTGTCCATTTGCAAAGAGCTACTTGTGTCATTTACAGCAAATAGTTTCTGATCATCCCCCGTTGATAGCATGAAATTCACTGCAAAACCATCGGATGTTGGGAAAAATAGCGTTCAAAGAAATCGATACATAGGCACCATCTCAGATTTGATAGCTGAAGTGCAAGAACAATGGACGACTTACAAAGTGGTAGAGGACCCAAATAAGGGTTAAAGACGATGAAAAAACTCAACGTAATGAGCAAGCACGCAGCCAACGCCCCATACCCCAATTTCTTTCGCTCATGCTTGCTAAAGCTTCTGGTAAGTAAATTATCATTCATCATTTTCTACTGCTAAAACACCTTTTTGCACAAATATAACTATGCTATATCATTAATTGATCATCGAAGAGAACAAAATCTGTACAAAAACTCTTTACTAGAACTAGCTAGCTCGAAATAAGTTCATGAAACAATGAATTGTTATGGCAACATTTGAATACTATGGACGTTGAGGTTTATGATTTCTTAAATAAAATTATAGGAAGATTGTCCAAATGTATGAAATTATATAATATGGTGGTTGCTGTGCTGGCATACATCTCCTTTCACGATCGATCATATAGAATCGTTTAGCTGGTTTTAATTAATTTCTTGAAGAGACTGAAAATATTTTTTATTGAATTTGGATGGTATATATGAACCAACTGAACCTTCAATCAATATATATAAATTAGTCTGCCTCAAGCAAGTTAACTTTTCTTGCTTGCTGTGTTGGTGCTACAATCTTGTTCAACGTTAACAAAAAAACATAAGAGTAAATTACATTGGATTTTCAATAAAAAAAAAAAAAACTAATACAACCATCTCAACTCATTGTTTAAGTTATTAGATAAGGTTATATAATATGATTTATATATTATTTTCTAACACACCCGCTCAAGTGAAAACTTTTTGAACTTGAAACTTGCACAGATCTGCATTACGTTGTACTTAATTTTTATCAAATTAAACTAATATCTCTACAATCTTAATAACACATCATGATGTCCTCCCATGAAAATTAACTCTAATTAACATGAACATTTCTCTTATTATCGCTGAAATATTGTATTGTTCTATTACCTGCCCTAGTTGACTAATGGCACTTATGCATATTGCTGAATTATTTGAGAATTTTGCTGAAGTAATTGCGCAAATCTTAATGCTATGCATGCACGCCCAACATATGTAAAATATATGAAACCACAAGACCTCGTAGCCTAGGATGTTTCTCTTCTTCTTATGTGAGTTTAAAATAACAGAAAAGCTGAGTTTTTGAGCTGAATGGGTTGGAGATTTACCGAGTCAGACAAAGAAGCAGTGAAAAAGAAAAGAAAAGACAAGAAAATCGTCACTGAAATCAATAAATTGAACACAATTATTTGTGGTTAGCACATCACCAAACACATGAATACTCAATCATGAGAACAGGTCAATAAGCAACGCACACAATAAGGAGATTACGACACCTTCTTCGGCCGACAGCAAACTGAGTCAATTCACTGTATTCGTATATTTTTGTCTGTTTTCAGGGAGTACATGTGTGCCTTAGATAATGTGTTCTTTTAGATTTGTTTTTCCTTTTTTTGAGATTTTAACTGGGTTTTTAATAATAATAATAATAATGACTTTATGCAAAAAATAAAAAATAAAATAGTCACCCGTGAATGTGATAATACAACCACCCTCCATCATTTATCGACCTTTATATACTATTTATTAACATAGAAAAGGACACCACAACTAACCATAATACTATATTTTAAGACGTGCAGAAATTTAATAGATAAAATCCCGAGTAGTTAACATATCATATTCATATGCTAATATGCATAAATAAATTATTAATTGTCAATAATCTTATTAAATAAATATTGTGCCACTAGGGAAAGAGACAAACGCAACACACACACACACACACACACACACACACACATATATATATATATATATATATATATATATATATATATTTTTAACACATCTTATTAACATAGTTTTTAAACTCGGCCCGGTCTAAGGTCCGGGTTCCGGGTTTTGACCGGGTCATCGGGTCGCCCGGGTCAATTCCTATTTTTTTAAAAATCAAAACAACGTTGTTTTAGTAAAAAAAAAAACAACGGGTTGTAACCGGGTTTTTGACCGGGTCACACCGGATCATGACTTTTCCTTTTTTTTTCCAGCCCCGGGTCGGCTGCGTCCCGGGTCGGCCGCGTCCCGGGTCGACTCGCCGGGCTGGACCGGGTTTTAAAACTATGGTATTAACTATAATTTCCCGTTGAATTAAAATTAAATTGAGGAGGTTTTGAGATCTATACTTGGTACGTAGGAACATAATTTGGGTAAATAAATATTATTGAAACAGCTTTTGCTAACATATATGCCGAGTTTGGCTAAATAATTTATGACAAGGGATGTCTCCCTAAATATAAAATCTACCGTTGAATTTGACAGGTTAGGCTAACTTGATATATAATAATAAATTAAAAAGAAAATATTTGAAGTTACTTGTTACACAAACATGCACGCATATAGAAAAAGATACCTCGTTTTAATGGGTTTTTATATAATATAATATAATAGTTAATGCAATGTTAATACAAAGACTAGATCAATTATGTTTAATTAATATTGGAAAAAAGAAGAATAGTTTTCGGAATTCCAAGTGGCATGATACCTTTGTCACCGGGTGCTACATAAATCAATGAAAAAGTCTAATTCAGGTTTCCAAAAATCGGGTAAGGAAGTTGGTTACACCCTAAAGGTATATATATTTGCCTATTTCGTTTAAATTCATGAGAAATTCATTTAATTTATTCTTGGAAATTATAGCCTTTAATATATTTTTAAAACTTGAGTTGAGGGATTTCTAGAGATATATATGTTAAAGGAAAAAAAAAACAGATATGTGTTCAATTTATTTCATATTTACAATTCTTTTAAATTAAAATCTTTCAAATTATGAACCTAATAAAATTGAATGAACTAAATAAAAAAATATAAACAAATAAATATACATACACAAATGGAAAGAAACAATTATTGTTATTATTATGTTTTATCCTATGTATAAGTATGAACCTATCCTAAAAAACCAATCTTTCCACACATTTACTTAAATTAATTATATTTGGAGGTCTGGACACTTTTAACATTAAAGTCAATGTCTTTTTGATTTAATCCATGTCTAAATTAAATTTTATTCAATTTATTTTTTAGATATCATTCAAACTTAAAATTAACAAGAATTGAAATAAAATTTTCAGTTTTTTACCAATTAATCTCACATCATATTACAAAAGAGGTCTAATTGTAACGTTTAGATTATGGGTACAAATATATAATTATAACATGGATTATATGGAGGGAAAGTACAATAGTCTTTTTGTTTTTTATAGGTATAATTTATAATTCTGAACTCATCACATCGTATCTTAAACTCAATTTCTCAATATCTCATTCATCACACTACACACACACACAAATAATCATTTCATATAAAATTAGAGTAACACAATCATATGCAATCATATTTTGACATAATAGAAAAAACTAATAAATGATCATAAGTTTACATAAAAAAATCTAATTAAAGCAACATAAACTTTGAAACGATTATCATTTGTTACCAAACCCATTTACAGTATAAAAATAATTTTCATTACATGTTCATTCAAAATTAACAAAGTCATTATAAATATCTATTATCTTGGTTATCATCGATCTAAAATGATCAACCCATTTCTGGTAATAGCCCTTAACAAGGTATCAAAATTTCCAAGCCTATTTTCCAAGTAATACCTCTTCGCCGAGTACCTTGTTTCTTTTACCCACGCCCGGACAATAGTTCAATTACCGAGAAATAGTACCATTACTGAGAAACTAATTCATTCACCTCTTATCGGGCATTAGTTTTATTATTGGAAAACTAATTCTATTACCAGGTACCCTATCAGGAAACTAATTATATTGTCCCTTACTAGGTGTTAGTCCCATTATGGAGAAATTATTTCTATTTATCTTAAACCACAATTATAAACACGATATACCATTACATTTACAAATAACTATTACAATACATTGGGTAAAGGAAAATGATAAGATGCATGACACTTGCCTAATACTCAAGACAATCCAACTTCAACAAGATTTCACCATATTATTAACCTATCAATAATTCCAATGTGCCTAGACTCAATTTGCATATAAAATAATTCATTAATTCAATTCAACATACAATTTTTTATTTAATCACCAAATTATTTCTGATATCTTATTATTTTATTTTATTCCCTCATTATTTCCTCCAAAAAAACAATTCTTACATAATTTAACATGTTAGTGCACTCTAAACAACTTTCTTTTCATAAGCATAACATGTCTAAACTTTCACCATGAATAACTAGTATTTTTATTTTCATCCTCTCATAATTATTTCCATCTTAATATACTTTAATGTGCACCTTATATCACATTTAATTAACATATCATCAACACAATTCTTTCATAAGGATTATAGCAAAACATAATATATACAATTATATCACATTTATGTTAGCAAGGTTGCTATAGCAAAACATAATCAAATTTCCTTCACAACCAACATTTGAATTCTCATTTCATTTCAAATCATCATCATTATAAATACACACATCAAATACATACAATTTACAACATCTAACTACTTTATAACATATCCACATTTCCTCCCTTTTTTGATCAGCCACTAACATTTATAGGCACCATAATTTTCACTGCAATTTGAACAAATTCCTTAATTTCTCCAATTATTTAAACATTCATTACATCAATTAACAAACAATTTCAATTTTCTCAAATTTTATCCAAGAACACTAAATCCTAATTTATATGAATTCAATCAATTTAAAGCATTAATCTACAAGAACTTATTCAAATGTGTTAGAACATCCTACTAAGCAATAATTAGGGCTCCAAACACTCACAAATCAAAATTTTCAATTCTTCTTCTTCTTCTCACTTTGTCGCCTCCTCTTTGTCTCTTTTTAGTCTCCCTCACTTGCTTTTTCTCTCAAATTTAGTGTTTGATGTGCTTGATTTTATGTTTTCCTAAGATTTTCTATCAATTTTTTTAAAATGTTTTCCTAAGGATTTCTATCACTTTCCAAGGCAAGATAGCAAGTTATTTTTCCTTTCTATTTTTTTTCTTCATGGTTGACACACACACACACACACAACAACAACTAGTCAAATTTCTATTATATCCCTCAATAGTATCCTTTTATGTTTTTCAGATAAAATCCTAATCTCAACACTTGTTTATAACAAATTTTACCCGAGCTATTTTGCATTTAATTTAGTTTCATACTAACTTTTGATTCTGTATAGATCATTTCTATTAAATTTTTATTCGTGTTTCTGTATTTTTTTTATTTTCCTGTTATTTTTCATATTTTTATTTTTAATAATCCATACATAACATTTTACTTAAAACTCTCGAGACTATCATCATTCCTATAATTTAATTATCACTTTTCTCATTTAGCCTAATATTTCTTTTATTAATATTGTAGATTTTTATCCAGGGGTTTACATCCTAAATCTTAATTTAACCCATTTTATTTTCAAGTTTAAATTTTTATATTTTAGAAAATTTTAGCTGTAAGCTTATATTGGTGATAAACAGAGAAGGAGTAGACGAAGCTGGTTAGTGCATGTTTACTTTGGTGGAAGAGAGAAAGAGAAAAAACAGTGGGTTGTGGAAGTTTTAGGAATGTGGAGAGAGTTTTTTTGGTAGGTTGCCTCTCTTTTTTTTTTTAATTTATAGGAAACCTATTTATAGTTTTAGAGTTCTAATTTTTAGGCTTGCTCCCAAAGTCGAGGAATATATTCATCTTTAATTTTTTTCATCTTCAGATTTTTTCTATTTTATTTTTTTTCCTCTTTAGATTTTTTTCCCTTTCCCCTCACTTAAAAACCTTTTACCTATTGTGAGAAGGAAATAAATTGATGGGTGATTTGCATCAAAAGTGTCATTAATTCTCATATTTTACATATGTATTTATTGTTTTTATTTGGGTTTTGCATAATAATTGGTGTCTTTTGGTAATGAATTTTGATTTAATGTTTTGATAGTTTTTGGAGCTTAAATGAATTATTTTAGATATTGCTAAGGTCGGAATGTGGAATGAAGGATTGAAGAGAAATTTAGTTGAAGATTGAAGCAAATTCTAGTTAAAAAAAGTGCTCTAAATTTTATCCAAATATCAGTTTCATTCTAATCCTTGAAAAGGCTAATATATGATGCACTTCAAGCTTAAACTTGTTTCATGTTGTGTGTAAACTTCAACTACCAAACATTCAAGGTTTCAATGTCAATTTTAGCTCAAGTAATAGATACATTTGTATCCTTGTTTGATGCCCAAAAAGAGCCCACAAATCAACCCAAACTCAACCCATGATCATACAAGTCTACCAATAATAACACTTGACTTATTCTAGGTAATTAATTGATCAAAGAGGGCAAGCACATGGAGATAGAAAGCTAGAGGGGATATTATTACATCATTTTAGGTCAAAACAAGAAAAGAAAAATATGCACCAACATCTCCTCCAAGCTGGCCTAAGTTTACTTTCCAAAACAACCTTTGGTGTGTTGCCCATAATAATTGACTCAAATGTCCAAATGAGTAGTTATTTAATGATCTAGAAAGATAACAAAACTATATATAAATATGTACCTAATAGACATCTCCCAAATTAGAGTGAAAAAGGGTTTAATTGATGTCTAAAGTTAGAGTTAAATTTGTGTTAAAAGTTATACCGAAGTCGTATTGTGTTCTTCTTTGTAGAATTCAGTTTTTTAGTTTGTAAAACTTCTTATTTGAATTTAATTCAAGTTATTTCACTTTTATTCAAGTGTTTATATACATAATGATAGTTGACTAATCTCTTTCTTTGTTCTAAATCAAGGATGATAGTGATTAAGGTGAGTTCTTTGAGGTATGAATAAATCTTAATGTTTTATCTTTCATTTTCTTCATGAATGATTGATTATTATAAATAAATTTTAAAAATAATTTTGATAATGTTTTAATCTTGAATCTCGATGCACAAACCTTAGTTTTGGTATAGAGATTTTTTGATTCATTGTCTTACATAATGTGAAACTACTTGTCCATTTCTAAGCAAAAATTCATCTTCATCTCTTTGAACTTCATTGTAATATATTTAGATCTAATATCATCAATGTTGATGTTAGGTTAAGTTATCTTAAATTTATTGAAGGAATCACTAATACATCACCATTAAAATTGATTTGGAGCAAACATTTTGTTTTTATTTCTTTATCATTTAAAATCTATTCATATTCATCCACCTTTGAAAAAAAAATTCATTAATCATTTTCAACCAAGTTATTTTTAATTTAATCTCTCCTGAGTTTTTTTTTTTCGTTACCTAACTTAATTTCTTGATCTAGCTATTTGGGGATATGACATTGATCTTACTGAGTTAATTTCTACATTGCACACTCATGCTCTTGTGAGTTAAAACAAGCTGATAAGACACATAACGGTGAAGCAATTTTGGCGCCATTATCGGAGAGGTAGTAAGCAAAGGTAACAAGTTTGGGATTGATGATTGGAAAACAATATATATATATATGGTTGGTTTTATTAAATTTGTTTTTTTAGATCATGATTAGATATCATCCAAACTCAAAATTAACAAGAATTGGAGTAAAACTTTCAATTTTGTACCAATTAATCTCATATCAGATTACAAGAACGGTCTAATTGTAACAATTAGAAGTTGGGTATAAATTTGTAATTATAGCATGAATTACATGGAGGAAAAGTATAACAACCTTGCATGAGAGTACAATAAACGTTCGGTTGCTACACGCGCGCGTGGGAGCAAGTCAGAGGTTGAATTAGGGTGTTTCAAGAGAGGTTGAGTACAAGGAAATGGACAAAGATGGTGGTTGGGTGCATGTTTGATTTTGTAGAGGAGAGAAAGAGAGAGCAACAAGCTTTGGAAGTTTCAGGTGTGTGGAGAGATTTTTTTGTTAGGATTTTGTGCTAAAGCCCTTTTTTTTTTTTTTTTTTTGAATTGATGGGCAACAACTTATTTGTAATGCGGTTATGATTTTTAGGCTGGTTCCTAAAATCAAGAAATATCTTTCTCTTTAATTTTTGTCCTCTTCATATTTTTTTCCCCTTTTTCTCATGCTCAAAAAAGAGGAAATAAATTTACAGACGTTTCCTTGTATTGTCTAAAATTGGACTTGGACTACTACAAAAATTCTATGTTTTATTGTTCCTTAAAATTTTATTTTTAAACCCTATTTCTCAAAGAGGGATAAAAATTGGATGATGACAACCTTCATCAGCTTAAGTTAAATAATCGAGTTCTCCTTGAGGTTCAGTCGAAGAGATGGAAGCAAAATCATCGATTCAACCATTGGCATAATTGCATGCACTTTCTTTTGTGTTGAGTGAGAAGAGAAAATTCAAAAGGAAATACATACCAGGAAGAGCATTTCACATGACATTCAACAAACCAAATCCAATCCATCCGAAAATCAAACAAATCTGACTGTAAACTGTAAAATATCGAAAAAGAATCAAACAAATCAAGCACTAATGTTTCAGAAGAAAACTCCTCTTCATTCTCAACAGAAGTTTTGATGATTTCATGAATTTGTCTATGTCATGGGCGTGTTGAGTACATGAACAAATATAAACATGCATGGTCCAAAATGAAGGGAGCTTTTTACATTGTATCAACACATGCTTCCATAATGAAACATCATGGTTTCATTGTTGTTCGGCCTAAATATCCATCAATCATGATTAATTTACAATTAAAAAGATCTTTCATCATACAGACGAGAAGAAGATTTTCTGCTTCCAAGAAAAAAAGAAAATCATTTTGGGTTCCGAAAGGAGTTACTGATCAACCTTTATTACCATGATTTTCACCCACATCTCGTGCTCTCTCAGATTAGCATTTTGCAACGCTAATTAGGTAAAGATGACAAGTAGATACTTTACCTACCAAAAGGAAAACGAAACATCTATCCAGTACAGATATCCTTAGAGTCTAACGGTATAAATAACAAAATCATTCAGGGGCATGGATTAGGGATCCTTGCATGAATGTTGTTGATTTCTGCAATAATTTCAGGTGTAAGCTCAATCATACATGCTTTAAGAACCTCATGGAGCTGCCATGATTTGGTGGCTCCAAATATTGCGCTTGCAACAAGAGGGTGTTTCAAAACAAAGGCTGCAGAACAAATAAAAATAAAATTGTAAATTAAAAACAATGGAAATGGCTCAGGAACCACTATAACTACAAGGGGATATAACATTTTCCATATTAAAGATGTACATATGCAGATTTGATTTGGAAGCAACAAAATTCCAAACTCAGTCCACTGGTAAGTTCAAAACTTTCAGAAAAAACTAATGTTGCAATTTGTTTAGTACTTCAAATCTTAGCAGTACAACTTTAAGATTTTACCAGCATGAGAAGAAATTAATCATACACACAACTGGAAAGGCACCAGCATTGAGAGAAAGAGAGAGATCATACCAATAGCAAGAGATACAGGATGAAGACCATATTTTTTTGCAATGGCAAGATATTCCTGAAAACAGAATCAGATGGAGAGAGTCTGTTAGGAAGAACTTTCTTTCCCCCTATTCTTGTGATCCTAAAGCACACAAATTGAAGTTTAAAACTGTAAGAAGTCATCTTACTAAGGCAGCAGCTTTTATGATGTTATTGGAGAGGTTGTACCTTGACTCCCCTTCTGAATACATTCCTGAAAACCAAAGACAGCATCATTCATGGGAAAACAAATATGGTCAAGGGAGTTCAATCTAATATATGGAGAGTTGTGAAATAATAAAACATAAAAAAACAGTGATCAACCTTTAAAAACATTTAATCGCGCATCTACTGGACCCCCATCAGCTGCAAAATACTTCCCAGAAAGTATGCCCATTGCCAGGGGACTGTATGCCAATAAACTGATCCTAAAAAGTTTCAAAGATGCAAAAGAGTAATGAATCATTAAGGCAAAGACATAGCTAAAATAAACCACTTTCAGTAACAAAATCCAATAGATTTAGAGCCCATATGACATATAAACTGGAAGTGGCGAAGCTGGTTTGCATTCAAGGGAAACCTTGTAGCAGGCCAAGGCGGTGGTACACTGATACGAGGAACCACCCCCCTCCCCAACATGGCAGCAGAGCCTTTACAGAGTCATAAGTTCAGATTAAAGTTTTCAGATCAAAAGTTTCTTTGCTCAATCCACTAACTCATTGTAAAAAGTTGCACAAAAGTGGATACATGCCACAAATCAAATTCTACCCTTCGCATACATTGACAGGAGGAACACAACATACCCTTCATGGTGACAGCACTCAGCTATTCCAGCATCAAAAGTTCGGCAGAGCAAGTTGTAGGAGTTCTATCATTGAGACAATGAGTTGAACATTAGCCTAGGCAAGTGAAGGGAGAGAAAGGTGGAACAACAACAAGACAAACAACAAGCATCACTTCACTCAAGAGGAACAAATGATACAACCTGCACAGATACTATTTTCGGATAATGCGCAACTCTGTCAGCAACTTGACTGAACTTCATTACACCATATGGTGTTTCATTACTGACTCCAATGTATCTGATCTACAGACAGACAGATTTATATTAATGGATGTCATGTTTGCGAGAGAGTGGGTATTCATACATAACATTCTATCATTTACTTTCCCTGCAGCAACAGCTCTGCCTAGAGCATCGAGTTGTTCCTCTATACCAACCGAACAGAACTGACGGGTGGGATCATACTCAGTTTCTCCAAACATCGGAACATAGCTATACAAAAAAAACAACCATAAATTACTTTAACAGAATAACAAAGAGCTGGGTCGAAGCTAGACAAATGCAAATATTTAATTAAGCAACCATAAGAGCTTTTCCTCCAACTGTTAAAAATTAAGTCTACTGGTAATATATCAACAAAAAATAAGGATCTACATACAAACCGATCAGGCCAATGAATTTGGTAAAGATCAATGTAGTCAACCTGCATTCTCTTCAAGCTGCATCAATGAAAAATTATTTAGTCAATCTGAGCATAATAAAAATACAATTACAGATAATAAAACATTTTGATTTTGACACATAGTTAAAATTTAAAACCAACAAACCTACTGTCAATGGCGTCAGTGATATTCCTAGAGTCCAGACACTTGGGCCCGCCTCGAATCCAAGTCATTTGGCCGGAAGGTCCAGCAACCTTTGTTGCTAAGACAATGCGATCCCTCGGAATTTTCCTTCGTTTAATCCAACGGCCAAGGTACTCTTCGCTCCTTCCCTGAGTCTCAGCACGTTGAGGTACCGGATACCTAAGAACTGAAAATGTGAGAGAATTGAAGGTAGATAAAATGGAATTTGAAAGAACAAGCTAAAAGGGAGAAATTAAACATTTCAGCAGAGTCGAAGAAGTTGATGCCGGCATTGAAGGCTTCGTCAAGAAGGCCAAAGGATTGAGGCAGCGAGTTCTGTTCACCGAAAGTCATTGTTCCTGGAGTATACATATATGTATAAAGAGTTAGTTTTAGGGACAATTTGTTGTTGGAATTCAACTCAAATGAGAAAAAGAAAAACCTAAGCAGAGTCTTGAAACTGTCAAATTAGGAGCGAGGTTGAAGAGAGGAACAAGCATTGTTAAACAAAAATGACAACCGCGCCTCCGACCACTCCTCACCCCCCCTCTCACCACCGCAAAGCCACCGCCATAACCCAATCCGATTCTGTAGTTTGGTTGAGTGCTATCTTACAAGGTGGCTCTATCACAAAACTGAAGGCAAGAAAAAACTTAAAAGAAAATCAAAATAAGTCAACTATATATATATATATATAGGGAAAGGCATTCTTGAGTGAACTCCACGCCGTGTTTTTTTAAAAAAATTAATTTATTTTAAATTATTATTTTAAAATATTTTAAAATATTTTTAATGTAATATAACAAAAATAAATTTAAAAAAATATAAAAAAAATTATATTTAGACATATTTTAAGAAAAAAAACATTTTAAAAAGAAAACTAATCAATCATTATATTAAAAATAATATAAACTTTTTTAAAAATATCTTGGAATTAATTAGATAAGATCTTACTGGCTTTAATTAAATAACTAATCAATTTATTAGAGTTATCTTATCATATTAATGTTTAAAATATTAAACCTAGGCCGGTCACGATCTAGTTGGAAAGGTAATTATAAACTTACATTTGTTTTTTTTATGGTATTAAAGGTTTTCTGGAATTAATTTACACATCAATTAAAATGAATTTTTTTTTGTAGTGATTTTAAAAACATATATTTTATATTAGTTTGATATATTTAAATAAATATAATAAATTTTCATGAAAAGCCTAGAAAGTTAATAAAGGGATGCCTCAAGGCGTATACAAGGAGAGAATTTTTTTTTTTATAGCTCTCTCGTTCCTTTCTTATTTCATTGAATGATATCCAAACAAAGAAAATGTCAAAAATACTATCATTTCCTTGATTTTAATAAATTAATTTAAATAGATTTTTTGTCAAAGCATTTTTTTTTAGTAAAATAAAAGGACACCTAAGCAAAAAGGAAAACGTGCCTATCTCAAGAAGAAAGCCCAGCCCATCTAGGAATTGTTTTTTCAGTGTGTTGTTTTTTTGGTTGATTTTTTTTATTAACTCAAGTGTTATTTTACTCCTTAAACTTTATGAACACAACTTCTCAAGCATATTTACATAATATTTCTCAAGCATTTAATCAGATATAAAACATAGAATTTAAAATTTTGATGTTAATAATCATATATCTAGACAAATTCAAATTCCTTAAATTTGGCAATATTTAATTAGACACCAGCCAATATTTATATGAAATGATATAAAGTAAAAATATATACATATAAATTTACATTAACGTCCCAAAATATTCCATACAGTACATTAATTACAAATACATTAGTTTTCCATTTAGAGAAAGTTCTATGTAATCTATAGCAATATAAATACATCTTTAATTAAAGAGTTAGTCCTATCTCAAACAAGATGAATCTGTAACAAAACATAGACACAATGAAGTTTACAATATCATGGTTACTTAATCTCAATAACAAAAGTGTAAATCATTGCATCTCAATAATCTAATGCAATAAATCCTTTTCTTTTCATTACATCTCTTACACAAACTTAATTCTCAATATCGAACACTCTAATATTCTTTATCACCTATAATCTGGGTCAACAAAATCAATGCTGATATTGATTCCAAATCAATATCATTAGTTATCATCTCAATGATGACTAATCAAAGGTATGTCAATATCATTTTTTCCAGTATCATTAGTTTCCACTTCATGAATAGCTAATCAAATTTCAAGATAATATCGACACTAGTGTAACCCCATATGCATTATTAGCTTCCATAATTCTAGAATGGCTAATCAAGTCCATGTAATTATCAATACCAATATAATCTTGTTGGTATCATTAGTCTTCATAACCTATAAAGTTAATCAAGTTTTGTTCGACATTTTTCTTTCCATACTTTTGGTAGCATATCGATGTCAATATAATCATATTGACATCATTAGCCTCCATATTTGAGAATGGTTAATCAAGTTCTTATTCCAGTAAATGTCAATATCAATATATCACATTGATATCACTGCTTCCAAATTACCTTGGATAGATAATCAAGTTCACAATTATTTCCTTTCTTTCACCTTATTATTTTTTATATATTATTCATGAATTGTGTTTCCAAAAAAAATTACAGTTAACACAATTAAAAAAAAAACAATTTAAATATATCAAAGTATAGGATGCCTACATGTTGTACATGATATCCCAGTATTTACTCAGCTTTTTGGTCTAGTTGTCGAGGTGTTC
>Ga0307510_10003225_pt1 | contig 18959 bp, 11 predicted proteins | sample 12_EM_MG_FD_207224 | JGI IMG/M metagenome (GOLD analysis project Ga0307510, IMG submission 207224) | Populus trichocarpa ectomycorrhiza microbial communities from riparian zone in the Pacific Northwest, United States - 12_EM | ecosystem: Host-associated > Plants > Roots > Unclassified | place...
TCAAATTGCGCATAATAGGAAGGAAGGGTACTCTCAGGGTTGCTCAGACGGTAAGACAGGCCGTATTTTGTTTGTAAAGCCGGGTGCAGACAATACCAGGTAAACTGGTTGCCCTGCGCACTGGCATGATCAAAAGGGATGGCGAAGATGAACTCTTTCATCTGCGGACCATTGTCGGGATAGAACATTTTGGCATAGTCATCGGCAAGAGAAAATTTCCCCGATTGGATAATAGTATCACAGGCGATGACCGCATCATCATATCTTGGCTTACCGGTATAGACCTCAGCATTCAGATATAACTTGGCCAGCAAGGCATAAGCCGTATAGACATTGGGTCTGCCATAGATGGTTACGTCGGTGGCACGACTCAATGCAGGCAGGACTGCCTTCACCTCACTCTCGATAAAATTAAAAACCTGCTGCCGCGTCTGTTGGACGGGCTTGGCCGTATCGCCAAAGGTCGTCGATACAGGGATATTCCCATAGAGGTCCATCATAAAAAAGAATAGCATGGCCCTCATCGTCCTTACCTCAGCAACGACCTGCGCCTTAACCGGGCTGGTCTGGGAAGCCTCGAACAGGGACAGTACCCGGTTGCAGGCGCTGATCGTTCCAAATCCCCAGGTCCAGGTATCGGAGACGATAGGGTTGTCCGGTGTCCAGGAATGATAGTGCATTTGCTGATATCGCCCACCGTCATACCATCCTCCCGCACGGCTCACAATGATAGCTTCGTCCGTGCTCAGTGTCTGAGCCTGCCAGTAAGATTGGCTATAGCTGCCCCTGAAGTTCGTATAGATCGGTCCCGCAGCCAGGATAAATTGCTGATCTGTCTTTGGAAAATCCTCTGGGGTCAGCTCGCTTTCAACCGGAACATCCGTTTTGGTACAGGCATTCAGCAACACTAGGCTGACTACCAGTAAAATGCTATGGTTAAAGATCTTTTTCACGATTTAGTTTTTAAAAGTTGACATTCAGGCCCATCAAAAATGCCCGGGTACGGGGATAATAATCTTTGTTATCGACTCCGGGAGTAAGTCCGGCCGGCGGAGTAAGTCCGCTCAACGATACTTCAGGGTCAATACCGCGATAACCGGTTATCACTGCCAGGTTGTTGCCGGATATATAGACCCGCATCATACGCATTCCTTTGAAAAAAGAAGGAAAGTTATACCCAAGGGTTACATTGTCCAGTCTCAGGTAGGAAGCGTTTTCCACATAGCGGTCGGAATATATATAAGCGCTGATATCCTTTGACGATTCCTGGGAAGAAAAGACCGGTAGGTTGTAGTTGGTGACCTCATCGGGTCTGTTAAGATCAGCCAGTGTAGCATTCATCACTTTGGCGCCCAGTGAACTTCTGAGAAAGATGTTGAGATCAACCCTTTTATAGGTAAAGGTATTTCCCCAGCCGATCTGCAGCTTAGGCTGTGCATTTCCGGCATAGTAGTAGTCCGTGAAGTTCTGCGGCGCCGTAGTCAGCTTGCCTGTCTTATCATAGAATTGGGTCAGTCCCTGCGCATTCTTCCCGGCGTATTTAAACGTAAAGAACTGACCTATGGGGAAGCCCGATTTCAGGATCTGCACATAAGACCCCGTCTGACCCTGCCCGCCCGGCGAAGCTTCGAAGATCGAATCCAGCTTGAATACGTTGTTGGACAAAGATACCAGCCGGTTGTTGTTGTGTGAAAGATTCAGCGAGCTGACCCATTTGAAATCACTTGACCGCACCGGTATTGCTTCCAGGCTTAGCTCAAATCCCTTGTTGGAAATGGAGCCGACATTAGCCGTGAAGGTGTTGACGAAATACTGAATGGTAGATACCGGATAGTACCAGATAAGATCGCTTGTTTTTTTGTCATAGTATTCCACGCTTCCACTCAGCCTGCCTTTGAACAGACTAAAGTCTATACCCATGTTGAACATAGCCGTTTTCTCCCATTTGAGGTCAGGATTGGCATTCTGAGCCGGACCGATGCCATTCACAAAGGAGCCGTTGTAATAAAAAGTCCCGGCAGAACCATATCTTACTTTCGAGATCAGGGGATCAAAGCCAAGTGAATTGCCGGTAACACCATAACTTATCCGCCATTTCAGGTCGCTGAAGAGTGTCTGATGCTTAAGAAAAGTTTCGTCGATGGCCCGCCATGCAAAGGAAGCTGAAGGAAAGGTCGCCCAGCGATGGTTGATACCAAAAGCGGAAGAAGCGTCCCTACGGAGAGACGCCTGAAAAAGATAACGGTGTTTGAAATCGTACCTGGCCCTGGTATAAAACGAGATAAGCCTTAGCTTTTGGTAGAGATCCGGCCCCCAGTCCGTCCGGTAATTGCCAGTAGGGCTACCCAATCCTATGTTGATATATCCAAGGTCATCCGTCGGAAAGTTCTGATTGCTCGCCTGGAAACCATCGCCATTCACGTCCTCCTGCCAACTGTATCCCGCCAGTGCATTGATGCTATGGTCGCCCGTAGTCTTGTCAAACGTCAGAAAGGTCTCTATCATCTTCCGGGTGTTTTGATAAGAGCTGCGATAGGCCTGCCCGTTGAGACCGGTCTTCAGGGTATACGCGCTGGTATAATAAGTTCCGCTATTGTCCTGTTCGCTTTGAGAAGTAAGACTGATATCGTACTTAAAGCCAAGAGGTAATATTACCTGTGCTGTCCCATTCAGGACCGTGATCCTGGTCTTCAGTTGCTGCCAGGCATTGTTCTGAAGGGCTACGGGATTATAATACTGAACCCGTTGCAGGTTCTCCGTATAGGTGCCATCCGTTTTTTTTACAGGAACCGTAGGAAGATAACGCAGCATATTGTATAGGATAATATTCTGGTCGGGCAGCAGATCTGAATTAGTGGACGATGAGATGACCGACACACCTAGTTTCAGATGATTGTTGAGAGCCCGCTGGTCTACATTAATACGACCGATAAGACGATTCAAACCGGTATTTTTTAAAATACCCTTGCTATCAAGATAATTGACAGCTGCGTTATAAGTCGTATTGCTGGTACCTCCGCCGAGGGAGACGTGATGATTTTGCGATATAGCTGTCTGAGTGACGGCTTTCTGCCAGTCCGTATTGGCCCCCTGATCATCAGAAGGGTCCAGGGCCAGGTTATTTCTTTTCAGATAATCTTTTAGCTGGCCGGCATCCATCATTTTTATTTTACGCGCTACTTTTTCCTCCGCTACATAACCGTCATAGTTGACCAGCGTCTGAGACAGCTTACCTTTCTTTGTAGTGATCATGATCACTCCATTGGAGGCCCTCGTACCATAAATGGCTGTCGCAGAAGCATCCTTTAATACATCGATAGCGGCTATATCGTCCGGTGATACCAGCCGTACATCCGCGCCGGCCACTCCATCGATAACATAAAAAGGATCCTGGGCAGCGCCGGTACGCAGCGTAGAAGGGCCGCGGAGTATGATCGTGGGTGTTCCGTTGGGATCGCCGCTCCGGCTGATGGTCAGGCCGGCAACCTTACCCTGAAGCAGCTGACCCGGGTTATTGAAATTGCCCTGGTTGAACTCGCTATTTTGTATCGTGCTGATGCTGCTGCTCAATAATTTTCGGGATTGCTTACCATATCCGACCACAACGACCTCATTCAACGCCGATCCATTCTTTTGCAGGTATAGATTCAGCACCGTCGGCGAAGTTGCCGACACTTCCAACTCCTTAACCTCCCGGGTGCCGTAAACAATATGCGTGACACTTACCGTATAGGTCCCGGCAGGTACCGCCAGCTTGTAACGGCCATCTTCATCCGTTACCACGGTACGGTCACCAACTTTTACGGTAGCGCCTTCCACAGGTTCTGCCGTCTCCGCATCTGTAAGGCTTCCGCTGAGGTTTTCGGTCGAAATAGGAGAAGGGGATTGCTTTTTGATATAACCCGGGTCCGCAGAAAGCACGACCAGACTGCCTTTAAGCGACCACGCCAGAGGACTTCCTGTAAAGATCCTGTCCAGTACCTGCCGGGCCGTGGCATCTTTCAGGGCAAAATTTATGTCTTTGTTATAAAGTCGAATATTGCTTTCATTGTAAGAAAAATTAAGGCCAAACTGTTTTTCCAACTCTACAAAAGCCTGCTGTAAAGTGGCATGTCGGAAATGCACATCCATCCGCCGGGTGATATCCTGTGCATGCAGACAGGTGATCCCCCACAACAGAGATAAGAGCAGAAATGCCGCTTTTTTCATACTTTTAATTGTTATTTGAGGCTTATTAATATTTACTCCAGCAGGATTGTATTTCCCTGCCGTACATAACGTACTCCTGCCGTAACCGTAACGATATCCAGCGCTTCTTCCAGGCTTCGGTTATCCAGTAAAGTAGTAAGCAAGATAGTTGTATGGGCAGGGTTTGCATAGCGAATGCTGACGTTGTAATACCGTTGGAGCTCGTCGGTGACTTCTTTCAGCGATTGTTTCCGGAAAACAAGTATCCCTTTTCGCCAGCCCCCCACGAGCGAGGTTTCGGGCAGACTAACAGTAACAGCCCGCGCTGCAGCAGAATCATATTGCAATTGCTGTCCCTGGCCGAGAGCCGCTATCCGGCTTTCATTTCCTCCGCGTTGATTATGCACCTCTACTCTACCTTTTGCCACCGTCACTTCCACGGCCCCCTGACCGGCATAATGACGGATATTGAATTCCGTGCCGATATCTATTGTAGCCAGGTTGCCTGTATTCACCGTAAAGGGATAACGACCGCCATGTCTGACAACAAAGTATCCTTCACCCTCCAGGAACACAGACCGGTTATTGCTGTTATAGTCGGCATTGTATCTTAATGTACTGGCGACACCCAGGTAGACGAGCGAGCTGTCCGGAAGCTGTATGGTCCTTTTTTCCCCGGGAGCTGTATTCAGTACGACCCAGGAGATTGTATTATTATCCTTTCCGGCAGGCCCCTGACGACGTAAGAGCCAGGTCATCCCTACCAGGAAAAAGACAACGGCGGCGGCCGCAGGTATCCATCGCCTTGCCGGCAACCGGCGTACTGGGGTAAGTTCAGGCTCGCGTAACAGCAGTTGTGACCGGAATTTATCATATTGCTGTTCCAGATCGGGGAGCGACGGCTGAGCATCCTCGTCAAGCGCACCCCACTGCTCCCGCAGAAATTTTTCCAGGCTTTCCCGGTAAGCAGGGTCCTGCAAATATTCCTGAAGTATCCGTAATTGTGTGATGGAATAATCACCCTGTAACCAGGATAGTACTATTTTTCTATCAATCTCTTTCGATGTCATGCATGTTGATTTCTATACGGGCATACACAGATCTGCTGTCAGACCCCTATTAAGTAACAATTTCTTAACAAAGCTCTATAGTATAATACTGGTGAGATATTGAAGCAAGGCCACGCGAAGCTGTTTTAAAGCAGCTGCCATCTGGTTTTCCACCGTCCTGGGAGAAATGTTCAGCTGGCCTGCAATTTCCTTATAGCTTAGCTGTTCATTACGATGTAATTGGAAGATCAGGCGACGCCGGGGCGGCAGTTCGGAGAGACTTTTTCTATAGACGGATTCCAGCTCTTTGGACAGGATCGTATCCTGAAGCTGCATCTGGTCTTTAATGATCGCCGATTCGTCTCCTTCCCCGATCATATCCAACGATAAGAGCCCCTCAATCCTGCGCTGCCAGTGATTGATCAGCCGGTTGCGGGCTGCGGTAAAAAGGTAATTTTCAAATGTCGTGTGGTCTGAAATGACGGCCTTTTTCTCCCATATCTTTGTCAGCACTTCCATAGCCAGATCTTCCGAAAGCACCGGACTTTTCAGATAGCGGAATGCATAGCGGTATAAAAGTGGATAGTAATAGGTGAAGATCCCTTTAAAGGCGTCCTCGTCATTCTGCAGCCATAATTTTACCTGGTATTGAATATCCTTCTCCATTGTAAGCGACTAGTTGGCCTACAAAGTAAACAAGCAAATATGAACTGAATATTAATGACTGTCCGGTCCTCACACCGCAAAAGGACGATCGATGGACGGACTTGGCTGGGAGAACCACTTTGGCCCCTCTTCCGTCATATAGGCACAGTCTTCCAGCCGGACGCCAAATTCGCCATAGATGGCAACCATCGGCTCCACGCTGAAACACATACCCGGCTGCAACGGCTGTTTGTTCCCCAGGACCATATTCCCCCATTCGTGGATATCCATTCCGATGCCATGCCCTGTCCGGTGCGGCAGACCCGGTATCTTATAACCCGGACCAAAACCCGCATCGGTGATGACCTTCCGGGCAGCAATGTCGACCTGTTCACAGGGAACACCCGGTCTTGCCGCCGCGAAACCCGCTGCCTGGGCTTTTTTCTCCAGCTCCCAGATCTCCCGTTGCCGGGGGGTGGGTTCTGCGCCAAACACTATCGTCCGGCTGATATCAGAACAATATCCCTGTACTTTACAGCCGTCATCCATGATCACGACATCCCCTTTTTGAAGATGTTGGGTTTGAATGCTGCCGTGAGGATATGCGGAGGCCGGTCCAAAATTCGCGCTGAGATCACCTCTGACGCCCAAACGGGTAAAGGCATCTGTCGCTATCGATGAGAAGTCGGCGGGTGTCATACCCTCGTGCAGCAGGGCTATCGCTGCCTTATATGCAGCAACGGTAATGTCATTGGCTTTTTGCATCAGCGCAAGCTCCGCAGGAGACTTTATCATACGACAATTCATTGTCACCGGATCACCACTCACAAAGCTGAGCTGCGGTGCTTCCTTTCGCACTCCATCAAAGATGAAAAAACGCAGTCTTTCTTCTATACCTATATTCCCGGTCCGGATACCATAGTCTTTCAGCACACCGGCAATGACGGTATAGGGGCTTTCATGTTCTTCCCAGGTGCGTACCTCGGTGCCGATCTTTATCAGCTCCCGCAGCCTTTCCGCCTCAAAAGCAGGGCAGACATATTTTACTTCTCCCTTTGCGGGGATAATGGCGACCATCGTTCGTTCGCTCTGCCCCCAGCTCATACCTGTGAAATAGACCATGGAAGTGCCCGAATCCAGGATCAGGGCTTCGATCTTATTTTCCGTCATCAGACGCTGGGCTTTTTGGATCCGGGCCTGCCGCTCTTCTACAGTGATGGGGACAACATCGCCGGTCATTGGCCTCAAGTCGTCAAGAACAGCCGCAGCAGTCCGCGAAAATCTAAGGGGCAATGCACCAACACCGGCTGTCGCCAGCCCGGACAGGCGAATAAAATCTCTTCTTTTTAAGCTCATAAGGACAAAACAACATACTAAAAATGATATAGCCTTTACGGATTTTAGCTATTTCTGGTACCATAATACTATTAGCGGAATAGGTCGTTGATCGTCTTGTAAGACACGATCCCTTCTGCAAATTTAAAGGTTCCCTGTTCGTGGATCTCCTGCGCCGCCTGCATAAAAGAGCCATATGCCGCACGGGCCAGCGAGGAGCCCAGGCTCACTCTTCTGACTCCCAGCGATGCCAGATCTTTTAGCGAAAAACTAGCCTTGTTCAGCCCCATGACGACATTCACCGGCTTGGGCGACACGGCCCGCACCACTGCGGTGACTTCTTCTTCCGTTGTCAGTCCGGGAGCAAAGAGTACGTCGGCGCCGACCTCAGCATATGCTTGCAGACGCCGGATGGTATCGGCAAGGTCGGGGCGGTCATGGATGAGGTTTTCCGCCCGGGCTGTCAGCGTAAAAGGAATGGGAAGACTGCGAGCCGCCTTCACCGCAGCCTGGACCCGCCGAACCGACAGATCAAAAGGATAGATAGGATCATCGGGCCGGCTGGTAGCGTCTTCTATGGAGCCCCCGCAAAGCCCCCTCTTTGCCGCCAGCAGGATAGTCTCGGCACAGGTTTCGGGATCGTCTCCAAAGCCGTTCTCCAGGTCAGCAGAAACAGGCAGGTTCGTTGCCTGAACAATAACCTGTACATTGGTCAACGTTTCTTCCCGGCTGACTATCGACAGACCATCTGGTTTAGCCAGGGAAAAAGCCAATCCCGCACTGGTGGTAGCTATCGCTTCGAAACCCAGGCTTTCGAGCATTTTCGCGGAACCTGCGTCCCAGGGATTGGGAACGACAAAAATACCAGGCCGCTCGTGAAGCGCTTTAAAAGCGGCAGCCTTATCTGCATGCGACGTATACATAGTTTATTTATTTTGTGTGTTCGTAGATCTTTCGGGCTTTTGTCACTAAAGTTATATAATCTCTGTCCAATGCATTATTGACAGAGAAATTCTTCCGGGTCATTTTTTCGATCTCCGCCCAGGCTATCCCCGATGTATAACCGGACTGTTTTAGCTTCAGGCCAAACAGCGCAATACAGGCTGCCTTTCTTTCATCTCCGGCTGCCTTTTCAAAACTGACCAGGCGGTTGGGGCAGTTGTAGTCCATTTGCAGGCCCCCCTTTTTCCCGGGCAAGGTATAATGGATCTTAAGATCTGCAATGTTCTCGATCCCGATGGAGTCTTTTTTCGGGACCAGTTCGAAAAGGGCCAGCAGGGAATGACCGGAACTGATCTGCCCGCCTTCCAGTCTTAGGGTTGTATCGCTGGAATCCACCCTGTTGTCAAATCCGATAAGGTGATATTCATTGACCAGGATTGTATCGAAGCTAGCTGTAATACAGACACTGTCGGCCACCGTACAAATATTCCCGGCCAGTTCGTTCAACAATACTTTTTCCGCCTCCCTGACATCGCTGATCGATGCAAAATGCCCCTTACCTGCTTCTGCCAGCCAGGGCAGCTCCGAATTCCTTGCAGTGTCCATTCCCAGGCCGATGCAGGTCAGCTGTATACCCTGCCGGCTTTGCGCCTTAATAGTCTCTTCCAGGTCCTCCCGTGCAACTGCTCCATCGCTGATGTCCCCGTCGGTAATGAGAACGACCTTATTGCTGCCTCCTTCGATCCATTGCTGCCGGGCTACCTCATATGCAAGCTTGACGCCTCTCATACCAGGAGAAGGGCCATCCGGCCACAATCCTTCAATGGCCGAGAGGATCTGACCCTTGTGCGAGCCGGGCACACCTTGCAGGACAACCCCGATTTTTCCTCCAAATATCACAAGGGATACCGTGTCTATATCCCGAAGGTTTGTTATCAGCGATCGAAAGCCTGTTTTGATCAGGGGAAGCTTGTCCGGCATATCCATGGACCCCGAAGCATCGATCAGGTATACCAGGTTGGCGGGCGGAGCCTGCTCCCTGTCTATAATGCGGGTGTTCACATTGACGTATAACAATCGATGCGATCCATCCCAGGGACAAGGCAACAGACCGGATGAACAATGGAATAGGGAATCTGCTTCCGGCTTCTCGTAATAGAAATTAAAGTAATTGAGCATTTCCTCTATTCTTACCGCCTCTGCCGGAACGGTCATCCCCATGTCAAGGAAACGGTGGACCATGTTATAGGACAATCCGTTGATATCGGCGGGAAAAGATACCTGGCTGCCCAACGAAGCCGTCAGGATACGATGTTTCTTCCGGTTCAGGCGCAGAGGCTGCATCTTCAGGATGACCTGTAAAAAACCGGACGAGCGGACAGCCGTAGCATATGGTTCATATCCTGCCGCCGCAAAAAGGAGAGAATCATCGGTCTTTTTTGTCACGATCTCGAAGCTGCCCCCCGTACCCGTTCGGTAAAGAGCCCCCGTGGATTGGACGACGATGGACACGTTGGGCAATTTGTCGCCATGCACGTCTGTTACCTCACCAGTAAAATAATACTGAGCTGAGAGAGACGTAGAAAAAAAGAGAATAAGTATATAGAGAAGTATAGTTCCTTTCAATAACATGATTTAGTCCGGCAAAATGTCCTCGCGTTAAGTTACGACATTTTACTCTGACCTCAGACTTTTCACCGGATTGGACAGCCCTGCCTTTACTGCCTGATAGCTTACCGTTGCCAGCGCAATAACTACAACTGTTACTCCTGCCAGCACAAAGATCCACCAGGAAAGGGTGATCCGGTAGGCAAAGTCATGCAGCCAGGCATTCATGGCGAACCAGCCCAGAGGACCCGCAATCAAAAAAGCGATGCAGATCAGCCAGAGGAAATCGGTCGAGAAAAGCGTAATGATCTGACCCAGGGAAGCGCCCAGCACTTTCCGGATACCAATTTCCTTTGTGCGTTGCTCCGCCGCGAACATTACCAGCCCCAGCAAGCCCAGACAGGAGATAAGTATAGCCAGGGAAGCGAACAGCACCGATAGCTTGGCCGTGACAAGCTCGCTCTCATACATCTTTCGGTACTCTTCGTCCATGAACTGGTAAGCAAAGGCATACTTCGGGTTGATCTCTTTATAGACTTTTTCGATGCCCGCCAGCGCCTGCCGGGTCTGGCCGGGAAGGGTCCGGATCATGATGACGCCAAAATATTCATATTCCTTTATATCGAGCAGGACCGGCGGTATGCTTTCATGTAGGGACTGGGAATGAAAATCCTTTATCACTCCGATGATATGGCCTTTCTTTTTCCAGGCGGACACCCATTTCCCGATGGGGTTCTTCAGCCCCATTTCCCGTACCGCGGTCTCGTTGATCAGAAAGCCATCCGAGGAATCCGTCGGGTTCAGCGGAGAGAAGTTACGCCCTTCCACGATCTTCAGATTTAACAACCGGACAAAGTCAAACCCAACAGAAGATGGGTCGACGCCAACTTTGGCATTCCTGCCTTTCCCTTCCCACATGATCGAGCTGTCCGTCACCAGGAAGTTCATGGAATGCGGGGTCTCGCTACTTCTATCGACAACCGCAACTCCCTGTTGATTTAACACCATTTGTTTGAAGAGCGTATAGCCTTTGAGATTGGACAACTCCCCTTCGATACGGACATAGATGATATTCTCCCGGTTATAGCCCAGATCAGTCGTCTGTACATAATTGGTCTGGCGTGTAATAACGATGGTCGCGATCAGTAGCACCAGCGACAATACGAACTGGAAGACGGTCAGCCCTTTTCTAAACAGGATAGAGCTTTGGGTGTAGCGCATTACGCCTTTCAGCACCCGTACAGGCTTCAGTGAGGATAGGTATAATGCCGGGTAACTGCCTGCGACAAGACCTGTGAGCAGCATGATCCCAGCCAGTGTCAGCCAAAAGGCAGGCTGTGTCAGCGGGAAAGAGATCTGTTTGCCCGTAAACTGATTGAAGGCAGGCAATAGCAGGAGCAGCAATGCCAATGACAGCATCATAGCCAAAAAAGAAAAAAGCAGGGACTCCCCGATAAATTGCCCGATCAGGTGACTGCGTGTTGATCCAACCACTTTCCGCAGACCTATTTCTTTGGCGCGTCGCACAGACCGGGCCGTGGCCAGGTTCATAAAATTTACACAGGCGATCAGCAGGATAAAAATTGCGACGCTGCTAAAGATGCGAACGTATTCAATACGGCCTTCCGTCGGCTTGCCGTTGACAAAGACGTTGTGAAGATACTGGTCTCCCACGCGCTGAAGTCCTACGCGGACAGCCGCCTTATCCCGCGGATTCAGGCGGGTGGTAAGGAAGCTGTTCATCCCCGCCTCTACCTTTTTAGGATCGGCACCCGGCGCCAGTTCCACAAAGGTCCGGAAATTACCGGAAGCCCAATCAAATAAGTGGGTCTTCATCGTCTCCCAGCTGAGTAAAAAGTCACACTGAAATGAGCTGTGTACCGGCAGATTCTCAAAGACACCCGTTACCGTAAAATTATATTTGTTTTCAAAATGAACTGTTTTCCCCATTGCGGCATGCGGACTTCCAAAGAACATTTCCGCCGTATTTCGGGAGATAGCAATATTATACATGCCATTTAATATCGTCTCCGGCTTTCCCTCTAGCAGGGGAAAACTAAAAAGCTGGAAAAAACCTTCGCTGGCACGGGAACCATTCAGCTTGATGATCTTGTCTCCTACCTGTATCGTCTCGGCATGCCCCCAGGGCAATTCATAACCCGTCGCATAATAAGCCAGCCGCTTTACATCGGGAACGGGTTGCGAGACACCATCCAGCAAATTGATAACCGTATAGGTAGGCGGCGGCTGAAAACTAAGAGGAGTATTATAGCCCCCCTCTACCCTGCCATCGGCAGTGATGGTCTGGTAGACGGTGTAGAGATTGTTTTCCTTTTTATAAAAGTTGTCCACGCTTTTCTCATCCTGTACCCAGAGAAAAATAAAAAGACAGCAGGTCATACCCAAGGCAAGACCAAAGACATTGATCCCGGCATATATTTTATGCCTCGTGATGTTTCGCCAGGCGATGGTAATATAGCTCTTTAACATGTGGTTGGTTTATTCGCTTCTCAATGTTTCGACGGGGTTTATCGATGCGGCTTTTAATGCCTGGTAACCGATGGTCAGCAAAGTTATGGTTAGTGCGGCCAGTCCCGTCCAGACAAAAACGTCGGCCCTGATACTGGTTCGATAGGCAAAGGAGTCCAGCCATCGGTGCATTCCAAGATAAACCAGCGGAAAGGCGATGCAAATGGCGAGGAATACCAGCGCAAGGAATTCGCGAGACAAAAGAAATGCCAGCTGAAGGACAGAGGCTCCGACGACTTTTCTTATGCCCAGCTCTTTTTTTCTTTTCTGAGCGGTAAAGGCCGCCAATCCAAATAATCCCAAACAGGAAATGAGGATGGCCAGACCGGCAAAATAACGCGACAGAAGACCCACCCGTTGTTCCGACGCATACAACGCCTGGTAATCCTGATCCATGAACTTATATTCGAAGGCCAGACCAGGATTGAATTTGGCGTAAATAGTTTTGATAGCTGAGATCGTAGCTTTTTCATTACCTGCTCTAACCTTTACGATCACATTGGGCGTGACAGGATACTCCTGGAAGAAACAGGGTTTTATATTCTGGTATAAGGATTCAAAATTGAAGTCAGCAGCCACGCCAACAATCTTCCTGTCGTGCCCCCAGAACCGGATCGTCTTTCCGATCGGGTCTTTCAGCCCCATCATGCGGATAGCTGTTTCATTAAAGACGATCTCATTTCGCGCGTTGGCAGCATCGGGTGAAGTCTCCCGTCCTTCTTTCATCGGGATCCCCATCGTCTTTAAAAAATGAAAACCCACTTCCAGATTGGCAAAATGGATATCGGCACCCGCCGGACGACCAGGCCATTCAACACCGCTGATCTCGCCATGCAGCCCCGTCAGGTTATGGTAATAACTTGAGACGCCAATGACGCCGAAGATATTTTTCAACTCGTTGATAAAAGAAATTTGCGGTCTTTCAGCAGCTGAATCCGGCATTGCGGGAATCTCAAAATGCAGGATATGGTCTTTATTATATCCAAGATTTTTAGATTGAATATATTCCACCTGCCGGTAAACGATCAACACCGCAGCAATGAATATGACCGACAGGGTAAATTGAAAAACCACCAGCCCTTTTCTTGTCCAGAGCTCGCTCCACGAAGTGCGAAGTTTGCCTTTTAGCACGGCCACCGGTCGGAATGCAGACAAGTAAAAGGCGGGATAGCTGCCGGCCAGCAAACCGGTAAAGAATGTTATTCCCAGCACGGTACCGATCACACCGGGGTTGACAGGTAAGATCAAGGCCTTGCCGGTGATCTCATTAAATACCGGCAACAGAAGTGTCAGCAATCCCACGGCCAGTATCAACGAAAGAAGACTCAGCAATACCGACTCGCCCAGGTATTGCAGGATCAGCGAACGGCGGGATGCACCCACCACTTTTTTTATGCCGACTTCTCTTGCCCGATGTGCTGCCTTGGCAGTGGACAGATTCATAAAATTGATACAGGCAATGATCAGGATAAAGGCCGCTACAATGGAAAACAGTTTTACATACGTGATCCTGCCGCCAGTCTGTACGCCATTCTCATACTGATCATGCAGATACCGGTCTGAGAACCGGGTCAGGAAGAGAGTTGGCGGATCATATTTACTTCTGCTCTGCAGAAAGTCGCGGATCTTTGCATTCAGTTGATTGATGTCGGTGCCTTTTTTCACGATCACATAGGTACTGGGATCGCTGTTTGACCATTGCTGCAGGCCGTCCCTTCTTTCCAGCGCCAGGTCAAAATTGAAGATCAGGTCGAACTGCTCCGTGGCATTTGGTGGATTATGCCGGAAGAGACCTGTGATAAGAAAGTCGCCGCTAAATTCGCCCTGTTCAAATTTTATTCTTTTCCCAACGACATCGCTTGTCGTACCAAAGACCTTCATTGCCATCTGATCGGATATTGCAACCGCGAGCTTATCGGCAAACAGGCGATTCCTGTCACCTTCGAGGAAAGGGCAGGTAAAGACATCAAAATAATCTTTGCTGACATATTGCCCATCGGCCTTCAGATGTTTGTCCCCGGCTGTCAGGGTGCCTTTGGAAGAGAACCAGGATGCGGGGAACACGGTCACAGCCTCTTCGATCTCCGGGATCTCTTTTTTCAGGGCCGGGGCAAGTATACCCGAAGTATGGGTACCCGTTTTGATACCAGCATCTGTCTTAAAATTGCCCATCACCTGGTAAAGCTGAGCGTCTTTTTCGTTGTACTTGTCCATATGAACCTCATCGGCTACCCATAACCCGATGAGTAACGTACAGGCAAGACCGACGGAAAGCCCTATGAGATTGAGAGCTGTGAACTGGCGGTCTTTCAGAAGATTACGCCAGGTGATCCTGAAATAGCTTTTCAGCATAGCAGTAAATTATATTCTTTTGCTGCTAAGAGAGTGCCCGATTTGCAATATTTTGGGAATCAGATGCTTAAACGAAACAACCGAAGCTAAACTGTCCGCTATCGATACACCGGCTGTCCGGCCCGCACATATTCTGCGACGTCCACCATTGGGGTAATCCATATTTCGGTCTCATGTTCCTTTAAAAATCGGATCAGCTGGCGATGCGCTTCCAGGCTGACATTGAGGGAGTGCCCTCCTCCGACCCCATGGAACAAAAATACAAGCAGGCGATGGGCGCTGATCGCACTCTTCACCAGGTCGATCATGTAATTTGCAGACTGGCCGTTGATGCCATAACACCGGATATCCGACAGGTTGATGCTGTCAATGGCCTCCAGGCCGGGACGTACACCGCGCGCCCCCGCAAAATCTCTTTTCAGGGAATCGTAAAACAAAGTATCCCCGATAGTAAGATCGCCGCAGGGATAGGCGAAGGTTCGGGTCTTTTTCCCATCGATAGAGCTAAGCAGGTCATTGTTGGCACGGATCTCGCTCACGGCCCTTTTGACGGTATACTTGCTAAGATCGGTCTCGGGTGTCACGAAACCGCGCCCCGGCTTGCTGCCATCGCAGGGATGAAAGAGGGAGTGATTGCCCAGCTCATGCCCTTCCGCCGCAGCCTTTTGCCATTCCGTGATACGCCTCTTTACTACCGGGGAAGACCCGATGAGATAGAAGGTAGCTTTTAGTCCGGCCGAATCCAGTTCAGGCAGGACATTGTCAAGATCGATGTCGATCGCGTCGTCATAGGTAAGGACCACCGCGCATTGTTTGTTATGCCAGGGGCCACCGCCCCCCTCAACCATCATGTCTTTCGGCGGATAGATCCGATATCGCCCGCTGCAATGCAGAAGACTCATGATATAGAGCAATCCATCATAGTATCGCTCCACCAGTACCTGCGGAACGGGGGAATTCCACAATGCTTCCGTGAATTCCCTGCTAAGAGGCTGTGTAGCGGCAAGGCTGGCTACGGCATTGGTGGCGACAAGCCCGCTCGCATGCCGGTCGTCCAGCTTTTCACCATTCAGCGTATATTGACAGCCGTAAGTGTCGCTTCCCTGTGAAGCAAAAAAGGCCTGGATACGATCGCTCAGGACCTGTTCTCCCTTGTCTTTCTGCCACCAGGCCCAGTCGACCGACCAGTTGCTGGCCGTTCGCCAGGAGTCGAAGGAGAAATTCGCCGAATGAGTGTTTCTGCCGGAGACAAAAGGAGTACCGTCAAAGTTGGCATAATCCGGTGCAAGCCCTGTCCGGGGATTGGTCGCATGCTGGAAGAAGGTCCGGCTGGTATCGGCCGCAGCGGCCCAGAAAGCCCGGTCCGACATTGGTCCCCAGCGGGCCCATAGCTCATAGAACGCGGGTAGGTGATAGGATGGATCGGAGAAGATGCCCCGTTCCACACCCGGAACAAAACGGATCATCTTTGCATCCTCATTCACCATAGTGGCGATGTTACGTGGGCCAAACTTAGTGGGACCCGATTTCAACGGATGATGCCGCATCGTCGTCAGGATCTTATCGGCCCATGCCTGATAATTGTATATGCCCTGCCCGTTGCCCCATCTGCCGGCGGCAAAATACAGGGCCATCACGAAGTATTCTTCTCCATCCGGGGCCGGCGTCTCTTCGTTGGGGCTGCCATCTCTTTTCAACGACCAGGAGAAATAACCTTCTGAAGGATGAGCCGGGTCGCTGATATACATATAGGTCATGGCATAGTTCCAGATGGCGTCGAACTCGGCTTTCTTATCCAATTGAACGGTTATCATCATCCCATAGGACATGCCTTCGGAGCGGATGTCGTGATGAGGGACATCGCTGACATAAGCCAGGGAACCGTTCGCATTGGCGCCTGCCGGAAAATAGACGGCCTGGCTGGCGCTGTCGCCATGAAACAGCTGCTGAAAAGCCTTATCAATTTTGGCGGTGATCTCCGTTTCGCTGTGCCCTCTCTCTTTGAAGAGGTTGCGGTAATGGCCGGTAGCAAAGGCTCCTTTCCCATTGCTGAGCGTGGGGGCCGACTGGGCAGACAACTGAGGTAAAAAGACATATAAACAGACAAAGACGGACAACAAGGCTTTCATTGCAATCGGTTTGCCTAAATATAGATCAAAAGACCATAAAAATGCAATCGGTTACAATTTATTTTTTATCCCGCCCCACCTGTCTAAGAAGAGCTGATCATTTTCAAAAAGGCTTTCCGGTATGTATCGGAGATGGGCAGCTCCACGCTGCCGATGCGGACGGTATCCCGGCCAACCGAATCGATCTTCGCCAGCGAGACGAGATAGGATTTATGAATACGGCAGACAAAACCATTTGGAATGGCCTGCTCCAGCTCACCAAAGGTTTGCAGGGTCATGATCTGCCTGCCGGTCGCCGCATAGATCCGGCGGTAGTCTCTCATACCTTCGATATAAAGGAGGTGATCCAGCTGCAGTCGTTCAAGCCGGTATTCTGTCTTTACAAAGATGAAATTCCGCTCCGGCAGTCCCCCACTCTTAGCGCGATTATCCTGCACTTTATCCACAGCTTGCAGAAATCGTTCGAATGTATATGGCTTCAGGAGATAGTCCGTGACATTGAGCTCAAAGCCCTTCAATGCGTATTCGTGATAGGCGGTGCTGAGGATGACCTGGCTGCTGATCTTCATCGATTCCAGCAGCTGGATACCGGAGAAGTCGCCCATATTGATATCAAGGAAAATGAGATCGACATTGTTATTCGCCCGGAGAAATGCCATGGCATCCATTGCCCCATCGAACACTCCCAGCAGATTCATAAAAGGAAGCTTTTCCAGGTAGCCCCGGATACGTTCCTGTGCCAGGGGCTCGTCCTCTACTATGATACAGTCAATTCGCATAGTTCAATGTCAGAGTAGCTTTATAGATATTGTGGGTAGCGCTGATGTCCAGCTGATGCCGGTCGGGATAGAGCAGGGACAGCCGCCGGCGTATAAGCTCATTACCCAGCCCGCCACCGGACTCAACACCCCTCTTGTACTTGTTCTCACAGACAAATGTAATGTTATCGGGCAAAAAAATAAACCGGACGCTTATCGCATTATCCACTTTTTTCTCTGCATGCTTGAATGCATTTTCGATAAAAGGAATAAAGAGCATCGGCGCTACCAGCCTGTTGGTTACCACTCCTTCCACCGAGTAGCTGATATATTCCGGATGGGTCATTCGGATCTTCTGTAGTTGTATGTATTTATCGATATACTGCAGCTCCTGCTGGATGGAGATCTGTTCGGTCTTTGTCTCGTAAAGCATGAACCGCAGGATGTCAGACAGCTGGTTGAGATAAACCGAAGCCAGTCCCGCATCCTTTTGAATGAGGACGTCGATATTGTTGAGCGTATTGAATAGGAAATGCGGGTTTAGCTGAGACTTGATCAGCGCCAGTTCCATCTCGTAGTTCTTCTGATTGAGTCTTTCCTTCAAATGGATATCTTCATACCAGCTGATAAACCCTTTTATCACCAGCGCCAGTGCTCCATGGATAAAACAGACGCATGAAAGGATCAGCCCTTCCATTACTGAATCGAACCCAAAATGAGGGCCATAACGAAAGTTGTATAACAAACCCGAGACCATCAATCCCAGTAGCGAAGACAATATCGTTACTCCCAGTCCTGACGACACCAAAAGTAGCAGCCGCTTGGTTTTCAGGAACCGAGGGAACAGCATGCTGTAGAAAACATAAAAAGATACAACCTGCGGAAGAGTAAGTAAGATCCATCCGGGCCAGTAACTGGCCATTGTCCAGAATGAGCGGTGAATGACGCGATGGGTTTGAAGCCACATCGTCGCCACGAACAGAAGCAGCAGGATCAGATATGTTATCCAATACGCCACATGCAGCCCTATAATACCCAGTCTTTTCATCCTTTCTCTTTTCCGGAAATATAAAGAATATAGCTCAAAGCCGTCAATCCAACAAAATAGCCCAATGCCCACATCTGGATAGAAATAGTTGCCGGCAATGGACTTCTTTTGTCCAGGAAATTATAATAACAGTAGGTATACGGTATCCAGTAGCCGTATTTCCAGTGAACGGCTATAAATGAAGCCACGTACAAGCCAAGCCCTACTCCCAATGGCACCAAAAAGTTCCTGAAACGAAGACTGACAAGGTATTGCAGAGCAAGGATCGGCAAGGCATCCAAAAAGAATTGACCGCTGCCGGTTAAAAATTTAGTAAACGGGAAAGCTTCTGCAGGATAGTGCACACCCGGAAAAAAGAGACAGGGTACTACACCGG
>Ga0307510_10003226_pt1 | contig 18959 bp, 18 predicted proteins | sample 12_EM_MG_FD_207224 | JGI IMG/M metagenome (GOLD analysis project Ga0307510, IMG submission 207224) | Populus trichocarpa ectomycorrhiza microbial communities from riparian zone in the Pacific Northwest, United States - 12_EM | ecosystem: Host-associated > Plants > Roots > Unclassified | place...
CCGCATACAGCGGTCCCGAACCACAGTCTCCATGCCGGAAAAGGCTTCATCAAGAACGATCAAGTCGCGCTTACCCACGACAGCGCGCAGGAACAGGGCGAGCCGTTGAACGCTCAAGCCCGCTTCGCCAAGGATGGTGTCATCCCACCCACCCACGCCGACCACGATGTCTTCGAATTCGGCGAGCAGCATCTCGGCGTATACTGTTGCCGGTGGGGGTTTTGCATGGAGGGTCTCTGCAAGGCCGGAGAGGACAGTGCGCCGGAGAGTGTACGCCTTCGGGAAGAAGGCGTGGACTTCTGGGGACGCGTGCCCGATGCGCTTTTGTATATCGAAGACACTGACGCCCGGTATTCCGCGCTTTGGAAGGCGGGTTGGGTGGCCGAAGTGTGTGATCGGCAGGGCATATGTTTGTGGGTGATCGGAGGTTAGGAGAGATATCAATGTGGTCTTCCCCGATCCATTGGGACCAAAGAGCCCCCAGCGCTCGCCAGCCCGGATTGTCCAGGAGAAGTTTTGCAGGAGGGGAGGGTGAGGCCGGTAGGTTATTTGGATATTTCTCATTTGAACCAGAATTGGGCTGGAGGTGGATTGTTGTAGGGGTGGGGTTTGTTTTTGTGATCTAGACGCCGGAAGGGAGCGGGTGGACCAGACTTTGTTCAGGAGAGTTGGGGCGGGTTTTTGGGTGGCATCGCCTTCTTGTAGGATTGTCTTCCCGGATTGGCGGAGGGTTTGGATGACGAATTCTTTTTGACCCTGCATGAGGATGCGGCCGTTGGATATGTATGCTACGTGTGTGCTCCAAGCTGGTATGGAATCTTGTGGGCGGAGGCCGAGCAGTACTTGTGTCGGTTGTTGGGTGTGAGGGAGATGGGAAAGTAGTTCTGATAGTAAATTGTGCGATGGAGGATCGAGGCCCACTGTTTTACGTGCTCATCATTAGCACTCACCGGCGCACTTACCCATCATCACGGAGCCATACTAAACGGCTCATCAACAGCTAACACTTCCGGCCTTTTCAAGAGCGCTTGCGCAATTCTTGCCCGCCGGCTCTGCCCATTACTCAGCGTTATGACACTCTGATCGAGAAGTTCGCGCAACATCAGGTCTCCTGCAACACCCTCCACCTTCATCCTCTGCTCCTGCAGCGCTTCCTCCCCTTCGGGTTCCCCTCCATCCTCAAAAGGATTTTTCCCGGTGATACTCCCTCCCAGCCACTCCCTCAAAGAAAGATCACATTCCTCTCTCCAAGCCTCGTACCGGGCAGATAAGTAGGTTTCCCCACGGTTAGCTCCAGCAAGCATTCCCGTTCTGGTACCCCCAGCGCCAAAAGAGACGAGTTCAATGGTGCCCCGCAGGCTGGGATACTGTCGACCCGTCGGCGGGATAGCGATGTGACGGCCACAGAGAATAGATAGAAGGGTTGACTTCGGCGATCCAAGGATTGACCATTTCTGGGCGGGGTGGAGGGTAAATGTTGTGTTGGGGAATAATGTCGGTGTGGCAAGCGGGGAGGCTATGTGGCGGAAGGAGGTGGAGGTTATCGAGATTAAAGGGGGGCGGGGCATTCTGTATCTGATGAATGGTGATTTGGGGAGAGGAGAGTGGAAGTGAGAGTGTACTGAGCGGACTGGTACGTAATGAGATAATAATGTTATTATGATAATAAATTATTAATTATGTAGAAGGAAGGTGTGTCGAGTCGGCATAAATTCAAACCCTAACCCTCGGGATACTATCCATAACTCGATCTGGGGCCTATTCGATAACCGAGGCTCATAGGTGGGTTGGCAATGCGGTACTGTACTGTACTCGAGTATTTGTTATCATAGGATGATCCACGGCACAACCACAGATTCCCAAAATGCTACCCTCACTTCAACCGAAGCGTCCTACAACCTCTACCACGGTTTGTCCCCTTCGCAACTCCGGGCCCATGAACTATTCTACTGATAATGACGATAGAACAGGCCACACCTCTCCTTGCCCCTCGAGCCAAGAACACATAACCACGATCCGGCGGTGCGTCATCCGGTGTTTTTCACGAATCGGTTGAGAAAGGCACCAAATGGAGGAACGGGGGTCGTGAATACCGAGGGGATGAATCCTGTAGCGACGGGATACGTACATCCGGTGGGAGTCACGAAGCTTTAGGTTGTGCTCTTCTGCCAGTGTTCTGCTGCTAAAATGGGATACACTTTTTATTTTCCTCTGGCGCCTTCTTCCAGAAGCTTGTAAGGACTAAAGAACGCAAAATGCCCGACCACAAGCTTCCGATAGCAAAAGCTGTGTCCTTCGGGTGTTTATACCGTAGTTTGGGTGGGTACCGTAATCAATGGATTCAAAAACTCTCCCGCCATTATACTTGTACGTGAGACAAGCTTTCAGTTGGCCCCACAAAAAAGCCGAACCGCGGAACCTTCGCTCTCAAGAGTAGAAAAGAAATGAATACCGTAAGAACTCGAATAAACGATCCTTATGCTAGGTAGTCCGAGATTTCCTCCACTGAAGAAGGGGCGAGGGACACCAAAATTCTGCCTCGAGAGACTGGAAAAAGAGAAAAGAACACCAGACCATACTAAGAGAGGCAACTCTAACGTCCTAGCACAAGGATCGTTTATTCGAGTTCTTTAGGCTTTGGGGGTACGGTAGGTATATGACCTGCTGGAATTTAGGGAACGCGTTCTGGATGCGTAAAGGGAAACCGTGCTATATAGGATAATTAATATGCCGGGGGGGGAATTGAATTTTAAGTGAACTTAACCCCAGGGCTCGAGGGGCGGACAAGGGTAGGAAGAGAAAAGATGGGTTGTAGCACCGGACTGGCAATACCAAGGATATGGATGCCCGAAGTTCTCTGCACAGGAAATCGACACGAGGCTCAACGGTGATGGCATAATAATCCCAGTAGTGGAGCACTGCCTCAGAGCAGAGATAGCGGAGATAGCGGAGGCACGGGGAACGCTCACATGTATAGAGAAACACCAGAGTGCGGACATCAGGAACGTTCTAGGGCATTAGCGGATATAGGGCATATGCGGAGACATAGGGCTATCACATGTATGAGTAGAGTTTTCATTACCGTATTTTTTCGCAAATAACGAACGGGACTGGGCTTGGCGTGCATGAGAACTATGAGATATGTGCTTGGCCTCTGGAGGAACCCGATACATCTGCCCCGGTGTAACCCGGTTGCATCAAGTTGTCGAAATCAACCACTCAAATCTCATAGTTCTCATGCCGGTCCCGTTCGTTATTTGCGAAAAAATACGGTACTTGAGGTGAACCGTAGCTAGCAACCTCCATAGAGAACAGACACCACAACCTCTGCACGGTCCTTTTACATAGTAATAAAGATTATTGAATCCACCGGACAACACATCCGAGCATACGATCGAGAGTGAACCTCCAGCAAACGGAAGCGTATTTTACGGGACACGGTGCGAGGGCAGCCCCCCCGTGGGGACTCGACGCACCAGTGATTCCAAGCGGCCAGCCCGGCCGCAGTTTCAAAAAGCCTGGGTCAGTCCGATGGAATTCATTGGTGGCTGCCAAGGCCGACCGGTACCCAGCCTATTGCGCAGAAGCTTCAGACTGCCAGTGACCCCGGCCGGGCGGCCCGGGCTTGGGAAACCGCTTTCCCATAGTCCGGTCTAATCGTCCCGGAAAAAGCCTGGGCTAGTCTGGCCGTGCCCAAAGCCGGACAGACTGGCCCCTCGGAGCCGCTGCAATACGCTGAGTGATTTATAGAGTTGCTGCTGTTCTGTTGCCCACCCCTTGTTATTTCTCAATGAATACACGCAGCATCTCCGCCCCCCGTGAGATAATACAGATGGCCCGCAGCGACGCCAAGAGTAACTACGGACTCTTGGGAGGGTGCTTAGTGAGGATCACATTCGAAGAGGTCGCGTGCAAGCGGTAGGGTTAGGCCAGAGTGTTCTCCCACAACCTGATCCATGCTGGTGCTACTAAAAAATCAAATATCTGTTGTATATCAGAAAATATACTGTCATATCATTCTCCACTAACTAGTTTTTCTTATATGCAACCTCACGGTTTAGGTGTAGATCGTATATTGTTTATTTTAGGCCAGGTTAGAACATTTGTTCATATCTATTGACAAGACTTCCTTTGGCTTTAGTCTTTTAGGCGAAGTTTGAAATACACATCTTAGGTCCCCTATCCGCCTTCAAAACACAACGGGTGGTTGAAAGATACACTTTGTCATAATATGCGATCTTGCAGAGGAGCCCCCGGCGCTTTCTGACTTAGACTACCAATCAAGTCAAAATCCCCACACCATTCTACAGTCCAATTCAACCACGATTTAACAATTCAGGACCTCTCAGACGCTTCTTGTGCTGTACTCCCGACATTTTTGTTCTTGCCAGACAGCACTTCCCATTCGCTGAGAACTTTACCTTTGCTCCGCTATTTTCCGGCCTGAAACTACGGTTGTCTATCAACAAGGGTTGATAACATTCGTTTTAGGCAGCGATTTTCTCCATATGAAGGTACAGCACATAAGTTTTGAATATTATACTAGCTGAGCTGGTCTACTAGCAGGAATAGTAGTAGTAAACTAAGTGCTAGGGTCACCATGGGTTGAAGACGATAAAGGCGGAGGGAAATTTTTCACAATGATTTGCACATCTCAATCATGTACGAATATGCCACACTCAACTCGAGAACAAAGAGGCGACTACCAGCTCCTGCACTGAATTGATTGGAAGTATTGGCAAATTCAGGAAAATGCTACATTTTCCCAACAGCAGATTTATTATGCATGCACATCACTGCCTACACCAACTAAGAGATCTGATCGCCCACCGTTTCTCAACCAAGCACAAATTCAATCTTATTCGGATATGTATGTATTCCATCTCACCAGCCAAGAGGAGTGCTTGACCAAAAGCATATGCTGTTGATCAAGGAGAGATTCTATTCGTGAATCAGGTCAGGTTGTGGGTAAGATATGCTCCTCATAATGAAAGATTTGTCTGATCCCACCAGCCAGGTAAATCAAGTAGCCTCATTTTAATAAGTATGAGAATACATTCACTCCTGCCAGTGTGTTAGGCGCAGGGACGTACCATAAGAATGTAAGAAGCAAAGTTACTAAATATTTGTGCTCATGAACTTCAAAGAATAAGGATAACAATTACCTCAGGACCCGGCGTTGGCACAACAGGTCACCTCCAGAGGAGTGGGTAGTTGTGCCCCAACACCAAAGACCACGATCATGGGAACTTATGTTATAATAGGGGATATGTCTCAGCCGTTCGTCCAACCAGATCCTGTTTACAGGGTATATGAGGGGGGACTGTCAGGCATCTTGTGCAGGTGGAAGCAGATAGATGGAATGGATGCGCATATGGTTCCAGACACCAAAAGGTGTCTTATCTTTGATGATGGTGAAAGGGGACATGACGTTCTCATGAAAGTTAAGCCCCTCTTACCTTCAAGGTTGGGTAGAGTATGAAGGAGGTGACTATGCCTATTAAGTGGATTGGGAGAATCCACAAAAGACAAGTTGGTATAAGGAGGAGTTCAAGGGACAAAGCATCAGGAAAAGATTTATTCCTCTTCCAGTGCATCAGACGCACAGGAGGGACAGGACGGACAGGAAATAAACTCCCATTCTGGATGCGATGTCGATCCAACGCTGCGTCCGGAACTTTCGCGGAACGTCCTGTTGTGTCCTGACAACGTGCTAGAAGGCACCCTACCTCCTGTGCGTCCTAACACCTTCCTACGCTAGCATATCATGTCCTGACGTCTTCTGACGCTCGGGTGTCATGTTCTGACATCTTGTGACGCTAGGCCATCGTGTCCTGATGTCTTTCGACCCTTGGGTATCATGTGCTGACCCCTTGCCATGATAGGCTATCCGTGTGCTGACGTCTTCATACCCTAGGCCATCGTGTGCTGACGTCTCCAGACCCTGGGCCATCGTGTGCGGAGGTCTTCCGACGCTAGGCCATCGTGTGCTGACGTCTTCCGACGCTAGGCCATCGTGGGCTGAAGTCTTCCGACGCTAGGCCATCCAGTCCTGACGCCATCCTAGCCTGTGTTGTATGCGCCTTCCCAGTTCCGATACCTATACACTTCTTCTCTGCCCTCTAACCTCTGGACAATTTACCTAAACCTTCCAGACACCAGTAATGTCTTGTTGCGCCTTGCAGACTCACAATACTCCCACTCTCCATCCTGACCCACTGATCACATAGCGACTATTCAGGACCTCTTCCTCAGCCTGTCCCATGTTCTAGATTCAAGTTCGTTTTGATAAAATTATCGTGATATTACTCATAATTTATTGCCGTCATCCCGATGCCTGATACTACTATATCTACTATGACCCTATGTGACTATTGCATATGACCTTTATTACCCCCCCTTCTGCCCGTCCAATCACTAGAAAAAAAATTAAATTTACCTATACGTACCACCTCCTCTTACGCACCCTCCATGGTATTCACACCATGCGGCCAGCCACTGGTTTCCTCAACCACCTCCGGCCCTGCTTCTCCGCGCTGAGAATCCTTCAGGCTGAGCGATAAGCGAGTGCTCAATTGAGAGTCGACGGCCCCCCTTGTGTTGTCAAGACTACCATGATTCGACCCAGGATCTGAATCCAGAAACTTTAGCTCCGAGTCAATGGACGTTGGACTGAGATCCAGTGATGTTTCAGTCTCCTGCGACCGATTGGGACTATCCACAAGCCCCTCCAAGCCGCCAATGTGGGTGTCAAACGGGATCTGTCTCGCTCAGGTAGGATCTGCCGGTGTCTGGTTGCCTAGCTGACACTTCAGTTCGGCATGAACGGCGTGGTTAGAGTTGGCGAAGCCCTCTCTCTGCTCCTGCCGGATGCTATGCTATTTTTCAACCCTGTGTGTGATCTTCTGATGAAGGTTTAATATAAATATATCCTGCATCACCTGGGCGAAGCCCTGCCAGGTGTTCTTCTGCCGGATGAAAAGATCTTGGGTTTTTCACGATTAGTTGATTCAGTTATCAGAAAGCCGGCAAGGATTCGGGCTCGCCCACCCCAAAATACTGCAGAATTGAAGTTGGGGGTCTGTTATATACCGGCGTTCGCAATGCCCATAGTGAATGGCACAGTATGGTACATGTCAGACGGACCATCGTACAGTTTATGTGCCTCAGAACCTGAAGGTACCGCATGCCTTGCCTTTTGATTCTGTTGCAATACTGGCCATATATAGAGTCTGCAATTTGGGGGGCAAGGAACCCGAAGGTTGAGTCCTATGTTCGTTCTGACATTAGTCATGTCCGCCCAAGTCCAATGGCTGGGACCAACCTCATATCCATGGGGTGGGAACATGAACCTGTCGCATTCTAGCTGATAATCAACCCTGCACCCGATGGCGGTATGATCATCTGGCGGCATATCATATAGCTGTCTGATATTATACTTCACATGATACAAGAATTGGGCTCTCATGCCAGTATGTTTTTGACGGAGCTGGCACAGGCAGTGACCGTCTCTACTTTGTATCAACTCCGGCTGAGTCCCCTTACCTGCTTCATACTCTCCTCCCATGGGTCAATATTCCAGGCATTGGATATCGTGCCCACAGACATTCCCCATACTATGTATTTCTGAGATGTCAAAGCAACAGGGTTGGGCAGTGGGTTATCAAAAAGTGTGTACATGAGCATGAGCGGCATCACCTGCTCTAATATGGTCCCCTCAGCCCCTCGAACAGTATTTCGCCGTCAATCTTTTGCCAGCCTCAGCGGCTGCGGTTGTGGGATACCTGGTTCACCTACCGGACTCGAGGATCTGACACCAGATAGAGTACCACTATGGGTGGCTGGCCGACAGGCATATCGTACACTGGATGACCGAAAGGGGGGTGGAGTGTGGGCTCTACCACGGATTATGCGTCCACGATGTAGTAGGGTCCGTCTAACGAGAGGTATCTCCTGTGATCCGGAGGTGGTTGAGATTTGCACCACGGATCGCTGACCGTTTCCGGTGTGCGAAATGCCTGCGAGCAATCACACCCTCCGGATGTTGTTCCCTTACACATGTTGGAGGGGTCAACGTCGATCTCAGTCTCCGATCCAGTTCCATCTGCATTACATCGGTTTTGGTATTGATCGCTATTATCGCGTAAATTAACAGTTTCCAAATACCCTTGCCTGTCGGACTGAGTCTGGGGTTTGATATTCGCCCTGGGTTGTAGTGTGGTTCTTTCAAGATGCTTGGGCAGTGTGGGCAGAACCCCGGTCTCATCCAGACCGGGTAATTGGCTGCAACGGGATGGCTAGTGGGTTAAGAGCATCTGGGAGCTTCTAGATTATGAACTCGAGGTGGTGGCTGATTGCATCCCATGGTATCTGGTACGATGTCACATCTACACCCATTCAGATTGCCAACTCGAGGTGCTGGCTGACTGGATCCCATGGTTTCAGGTACAACTTCGCGTCTACTCACGCTCGGATTTCCTGCTCCATTGGTTAGCTCACTTCGTGAATTTGTGTGTTGTTGCCGATACATCATGGAATACTGGATAATCAGATGCTAGCAAAAATATAACTCTGATTATTGGGATTGAAGAAACTAGTTCAACCTATATCGAGGCTGGTGAAAAGGACCTGTTTGCGTGGTTTTCTTGTTTTCGATATGAGGCGTTAGGTCTTAGACGGTAGGACAGGAGGGTGGTTGGATCATACACTATCACTCGGTAGTGAATGCAGATATGCTTTTGCGAAAAATTGTCTTCTGAATATTCAAGATTGTATCCGTGATCCTGCTACTCGCAGGACTCCTAGACTTCAAGACTCCAGACTTAACGATTGGGACGAAATAGGGGCGTTCCTAAGGCAGAGTACTAGGCACATAAAGTATTGGTTAGTAACAATAATTGTAGCCAGACATGGGCTACCCCTAAAGCAGACAATAAATATGGAACCTCATCTGAAGCCGACCAATCAACCCACATGAATGTAGAACGCACTGTAGTCGCTAGATGACAGCACCCTTCGCCTGGACAGTTCTGGTTTGATAAAGCGATGTGGGCCAAATCTAGTAAAGGTTAAACTTCAGCCAAGGCGAGGCTGGCAGTCTAAGATGGGAGAGACAAAAGGGGATCTGTCACAAGAGATTGAAATAGCTAGTCATACAAGATGCTAACGCAAGGACGCTCAATGGTTTGATTAATATCCGATGCTAGCTAACACAATCCCAGGGTGAAAATTCAACATCTAAACTATGATGCTTGCACAATCGGAGAGGTAATGAACAAGTAAAAGAAAATCAACAGAACAAAGAATCAGTTGCAGGCAACCCTGGTGCTTCGTCGACAGCTCTTTGACTGTGTTTAGGTGTTTTGGGCCACTCCTTATCACCAAAAGATTTATTCCACTTCCTGTGTGCCAGACGCAGAGGACGAACAGGATGTAAACTCCCATGCTCGAGGTGACGTCTATCGAACGCCGGGTCCCGAAGATTCGCTCAACATCCCGTTGCATCCTGACAACGTCCTGAAACTCACCCTATGTCCTGTGCATCCTGACGCCTTCCAACTGTAGCCTATCATGTCCTGACGTCTTCTGACCCTCAGGTATCATGTCCAGACGCCTTCCGACGCCTGACCAATGACGCCTTCCGACGCTAGGCCCTCATGTTCTGACCCCATCGTAGCGTCTGTTGTATGGGCATTCCCCGTCCCGATACCTATACCCTCCGCACTATTTACCTGATCCTTTCAGATGCCGGTTACCTCTTGTCATACCTTCCAGACTCACGATACTCCCGCCCTCTATCCAGACGCGCTGATCACATACCCACTATTCTGGACCTCTTCCTCACCCTCTCCCACCACAGATTCAAGTTTGTTTTCCCAAAATTATCGTGATATCGCTCATAATTTATTGCAGTTATCCCGACGCCCTATACTACAGTATCTACTATGATACTATATGACTATTGCATATGACCTTTATTACCCCCACTTCTGCATGTCCCATCACTAGAAAAAAAAGTGAAATCTACCTACACGTACCACCTCCCCTTAAGCTCCCGCCTTGGTATTTCGACCATCCTGCGGGCCACTGGTTTCCTCAAGCGACTCCAACTCCCCCGGCCCAGCTTCTGCGCTCTGGGAATCCTGCAGGCTGAGCAATAAGCAATTGCTCATTTGAGAGTCCCCGGCCCCCCCTGCGTTGTCAAGACTCCTATGATTCGACCCCTCCAAATCCAGAAATGTTAGTTCCCATTGCATCGACTTTTGACTGAGATCCAGTGATGTTTCCATCTCCTGCGACCGGTTTTGACTATCCACGAGCCCCCCCAGGCCACCGACGTGCGTGTCAATCAGCATCTGTCTCGGTAGGACAAAATCTCCCGGAGTCTGATTGCCTAGCTGACTGTTCAGTTCTGTACAAACGCCGTCGTTATGGTCCAAGAAGGCACCTCTCCGCTCCTGTTGGATGCTATGCTATTTCTCGAGCCTCTGGGCGATCTTCTGACAAAGGTTTATGATAAACATGTTCTGCGTTGCCCGGGTGAACCCCGCCACATGTTCTTCTGCCGGATAAAAAGATCTGGGTTTTTCACGCTTAGTGGACTCGCTTATCAAAAAACAGACAATGATTCAGACTCTCCCACCTCTAACTACTTGAGGATTGAAGTTGGGGGGTTTCTTATATACCCCGGCTTGCAACGCCCGTAGTGAATGTGACAGTATAGCACATGTCAGACAGACCATTGTACAGTTTATTCACTTCAGAAACTTAGGGTCCAGCATGCGTTGCATTTTGATTCCGTGGAAATACTTGCCGTATATAGCGTCCGCAATCTGGGGGGCAAGGGACCTGAAGGTTAATTTCAGCGTTCATTCCGCGATTAGTCATGTCCGCCCAAGTCAAATGGATGGAACCAACATAATATCCATAGGGTGGGCACATGAACCTGTCCCGTTCTAGCAGATAATCAACCCTGCGCTGCCTAGCGGTAGGATTATCTGGTGGCAGATCGTATAGCTGTCTCATATTATGCTTTACATGATACAAGAATTGGGCTCTCAATGCAGCATGTTTTTGACGGAGCTGTCACCGTCAGTGACCCTCTCTATGTCGTATCACCTCCGGCCTAGACAACTTACCTGCTTTACACTCTCCTCAGATGCCTCAATATTCCCAGCATCCGATATCGTCTCCAGTGCCTTTTCCCATACGGTGTATATCTGAGATGTGAAAGCGACCAGGTTCAGCAGTGGGTTATCAAAAAGTCTGTGCCGGAGCTTCAGCGCGATCGCCTGCTCTAATCTCATCCCCTGTGCTCCTGTAAAGGTATTTCGCCGTGAATCAGTGGACGGCCTCAGCAGCCCCGGTTGTGGGATACCAGTTTCACCTACCGCACTCGCGGATCTGACACCAGATGTAGTACCACTATGTGTGGCTACCTGAGACGAATATCCCACGCTTGATGACAGAAAGGTCGGCTGAGGGTAGGCTCTTCCAGGGATTATGCGTTCACGATTTGCTCGTGTCCCTCTAGCGAGTTGTACCTCCTGTGATCCGGAGGTGGTTGAGATTCTCACTATGAGTCGTTGACCATTTCCCTGTCTGCGTGACGCCTGCGACCTATGACACTGTTCGGATCTTGTTCCCTCGGAAATGTCGGAAGCGACAACATTGATCTCAGTCTCCAATCCATTTTCATCCGCATTGTATGGGTTTTGGTATTCATTACTGCGATCGTGGCTTCAATGAACAGTTTCCAAATGTCCTTGCCCATTGGGCTCCACCTCAGGTTTGATATTCGCCCTGGCTTGTATTATCGGTGTTCGTGGACGCTTGGACGGTGTTGCTAGCACCCTGGTCTCACTCGGACGGGGTGATTGGCATCGACGCGACAGCTGGTGGGTTAACAGCGTCTGGGAGCTTCTTGATTCGTCTGTCTGCATTCCAGATCCACATCCAATAGGATCGGGTACAATGTCGTGCCCTGCCCCTTCATATTTAAGTGGCAAACTAGAGGTCCTGGCTGACTGGACACAATGGTATCTGGTACGATGAGGCGTCTACCCCATTCAGAATACGAACTGGAGGTGTTGGCTCACTGGATGCCATCGTATCCCGTACGACGTCGTGTCTACGCCCATTCAGATTACCAACTCGAGGTGTTGGCTGACTGGATCCCGTGCTTTCTGGTACGACGTCATGACTACGCTCGATCCGATTGCCTGCTCCACTAGTCACCTGACTGGGTGAATTTGTCTGTCATTGCTGATGCATCGTGCAATACTGGATAATCACATGTTAGCTATAATATAACTCTGATTTTTGGGAGCGAACAAATTAGTTCAACCTATATCGAGTCTCGAGAAGAGGAGGAGTTTGCGTGGGTTTCTTGTTTTGGATAGGACGGGTTAGGTCTTATATGCTAGGAGTTAGGGGGGGTGCATCATATACTATCACTCGGTATTGAAGGCAGATATGCTCTTGCGAAAAATGGTTTTCTGAATATTCAAGATTGTGTCCATGGTCCTGCCACTCTCAGTACTCCTAGACTTGAAGACCGGAGGCTTAAGAATTTGGACGAAAGGCAGGGATTCCTAAGGCGGGGTACGACCAACAAAAGTTATTGGTTGGCGAAAATAATTCTAGCCAGACATCGGCCACACTCAAAGGGGGTGATAAATATGGAACCTGATCTCCAGCCGACCAATCAACACAACTGAATGTAGAATGCTCTATAGTCACTCGATGCCCGCCCCCAGCGCCATGACAGCTCTGGTTCGATAAAGCGATGTGGGCCGAATCTAGTAAAGGTTAAACTTCAGCTAAGGCAAGGCTGGGAGTCCAAGATGCAAGGGAAAAAAGGTGATCAGTCACAAGAGATTGAAATAGCTAGTCATACAAGATGCTAACGCAAGGGCGCTCAATTGTATGATTAATATCCTATGCTAGCTCAGAAAATCCCAGGGTGAAAATTCAACATCTAAACTACGAAGCTTGCACAATTAGGCAGGTAATGAAAATGCAAAAGAAAATCTACAGAACAAAGAATCAGTTGCCGGCAAAACTGGTGCTTTGTCGATGGCCCTTTGGCGGCGTTTGTGTGTTTTGGCCCACAGCTGTAGGGGCATCATGAGTGTTAGGTGCTGGGTATGGAGGGGGCCCAGGGGAGGTCGTGATATCGTGATCCAGCGCAGGGGCCGGGATTTGCGGTCCCGGCAGAACAGTCTCTGCATTTGGCGTACTGGGAGGCAATGGGCTAAACTCCGCATTTCGTGTGATAGGAGCCGGCTCAATTGTCTCAGCATTGGGGATCATGGGATGTGGCACAACTGGGGGCCTGACGGGGGTGGGAGCGCTGACTAGACGCTGATCAAGTGTCCTAGCGAGTCTAGCAAGAGGACAATCCTGGGCGCTATCGTATGCTTCACGGTCGCATCCTCTCCGGTTGGGATATCTCAGCCAACCAGCCATCCATGGCGTCACCTGGAGCAGCTGCAGGACGGTTCTCTGCTGCTGGCAATCTGCCGGCGCCGACCGCTTCGAGCGCAACCCTGCTATGATGCGATTAGAGTCCGATGACTCCTCCTCCACGACCAATGGGAGATACCTGGTGGCGCCGCCGTATTGCCTCGAGGGGCCAGGGGCGACTGAATTGTGGTCCTATTCAGGCGGTTTAGTTATTGAGACTGGTATCCTTCTAGATAGCTGAAACACAATAAACCTACTTTGATAACAATTGTCTCCCGCTCCTGGGGCATCTCAGATTCCAGTTCGCCCTCCGCCACATCCTCCTCGCTGTAGTCCTCTGTGCCCTCTGCCCCCTCATCGTCCTTGTCGCCGTGTATAACTTCCATTTCATTCCCGTGCTCTCCTGATTGCTGCCTGATACGCCTATTGCTCACCACGATGTGGTCGTACTCCTCATCCTCGTCGTCCCATTGGATGCCCCACACTTTATCTTCTGCCGGCCCGGAATGATCCCAGAGGTTGCGGTCGAAAAGGTAGCTGTCTGCCCCGACGCACTCCCACGTTGATCTTTCAGCCCCTGCTTCCTCGTTGCATGACTCCATAACCATGAGATCCAGAGGATGTTGGCCATCGTTAGCAAGGAGCCAGGCCCGAAGGTCGTCATCTTTGTGGAGGAAGATGAGGGCTCGGAGGGGGAGTGGGCCTCTTGGATGCACACTTAGTGTGTGGCTACCCTCACGAGTTGCGCTGATTAGATATCGAGGGCACAGAATCGCCTCCTCAGCGTGTTGCCCCTTTATCACGCCGAGGACATTTTGTATTCTTGGTGACTCGAGGACTCCCCAGGCTATTCCCCGATCGGAGCCATTCTGCCACCAGGGATGGCCAAGGAACGCAGGCGCACCTTGAGGGTCACCCGTTCGGCGAACAATGTGGATCCTCATTGCCCGTGGGGAATATGCGGAAGTCGAATTCAGCGATGCCACTGAAGATATCAATTACTACGGGGGACCGCAGAACTTAGCGTGGATTGATCACTTACTCGGAGGTCCAGCAACCTCATCACCAACCCGCTCTGCATAGTCATGCTCTATCGCCGTCCGTAGTTTCTTAGCTGTGTCCTTTACCAAAATCCTCAGTTCACGACTGACCTCCCTGACGCTGTCAGCCCTGTGATTTGTTTTTACAAATTCGATCTGCGATTTGCCAGGTGGAAGAGAACTGGCAAAGTCGAGGATGACTGTCAATTGATCGTAGGTTAGCCGTCCTGGATTGAACGAGCGGGACTTGATACAGCCCACAACATCTTGACGCCGAATGTCGTAGGCTCTAGGTTTGGTTCTAGCATTCTTGAATCCATACCAGCTTTTTGCATATGGTATGTCGCCATAGCGCCCACTGATTCATGTGTTAGTTTAAAGGGGTCTTGGATATATGGGTAGGTTGTTGTTGACGTACCCAGAATCCTCAACGGCCGGAACGAAAGAGGGATTTTCACGGGATCCCGACGGCCCACTGTGACATGAATGACAACTGTCAGCCACACATCAGAGCATGTTTGAAGAATAACGGTGTCAATGGATCATTGGTTACCTTCTCTCTGTACTCCATCTGTGGGCGGCAGCACGCGGGGAGCCCTGCGTTTACCGCCCCTGACCTCACTTTCGTCGTGCAGGACTGCCGGACGTCTACAACCAATCGTAATATTAATATCGAGCGCAGGTCAATGGTGTCACGGCGTGAACTTACTTTCCTAGGCTCACGGAGCTTGCCTGTTTATTCTTTGTCGCTGGTACGCCAGGCTGCCTGAAGTAATGCGCTATTAGTATTGCCTACGATTAAACAATTGGACGAAGTGTACTTACGCTGCCCTTTTGCCCTGGGCTCTTCGGGCACTCTCGTGAGGCATTTCAACTATGAGAAGTGATGAAGGGGGGTGGGGGCTGAACCATGTGAAGGAGGTGTGAAGGAAGTGAAGGAGGGCAGATGACGACCTTTATAGACGTCAGGAACGCTCGGGGTGCGTCGCAAAAAAAACCCCCCAGACGTCTGAGTTGTGTAAACATTAAACCCTACGATGTGATGACCTCGTAGGGTTTGCACGACTCTGACGATCTCGCACCCACCATTCAAATGAAGACCTATGTTTGTAAGCTCTTAATTTAGCTCTATAGATAATTCAAATAGATGCTTATCGTGTGTCTTCATTGACATATCAAATAAGCATTTAAGGCTCTCCAGGGTCCGGACGCCGGGGGGTTGTTGTTCTGGAGATGCCAACAGACGTCGTTGCCCTGGCTACATGACATTGATGTCAATATCGTCGCGGAAGACCCCAGTATCATGCGGCTTAAAAGATAAGATGCGAGCATCCGCAAAGATCAAGCGCTGACTCACTTGTTCATGCGTGAGACTGACATCAGCCCTCATCGACACTCATCGATACTCAGCGACTCTCATCGATACTCAGCGACACTGAGCGAAACTTCGACGTTAAGGAGGCCGCCAATACCACTATATTTCCCTGAAGAGTTGATCTATCTAATCTATAAGCTTAAAATTCCAATTCTGAATACATGAAAGACTACGAGAAACAAAACTAATAAAACAATGAATCTATTTAGACACCACAAGCAATCGCCCCACCGTCTCATCCATTACGTTTTGTGAACCCCCCCCGGCCATTGAACCCCCGCGAAGTCTCTTCGATATCTGTTCCACACAATTGTCGACCTGCAGATCCCCGCCAATGCGTACCTCTACGCCTTTCATAGACACACGCTCCGACGCCCCTAAGCGTGTTTGCTTAAATTAAGGAATTTCCAAATTTTCATCATCCGGAGCACCGCGCTTGAGAGTCTCGCTCCCGCGTATTAGACGCGAAGTAGGTCAGAAGACATTGGGACATTCAGTCAGTGCAAAGATTTGACAGCGAGCAGGGTACGAGCCAGGGCGGATTCAACAGTGTTGCTGACAGGGGGTGGCGGCATCCCGGGACTGTCCTGACCCTTATGCCTGGTGTCCGCGACATGAGATGATGAGCCGGATGATCCTGGAAGGGATACACTTGGGGCGTCTCAATCTTGGTGATCCCCTGATCGATTGGCGTTTCCGTAATCAAGTCTGGGCGGTACATATGGAGCCCGGTAATGGATGTTCCCCATATATCCTGCTGGGAAATCGGCCCAATCGGCGATGGCATCCACATGGAGATATTTGTGTGCCCTTAACGATGGTGTCGCCGGTCGTGTGTCGCCCTCGTCGCGGTAACAATAGATCATGAGATCGAGTGGGTCATCGAGAACTGGATTCGACAGGAGCCAGGCTCTTACCATTTCATCGCTCTCGATGAAAACATAATCAATGCAAGATACCCGTTCGGAAGGAACCCTGCAAAGCCTTCGGCGGCCTTCTCCAGTGGCACCAAGTATATAGCGAATTCTGTCGTTTGGTACATTTCTCGAAATCATAGCTGACAGCCCCTGGATGTCATAGGAATCTAATTCGGCGAACTGGACTCCATTTATATGGGGCGGACGCCAATGCAGCATGTTATAGTCAGGCCTAAAATTTAAGTTCGCACTCCGTTCTGGTGTCTGACCCTGGCCGCGTCGGGAAGGCCAGGTCCAAACAATACGCACACCGCAGGGTCTCCCACGTAGAGCACTCCAATCTAATAATCATCAGTCAGCAAGCAAAAACACAAAAGGCCCCAATTGTTATGAAAGAAACTAACCTGTTGGCATAGGGTCGGGAGCCGCGTAATTCCCACCACTAGGAAGCACCCTTGGAGTCGGGGGATTCCTCCTTACCAGAGACGGAGTCGATATCTCTGTCGATGGGTCTGGCGTGCGCATCTGATAAATCGCAGGCGCATCTGGTGCGTTGGCGGCATTCTCAGCGTAATAGTTCAGAGGAGGAGCATGTGCTAATGGATTAGGAAGAGCGTTATCGGCGGGAAGGGCAGGTGCGTTTTGACCCGGAAGAGCGTAATTCGCAGTAAGGCCCGGTATGTTATGACCAGCAGGAGGGTAAATCGCAGGATGAGGAGGTATGTTTTCCCCCAGAGGGGGGTAATTCCCGCGATGATCAGGTACGTTTTGCGCCGGTACGCCTTGCGCCGCTACACCTTGCGCCGGAGGGAGGCAATTCCCATGATGAGGAGGTATGTTTTGCCCCGGAGGGGGGTAATTCAGGTGATGATCAGGTACGTTTTGCGCTGGTACGCCTTGCGCCTGTACGCCTTGCGCTGCTACACCTTGCACAGCTACACCTTGCGCTGGCGGGACGTAATTCCCATGATGAGCAGGTACGTTTGGCGCCTGACCGGGGTAAGCCGGTGGAACGTTTTGGAGAACTGGACCTGGGTTTGGTACAGTCATTGTGGGACCCCACTGGTCTGGGGCGTTGGGGGGTAGTAACCGATCGCTCAGCATGATCTGATCATAGAAGACTCCATTCTGGCCCAGTGGTGCCATGCCTGTAGAACAATTCTTCAAGGTGGTTCTCAACTTCACCCCACAGTCCTTAACAAGTTGAACTAAAGCCTCATCGATCTGGCGCATAACAGCCGTATTATTCGCAGCCGCAGCTGTGACAAGACTGTCGCAGGCAGGGCGCAGTGTCCTCATACCAGCGACGATTTGCTGGAAATGGTGGTCAGGGAATGTACGGATTTTCCTAAAGCCCATTGCAAGCATCTGATCCTTCACCCCCTCCCACCATTCACCATACAAGTGGTTGTCGTCGGGAATGCCCATTGATCACTTCTGATCAACAATCTTTCGATAATTGGAGCGTCTTGAACTTATATATCCTCTCAGAGATACGGGCGGAAGGTGATAGGTTTGGCCCGCCGGAGCCTGCAGGTTTCCCGCATTTGGCATATAGACGGACTCTACGTTATTATGTGCCATATCGCTAGACCTTTGGGTGTATAGGTAGCCACCGGGGTGAAAATAGCCTGCGATGTGAATTCGGTGGATATCGTGGACGTTGTGAGTGTGAGTTAGTTCTGGATATGAATTGTGTGGATTTCGCGGAAGTTGTAAATGTGAGTTGATTCCGGGTATGAATTCATTCGATCAGGATCAATGCTGATTATATATACAACTCTCAGTGGTTTGGCGCTTTGAATGCCTCTTGATTCTTTTCAAGAATTTGTAGTTCTGACACTAGCATAGCCAGGGCTTTATTGAGTCATGTTTATGTTAGAAATGAAAGATCCCCTCTGAAACATGACCATCGTGAAACATGAAGTTCGCCGAGCCCATTCATGAAAGAAACCATAGCTGATACCACGTGACGTCTACATCTAGGGCGCTACCCGGATTGACCTCTATTTACAGTTTAACGTTCAAAGCGTGCACGCCTCTTGAACCTATGTCCGATCTGTTAGATATTAGGGTAGCAGTAGGTACGGGTAGCTATCCTCATATGTGTTGGGGTTGAGCAGTAGGGTTAGTAGAACCGGTTGTTGGCTCTTGGCGGTC
>Ga0307510_10003227_pt1 | contig 18955 bp, 8 predicted proteins | sample 12_EM_MG_FD_207224 | JGI IMG/M metagenome (GOLD analysis project Ga0307510, IMG submission 207224) | Populus trichocarpa ectomycorrhiza microbial communities from riparian zone in the Pacific Northwest, United States - 12_EM | ecosystem: Host-associated > Plants > Roots > Unclassified | place...
GCTGGTGTTTCAGAATCCATCCTCTTAGTTTTTATTTTTTATTCTGGTCATTTTCTCTTTTGTTGGAGTTTTATTTGTTTACAATTTAGTCATTCAATTCTAATTTGTGTATATTATGTTTTTCAATTCGGTCCTTCTACTTTTGATTTCTTATTTTTTCCCTTGACTCCTTCATCAAAGTTTTTATAGTTTTTAATTTTACCCTTCAAATCAAATTTATGGTTTTTTTTTCAATAGAAATAATATTTATTTTAGTTTGATCCTTTTTCGTTTGATTTCTTATTTGTTTCGTTTGCCTTTTTGTCAAAGTTTTTATGATTTTTTTATTATATCATTCAAAACAAGTTTATGATTTTTTATATAATAATAATAATAATAATAATAACAATGATGATGGTGGTGTTGGTGGTGGTGAGTAGTAGTAATAGTTTATTATAATGGTTTTAGTGGCTATGATATCAATAATTATGATGATGATGATAATAATTGTGATAACAACAACAATAATAATTGTGATTATGATGGCAGTGTAGTGATAGTAGTCGTAGTGGTTATAATGATCTTAGTGGTGGTAGTAGTAGTAGTAGTCGTAGTGGTGGTGGTTGTGGTGGTGGTAATAGTAGTAATAATAGTTGTTGTTGTGATTATAACAGTAATAATAATAATAATAATAATAATAATAACAATGATAGTGATAAGAATAAAAAATAAAGGTAATATTAGTTATGGTGGTAGTGATAATAACTATAACAATAGTATAAACAATAATAATAACAACAATGATAATAACAACGATAATGATAATGATCAAGATAATAATACTAATAATAATTATGATATTATTTATTGATAATAGTAGTAATGATGGTAGCTGTAATAATAGTGAGAATATTAGTAATGATAATAATAACGATGAGAAAAGTAATTGTTATAATAATAATAGTGATAATTCATCATTCGATGTTAAATTGGTTGGGAAATGAGTTTCACTGCTTTTCCATGTATGCTATTTTTTTTTATCTAATATCCCAGATTATTGGTTTGAAAAGTTTACATGGCTCGGCATTATCTTTTATTTTTTTTACATTATTTTTTTAAAAAAATTTATCGTTTAACATTGGTTTTTGAAAATAAAAAAAATATCATTTAGGTTCCTTCTAAACCTATTAAATAAACCAATTCATATCGAGTCAGCTTTTAAAGATTTTTCGTCTTGCCTGAGTTCATAGCATTGCAAAAAAAATCTCCATGCTCATAATAACTTCTTTTTATGTTTTTAAAAACATGGTTCAACCCACAGTAGAGCGCGAACAAATGAATATATATATATATATTCAAGGAATGACTTGGGGTTATGCAGGTGAATGTTCAATCATAGATAAAAAAACCAAATGCAGACACGTCCAAGTTTTTTGATCTTTTGAAAGACTCCAACAAACCATTATGGGATGGGTGCACAAATTACAGTAAATTATTGGTTGTTGCACTAGTGTTCACCATCAAGTTAGATTATGGATTAAGTGAGGCCAGTTATGACAGAATTGTCGAATGAGAAAGAAGAATTTTACCTGAAAGGAATATGATGAAAATGAACTTTCATGTTGCTAAATCAATGATGAAACCCTTCAATCTAGGATACCAGAAAGCTGACATGTGTCCAAACTTCTGTATGTTGTACTACTTTAAAAATGCAGAGTTAATCGAGTGTAAAACATGTAGGCATGCTCGTTATAAACCTAGAACTCACAGGGAAAGGACTTTTATCGCATATAAAAAACTTAAATACTTTTTAATCACTCATAGACTGCAAAGGTTATTCATGTCTCCAAATATTGCTAATCACATGGCAAGACATCATCCACATGATGCGATGGATGGAGTCATGGTGCACTCATTCGATGGAAAAACCTGTAAATATTTTAACATAGCATATCCTTAGTTTTCAATGGAATCAAAAAACATAAGTCTTAGGTTATATATAGACGGATTCAATTTATTCGGGTCATTTCCTACTCCTTATTTTTATTGGTCGGTGATACTCATGATTTATAACTTGCCACCAGGGATGTGTATGGGGTCAAAGTTCATGTGTTTATCTATGGTCATACTCGGTTCTAATAATCTAGGTCAAAATATAGATGTTTGTCTTCAACCATTAATTAATGAGTTCAGACTTTTACTTATGATATGTTAATGAATCAGAATCATCAGATGAAGGCAACTTTAATGTAGACTATTAATGATTTTTTATGTATGGAATGATTTCTAGTTGGAGCACACATGAAAAATTAACATGTACATCTATATGGAAAATAACAAGGCTTTCACGTTATAAAGTAGTGGCAAAGCTTCTTTTTTTTTTATTGTCACCGATGGTTCTTACCAACTAATTACAAGTACAGAAAGAATAGAAATGAATTTTTTATTGGTAAAGTTGAAAGGGATGTTGTACCGCCACTACCGTTGAGTGAAGAATTGTATGGTGTGGTGTCATAGAACGATGACATTGTGTTTGGTTTTCAATCTGGTAAGCAGAATTTTCTTATTTTTGGTGTGACCCACAAATGGGTAAAGCGAAGTATGTTTTGAGAGATTTCTTATTGAAAGACCAATTTTCTAAGTCATAACCTTAATGTCATGCACATTGAAAAGAACATGTTTGAAAATATTTTTAACACGATTATGAACGTGAAAGGGAAGACAAAGAACAATATGGAGGAATATACCTTTGTTTTATCACCGTAAAAATATGGAGTTGGTTTATGATGAGTCATTGGTTGTAAAGTCCAAAGCTCATTTTGCCTTAGACAAAAATGCACAGTTACTTGTCTACCAATAACTTAAGAGTTTGTGTTTTCCTGATGGATATAGTTAGAACATATCTAGATTGGTGAATTTAAAGGATTGTAGATTGTATGGAATGAAGAGTCATGACTATCATGTGTTTATGCAAACACTTATTTCACTAACTTACCGAGATTTATTGCCAAATGAGATATGAGATGCACTTACGGAGATCAATCACTTCTTTAGTGATATATGCTCCAACAAGTTACGTACACATCACATAGAGATGTTTGAAATGAATATCGTCCAAACAATCTGCAAACATAAGATGATATTCTCTCAATCGTTCTTCAACTAAATGGAACATCTACCCATATATTTATCATTTGAGGTAAAAGTTGAAAGCCTAATTCAGAATAGATGGAAGTATCTATTCGAGAGATTAGGGATTACATATGTATCATAATTAAATTTCTATTATTTTGTTTTTGTTCAAAACATTCATTTAATCTCATACAGATACGCATGTTAAGACTTCGATATTGCGAGACTTATATTATTGGAAAGATCTCAATATTTATCTTGTACTATTTTGAGTCTCACTTGAGCACAAAAATCAACCGCGTTCCAATGCATGATGACGGTGGGGAAATGTGTAATATCTCACATCGGCAGGTGAGGATTTGGTAACTAGCCTTATTAGTAGTGCTGGTTGCTGGCTTGTCACATGTATTTTGGGGCCATGCGTGATCACAAAAAACAAATCCGTGAGGGCAGTAAGGCCCAAAGTGGACAATATCTAGCAGGTTGGGTCGGGCTGTGACATTTGGTATTAGAGTCGGCTTCACTGGCTGTCCAGTTGTGCCAACGGGATCGTCGGGCTCCTTAAAGAGGGTGGATTGTAATATCTCACATCGACGAGTGAGGATTTGGTAGCTGACCTTATTAGCAGTGCTGGTTGCTGATTTCCATCCTTTTATTTCTTTCCTCACTTTGCCAAATTTCTTAGTTTAGTAAGGATGACATTTTTTTTCCATTTACATCTTACTTGTTTATGCATTACTTAACCTCATTAAATATATTCTCATCCACACTACAATCCTCACTTAGTCTAATACAATTTTTCTCTTCTTCCATTTAGCCTTGCTGATTTTTTTATTAACATCTAAGGGGGGATCAATTCTTTTTTGATTCTTGTTTTCAAAACCTCATTTAAGGTTAATTTTATTCATTTGAGCATGGTAATTTTCCATTTCATCAATCACATACATTCCCTATATTTTTCTACAAATGCTAAAATTTCAAGTAAAGGGTAACATGAAATTTCTTGTATTAGGAGTAGTTCGAATATTATTAAATTTCTGGGAGTTGTAACCAAACGAAAAAAGTATTTATGTTTTTCTCATTTCTTAGCCATTATGTTTCTATTACATCAAATGCTAATTTATTTCCGTAACCATTTATTATTTATTATGGTACATTATGTGTGCAACTAAGATGTTATAGATATTGAAAAAAAAATCCTCATTTTTCCCGAGTTCAAGGCTCATGGAAATTGCATTTATCATGAGGAAATCTCAGGGTGTTACAAAATATATTTGAGTGAAAACTTGTCAATATTTTCTCATCCTTGACAACTTGTATAAAAAAATATTTTAAGTGGAAGATACATGATAGAAATTTAATTCAATATGCATATAATTATGTTCTTTTTAACTGTGATGAACCAAGATGTTTTATTCAGTAAGTATAATAATTAACATGTCATTACTTTCGAAAAAAAATATCTCTTATACTATCATACATTAATATATTAAATAATCCCTCATGGGCAACATCATGATTTTTTACTATCCCAAAACTCATAACTGCATGAATTTCAAATCTTTTAATTACAAGATGAACAATTTTTCACATGATTTAAAACACATGTAAGAACTGTTTAATTATGCTTAATTCTTGAAATACTTAATTTTAATACACATTTCTTATTAACTATTAATGGTTGTAATTCCTGTACTAAATTTATTAATTGGGAGAAAATGCTAATGGTACTTTGAATTTACTATGTCTAAGTCCTTAAAAAAAGGTGAAGTACAATAACAAGTATTTTATCAATGAACATTTTTTTGATATTGAAAAATATGTTCAGGGTAGAAAAAAATATAATAGTGAGGTTTATGTTAAATAATCAACTTTTAATAAGTTTGAAGTTGACTATTATAGGAAGTTAAAATATATCATTGACAATATCATAACGAACAAAATAAAGTCTTTTTTATTTAAATATTATTGGTATGATTCCACCGACAAAGGGATTAAAATAGATCCCCATCATGGTTTGGTCGAAATTATTACAAAGGTTAAACTCTGGAACGTCAATGATGTCTTTGTTTTCATCAAGTAATGTCAGTAAGTTTATTACACATACACTCCTTCCTTTAGAATGGATCATTCGAGAGTTTATTGGTTATTCATAGTGAAAACCAAACCCAGGAGTCGTGTCCAAGTTGTTTAGGATGGTAACGATGACGTAATTGCGGGAGATGATGTCTTTCAACTTGATGAGTTAGTTAATCCATGTCGAGTTGCTTCGTCTACTGACCTAAAAGAAAATTCAAATTTCTGCATTGTTGAGATTACTTTTGTTGATGTTGATGTTGAGTTAAATGATATTTTGAGAACTAACGAACATACAAAAGTCAATAAAGATGATGATAATGATGAAATCAATGTAGAAGATTGTGATGGAGATGACAATGATGAATTTGAAGAAGAAGAAGAAGAAGACAATTCTGATTAATTTGCACAACATGAATGTGTAATGAAATTAACTATAATGTAATATTTCTGGATGAAATTAACTTTAATATAATGACATTGACATGAATTTATTATTACATGACAATGAAACATTTATTTTTAATGATTTCATTATTATACACAGAACTAAGGTTATTGTGTTGTGTTGAGTTGTAATTTTAAGTATTTGCATGATGGATGATTAAGGAATACATATACAATCTAGACACACAAACTGTTTTATACTGATGAGATTACTGACGAATAATGTTTGTCGGTATATTTATGAGGTTTAGAACTGTTCACTTCCCAATGACATTGTTCATTATATATATATTACAGATAGAATCATCGACGAATAATGTTGTCGGTGTGTTCCCAAGAGATTTGAAACTATTCACTTACCAATAAAACTTTTCATTATGTATATTACAAGCAAAATCACTGACAAATAATATCCATCAGTATATTCCCGAGAGGTTTGGAATTGTTCACTTCTTAATGGCACAATTCATTTTTTTAATTATAGACAGAATCACCGACGAACCGAAAAGTCATCAATGATATTTGAGGGGGTTTCTGAAAATTTCAATTAAAGGTTACAGACGAAATTACTGATGAAAATATTAAAAATATTAATATTTAACTACCTGTTAGTAAAATATTTTAGGCAAATACTTCTCTCTTCTTCTCTCTGTAAATTATTTCTTTCTCTACACCCATCTTTTCTTCTTTTTATTTGCTCTCATTCTCTTCCTCCATCACTTTATCCTCATGCCAAGCATCCTCTACCCTAAGTAATCTCCTTCTTCTTTATATTTTTTTTTCAGTTTTGTTAAGTTAATTAGTTGTTTTTTTTTTCATTCTCAAGCAATTCCAGAGACACTCCAGCAAGGTCCTCCACACCAGCAAGAAGAAGATTTCAAGGTCAATGTCCTTCTTCATCTTTTTTTTTTATGGATGCATGTGTTGGTTGATTGTTTTATATTGATTTTTTAAAAAAAATTTTGACTTGTTTTTCTATGTGGTTTTTTTATATATTGAAATGGGTTTTGATTTTTTTTTTGGTATGTTAGCTGATGTTTCAATTTGTTTAGTGGAAGAAAATGAGGAAAATAGGGGAAGGAAGGTTTTATTTTCTGGGTTTTAATCTGAGTTTTTCTAATTGTGTTTGTTTATTCGCTAAAAAAAATGAAAAAAAGGGAAAATTGAATAATAGTTTATTACAATGGTGTTGTTGGTTTTTGTCCTGGAAAATTAGTTTATGGATTAGTGGGAATTTCACTTTTGATGTTTTTATTTAGCTTATAGAAAAATTAAAATTGTTTTGTTGCAGTTTAGAATTAAAATTTATGAATCTGTTTATTTGCTAAGGAAGTGGATTGGATTGGAAGAAATAAAAAGTCGAGTTTCTAGTGTTTGCTACTTGATAGTTTGGTTTGAATTATGAAACAGTGGGGAACTTAGTTTTAAGTGGTTGTGTTAAGCTCACAAGGAAAATGTAATATAACTGTTACATTTGAAGTGTTTTTAGGGATTCCTTTTATGCATTTTTGTTTTGTTCGTTATACAAAAAATATTGCTTGTTTAACTTTATGTTCATTTGTGTTTTTTTAATCTTATTTATGTTTTTTTTTTATTCATTGAATTGAAATTTAGTTTTTTATGTTTTTTTTGTGTATTTTATTAATGATAATTTTATAATCTTTGTACTTATTGTCTTTAAATTTGTTATTTTTACGAATTGGAAATTAGATGATAACAACATTAATGTCATTATATTAGTCATAAATAAAATCAGTTGGTTTGTGGCTTTAGTTGTTTTTACTATATATACAGCTAATAAAATTTTGGTTCATCTCCCGTATAGGGGAGATGCTGCCAGTTTTGTTTTTGAATAGGAATCTTATTACTTTTTAAATTCTTTAATATGTGTAGATGCCCAAGGAAAGTTAGTAGCGTTGTACGGATAGGATCATTGCTAGTTCTTCTAACAACGCTTCTGACGACCATGAGTTGTCAGGTGCCGACCATGAACAGACACCTGAGTCATAAGCAACCAATCTTGACGCGGGCTCACCGAGTGTGATGCCACCACACCAAGGGGGATGCTTTTAAAGCGGGATCCATTTATTAGGAAGTACCTTACCCAGTGGAAGCTCGATCACTTAATGTAAGTTTGTTTTTCTTCATGCACCACTAAAAACTAAAACACAATTAATAATTTTTGAAAAATTAATTTCAATTAACAAATGCAATTTCAGATTTATAAATGTTGAGGTTGTCCAAACGATAACATCAACAATGAAATCATCGATGGAAGTGTCATTGTTTCAATGGAGTTAGGTTTCTAAAAATCCTGAATGGAAACCCATGATTGATGTATGATTCGGAAAGTTCAAGGTTAATATATACTTAAACAAATTTTTTTTATTATATTAATTTGGTTAGTTTATTAATATTAATGAACTAATTCTCTTTACAAATTTTACATGCAAAAAAAAAGTTTACTAGGATAGAGCTGACAACGCTGTTTGCCAAGAGGGTTTGAGAGAATCACAGAACAACCATGTAAGATTAAATCAAAATAAATATTTTTCATTAAAATTTTTATTTTTTTTTCATTTATTAACCGATAATTAATTTCTATCATATACGTTGCATGACTTTTGGCATGAGGCTTAAAAAAGCCAAAAAATATGCTAAAGAAAGATAGCTTTTAGGCTGGAAAGCTATGATGGTTTGGAAGGAGTTCATGCCTCCATATGTCTTGGAGGCTTGGAGGCTGTATCAGTAGATATATTTAGCATGTGATGTTCGAGCATTTCGTGCGACGATCGTAATCTGGTACGAAGAACCAAAACTAAGAGATTCACAGTTCCATTACCACGCACACTGACGGACCCGTTCTGTTTGTTTCGCATGCGAAGCAGATGGTAAGATTCTTTTTTATTACATCTAATGTTTTTAAAATTGTTATTTTATATGAATATTTTTAACTAACAACAATTTTCTTTTGTAGGTAGTGGTTCTTGGATGCAAACCAAGATTGATAGAGATTTTGTAGAAATATACATGTGAAATGATGACCGTAAAAAAGAGGCCCAACAACTCATGAATATCTGTGCTCAGAAGTTTGTGGTATGTTGGATTTCAACAATTTCTTATCTTAAGTTTTTTTTTTTAATTTGCTGATTTTTTTCAATGAAACATATAACACCCGGTTGCAAGAGAGATATAGGGACAATCTTTCAACCCATCCAGAACTCGATCCAGAACTGTGGTTGAAGGTAAGATCGTCTGGTAGACCTTATAGAAATCAGATTTACAATATCTCAAACATTACTGCTGAGGACTTACAGACGACCTAGGGTGTTTCAATCATTGGATTCTTGCAATCGATTTTGAGCACTCAAAATCTGAAGCTTAAGGCAATTTTAAACCAATGAGTGGAAGCTCGGATGATCCATTTTGCTGTTGAGACAGAAAAACTTAGTGCTGAGATTATCAAACTTTGGTGATTGTACATAGAGCTGAAATCATAGATGAGTAGTACATGTGCTTTTTCTTTTTGGCCTCATGGTCCTAGTGAATACCCGCTTCTTCCTCCTACTCCTCCAGCCTCATTATTCTAGATGAATTGTATTTGAATTGATAAATTTTTATAATAAATATTTTATTTTTAATTTGATTTGATTTATTTTAATTATTTTCTACTCATTTTATTATATATTTTTTTTAAAATATTTTACTTAAATTATTGACGGTCTTATCGATGGATTAAGTTCGTCGGTATATTATAGAGAGTTGAAAAAGAATTATTGAAAATGTCACTGTCACTTTTTAATCACCAACAAAATCAACTGTCGATAATATTAAAAAAAAATTATCAATGAAATTACAAATGGTCTTTTTTGTTGCTGAAATGTCATATTCACCCATGAAAATGCCGAAAGAATAAAGTGGATAATTTTTTTATTTGACACACTTTTTCTGTTTGTAAATCCATTGATGATTATATTATTAATGGAATAACCAACAGAACAAGAATCACCGAGTAAATTTTTTCTGATGAATAGTAAATGCTTGTGAGCCTATTGGTAAAAATTGTGCTGACAAAATCATTGTATAGCTATCGACAAAACATTCAGTTGGTAAAATGTAAAATTTTGATAGTGGATCGTGGATTTAGCATTAGAGTAAAATATCTCTTACTATAAATCTAACTGTTTCACTAGACCTATATAAGTCTAAGTCTAAGCTCAACATTTATGTGTTATAATCCTAAACTTTATTCGTTTGTTAAGAGGGATTGCTAAAAAAAAAAAAAAAACATTGTCAATCCGTGTATCAAAGTAATTGAAACCAACAGAGAGAGAGATATGGGCAATGACAATATTCAATACATCATTAAACGAAATCCTAACGATTAAGTTACTCCGTTTTACGCAAATAATATTTGGATTTCCTTGGGATCTTGATATTTTGAATTCAATTAGTAGCTGAGGCTTCAAAATAAATAAATAAAAAAAGATAATTGCATAATCTTATTATAAACTATTAATTTAATACCCGATTGATTGTAATCTAAAATGTTTAATGTCAACAGCGAAGTATATAGTTTAAAATGTCCAATAGCGAAGTATATAGTTAATTTATTGTGTTAATTAAAAAAAATTTCATAATCATTAGAGAATTATATGATTGTTAAAAATCACACTTAAAATCCCGAAAAGACCAATGACAATAAGAATACAAATATAAATAATCATAGGGGTAACTCAATTACATAAGTTTTGAATTTGTTTTTTAATAATTATTAGTTCGAATCCTTCCATAATCATTAAAGAATTGTATGATTGTTAATTTTAGAATCTATAAAATTAGTTGAGATACGTATAAACTGATCCGGAAATTCATGTTAATAATAATAATAATAATAATAATAATAAAGAATGTAAATGTAAACCTCCTTTTTTTTTTATCAATTAGTATTTATAAAATAAAATGGATTCATGTCTTTTTGTATTTAAAAAGGAAAATAACTAATCATATTTCAAATTCCACCATTAATTATAAACTGCACGATTGATTTAGTTATCATTCAACATTCATTTAGAATTTAATAATTTAAATTTTAAAAAATCAACAACGTGTCAAAAGGTGGTAAGAATAGAATATCCAAAGTAATTGTGACATTACGTTGTCCGATCTTATGTATTCCCTCATGCATAGAGACACCAACTATCGACCAAAGGGCACTCACGCATAGTACAAATGATTTCGGGCATCGTCAAAAGACCAGGCAATGGTGGATTTCGCATTCAACACCTCGTTTGTGTGCTTTTGTTTCGTCGCAAAAACCAAATCCTGAGTATTTTGTTTCGCTGTCGTGTGATTGTAGTTGTTTTTTAAAATATTTTTTTTTAAAAAATTATTTTTTATATCAGCATATTAAAATAATCTAAAAATATCAAAAAATATATTATTTTAAAATAAAAAAATTAATTTTTTTCAAAAATATTTTTCAAACGTTAAAACAAATAGTGTTGCGCTAACCAAAATTTACAATGGTCCCCTGCCAACCTAGTGGATGGTCATAGTCTGAAGAGTAATGAGATTTTAATCCTTGCTTTCAAGAAACAAATTACTCAACCATTTATGTTTATAAAATTATTCAGGGCTAAACAAGTTTTGTTTTTCTTGACATATATATTATGAATTTCGCAAGTATCAATTTTATTCAGTTGAAGATATTTGATGAGATGAAATTAGTAAATACGAGAGGATGATTTTTTTTTTTTTAACTCCATTCGTAATTTCGTTTCTTTTTTTTTTATTGTGTTAAAAACAAAACCCTTGTATTTCATTAGTGATTTCATTCGCGCTCCACTATGGGTTAAATATATTTTTTACTAATAAAAAATTAAATATATATATATTTTTTAACCTGTTTTTTACATAAAAAATCTCTAAATATAAATCAAAAAACTTGTCCGCACATCTAATTAAATAAATCGAAAACCTTATATGTAAATAAATGAAAAACAAAGTAATTAACGATAACCAAAAACAAAACTGGGAAAATTGAAAGGTATATACGGATAAAAATATTTAATCTCGAAACATAGACTATTTACCCGGTTATGTTCAATGATTTTTTTATTAAAATAATTTCTTTATTAAATCAAATGATAATAGAAACCGACACACACATAAAATTGATTGAATGAAATAAAATAAAAATATTATGTTAGGCTGCACATATTCGAAATATTATCCAAAAATAAAAATTTTTATTTTTAAAATAAAACTCATCTATTTAACATATAAAAAAAGGTATAGATGAATCATACTAACCTCTTCAGAAATTAAATACATACAAAATAATTAAAAATAATAATCACTATTTGAAAAAAAAGGCTAGATGATCCAAAAAAAATTGTTGCTACCCAATTATTGACCGTATTTTTGAAAAAAAAAACCAAAAAATATGTTCTTGATGTCTTTGCGTTATTTGCATCTTTTCCAAAGAATTTAAAATAAAAAAATAAAATAAAAAGAGAAAAAATGGTTATATTTTTAGTTACCTATTTGTAATTGTGGAAGGAGAATGACTAATTGTAAAATTGAAAACTCTCTCACCAAATAACCTAGTTTCTAATTAGATGATCCACAATTAATTCTCTTAATCTATGGATCATTTTTTTTTTTGCTTTGCCTCCGAGTTATCAAATGAGTGATAACAATTCATTCTTGAAATCCAATGGTTAATCTTGGTTTGCTTTGCCTTCAAACCAAAAATTTTTTTACCTATAAATGGGTGGTTACACACACACACGCAAAGGGGGAGAGAAATTTTATGAGAGAGTTTTTTGGGGGAACCAGAAAATAAAAGAAAGAAAGAAAAAAGTGATTCCCATACATGCTCTCTCCACACCCATACAACACAAAAAAAACCCTAGACCCATTATACCTAAATCAAGTCGTTAGCCAACATTAAACAATACCCTAACCCTATCTTGATAAAAAGAGCTGCCAACCATACAAAAAAAAGGATATCATCTTCAACCCTTGATCTTCCCTAACCAAAACCACAATACCAACCTCCACACCAACAACTCCTCGGTCGATAGCATTGCCAACCACCATAATGCTTACAACCACCACTATTCAAACCATAGTTTCCTAATCCTCCACTAAAATCCTCTCTCTCCACACACCAACAACCTCTCACCTATACACAACCCCTCCATCTCAGTTATTGAACAACCATCCATTTCTTCCAAACATTACCCGAATCATTCCCTTAGCTCTACCATACCACCAATTCAATATTAACCCAAAACACCAACACACAGACCATACCCTTGTCATCTCTCTCCATCATCATCATTATCAATAGTTTTCCTTTTAACTCCTCCTTACAAAAACATAGACCTTAGCCCCTCAGTTTCATTCCATCTTCAACTACAAGCTCATCGTCCAGCCATCCAGTATTGCCTCTTATCGAAAAAGCCAAAATAGACCAACAATTTCCTTTGTTTCTTCAGCAGCCTCTTTCTCGATTAAGAATCATGTTTCCAGCATCCACCATCAACAATGAAGCCAAGATCCAGCAACCTCATTTTTTTCTTTCTAACCAAGAGCAATAAAGGAGTGCAACTAACAATAGTAACTCTTCTTCCAGCCAAGAATCACACTACCCCTCTTTCAGCTGACCTAACTGTGGTTAAAAATATAAAAAAAGAAACAGTTTCAGAGAAGAAAATAAACTGATTGTTTATGTTTAGTCTTGCTTTCTTTTGTAGGTAGCAGTTACACTCACCGCCAGCACTGGAGAAAAGAAAAGTAAAAGTTGGTCCAGATCCAATGTTTTTCTTGCTTCATTAACAGTGGAGACCACGCGCCGCCATTGTTCCTACACCTCCAGCTTAATTCCAGTAGATCTTGGATACACTAAACACCTCGGAAGGTTGATCCATGAACTCAAATTATTTTTGGACAAATTACTAAAATTGTGAAATTTGGGAACCTAATGTTTATTGTTTTGTATAATATTTGGACTATTTGGACACTATTGAATATCTTGTTCGATTTAAAACATATTATCATGTTTTGTCGAACGTGGTTTTAGTTAAATTTTCAAAGGTTCAGATAACAATTTTGCAATTAATTTTGATTTCCCCACCTTTTTTTACCCTCTCGTATTTAATATTTGCATTTGTGACCTATACGTGAGGCACTTTTTCAATATTAAACGAATTGGTTCCCTTCCAAAAAAAAAATAACAACAAAAAATCTTTCCTTCAAAAATACAATTTCTATTTGAAATTGCATACGACAGTCTCTTAAAAATAAAATATATCATATCTTACTTAAATAAAATAAAATACATGGTGTTTTAGTATTTTCATACAAAATTCAAAAAATTTATATTTCCATGCATTTTGGATTTAATAACCAGTTTACTGAATCCATGAGAAATTGACTAATATTTCAATAACCTCTAAAATTTCAATTAATGAGAATTAATGGTTAATATTCTAATATAAATATTGGACTTATAAATAGGTTGATATTTTAATATCAGAAATTGACAAGAAAATTCTCAGAATTATTCTGAATATTCACTAATTTTAATTGGGGGTATTTTTCACCACAACATACGAGTTGTGAAAAACCCTTCCGCCTTCTAGGATAGATGAACTTTGTCAGGGCTCCTACATGGATCCTTTCCATAAGAATTCACTTGAGCACACGAGCTTATAATAAATTCAAAATACTAGATTTATTCGCACGAGTGAATCTTTACCCCGAGCCATAAACTTCACTGGTTAGAAACCTATCAAACCCCTTAAACCACATTCAGACCATACAATGCACCTTACCTCCTGAGGTAAGGTGTGCTAGGGGTGTTAATACCTTTCTTAGCCACAACCAGTCTTTTACCCTTGAAATTTCTGATAAAACCAGTACACCGTGGTTTCCTAGTGATATTGAATTAAACAACTAGGTGGCGACTCCATGACCCCTGACGTCGCGCGTCCACATGCGACAAAAATAATAAAAAATGGGTATTGATTGATATATAAATTTAAAAATTATTTTTTAAAAGAAAAAAACATATAAAAAAGGTACTAATTAAAAAAAAAAAAGGCCAGGTGTCTAGCCCATTAGGAAAGGGCTTGCACACCCTTTGATTTTTTTTTAAGCTCATGGGTTGTCCAATTTATTTATAAAAAAAAAACTAAAACAGATAACACATTTATTGGAACTCCCTAGATTCCAGCTACCAATGACCAGGAAATCAGAGTTCTTGTTTTTTTTTTATTATTATTTCTTAGAAACCTATTTTTGACACTAAACATCTTAATAAACTCATAAATAACCATAAAAACCTAAAAAACACACAAAAGCACAAAACCAAAACTCTTCCCTACCATAGATTTGTAGGCAATTTTAAGGTTTAAAAATATCTAAGTGGAACCCTTCTCAACGAATGCAACTCATTGGTACTAAGATCGATAATTTTAGAGGACAAAATCATTCTAAATGCTGATTTTCTCTTTCTAATACCAGAATTTGACGAGCCCCCCTCTCTCATCTCTCTAACCATGGACTAAAATTTAAGGAGAATGAAGTTTTGGATCAAAATTGAATCTTAGACATTCAAAATGACCTAAATTATATTATTTGTAAAGATGAAAGATTAAAATGTATTTCTTGGGTAAACTTTGGACACCACCCATTTGACCGCATTTTTTAATTCGATCCTCCTTTCAATGTTTTCATTGCCTAAAAAACCATAAGCAATCAACCTTCAATTTAAGGTCAAATCGTTAAAATAAAAGTTTGATAATTAAAGTTAAAAAAAATACACAATAAATCCACAATAATCTATAAGCATGTGAACAATAAAATACAATGTTTTTTTTAGAATTTTCTATAATATAATAATTGTTTAGTGGTTTAGGATTGCAATAATGTTAACACCTCACACTACATTGAGGTTGTTGTCAACATTAACCAACAACATCCAAAAATACTCAAATATTATCAATGTTACCCTTCACTAATCACATCTTTCGATCCAACCTTAATATTATCTTAGTTTTTCAATTCTATCTTCCATCTACTTTCCATCCAAATCTGCTAGCAAAATCCATTGAACACCCACATGGAAGCTCTAGAATTTAAAGATTAATTAAATTTATCATTTAAAAATAAAAAATAATGATAAAAAAGAAAGTGTTAATTTAAACTAAGTATTTTGAACCTCATTTAATCTTAAAATATTGAAACAATATATAAAAATTTACGGTTGAAATAATAAAACTCAAAATTGAATCCAATTAAAACTCAAAATTGAAGAAGTTTAAATTTTAATTTTTTTAGGTTTTAATATTTTTTCAATCTTTAATTACCAATTTTTTTTAATCCCACTCTAAATTTAACAAAAAACTAAAATCTTAAAGTTTTCACTCAATGGAATTCACTTAAAAAAAAATAAAGATACAAGTAGAAGAAAAAAATTCTAAATAAAAATATTCTTATCACTTAAATTTTGGTGAGTCTTGGATTTTATTTATCTCATTCTTGTATCAGGATCTTTCTTCAAAGATTTTTCATATATTTTTCATGCATCAACGATTTTGGACGGAAAACAAATGGAAGGATATGATTGAAAATCCTCAATGACATTAAGGGTAAAATTGATGGATGCTACTTGCTAGCATTGATAACAACCCTGCAGGTGAGGGGTCTTTCCATAGTTAATCCTATTTTTTGGACTTTTTGTGTGCACGATTTTGCAACAAGAACCACTGAACCTTCGCAGGCCTTTGAAGAATGTAGGACCCGGTTTAGGCAGCTAGGGAGGAGTCCTTTTAATGCAAGGTGGTGCTTGAACATCGATCGAGTGGCTACGAGGTAGGCCACGAAAATCCAACATGTTTTAAGGCTCCAAACTACAATCAGTTCTCTTATCTTCTGAAGATGAGGTGAATCTATCATTTGGGTTTCTTGTGGTTTTTTGGCCCTTCACTTGGATATCTGAGGATAACAGTCACTCTCTTTATTTATTTGGTACATATATAAAAACCTCCAAATGTCTTCCTTTCTCTTCCTTGCGCTTTTTGCATCTTGTTTCTTGTCCTATATTTCCTTCTCTTCCTAGTCTTTGTTTCTTCCTTAGTTTCCTCTGTTTTGTCCCCTTCCGTTAACGGCTAGCTAGGAGAACATGTATCATTACGGCCACCACCATCGTCTTCCTTGCTTGCGTTGCCACCCACATAGCTACATTAGGATGGTAAGTTGGTGCGATCCGGCCCCTCAACCCCCAGCTCACGTAGATTTTAATTTTTATATCTTGAAGAATATTCGTACATGCATTTTGCACTATCTGGAGTACTACCTTAATTCAGATTTACTGTGCTTTTGTTTTGGACGGACGTATACAAAACAGGTTCAGCATCTGATAGAGAGATGTTTGCTCCTTCACATGAGTAGAGACCAATGCGTGAAGGCACTGGCTAAGCATGCTAGCGTTCATCCACTTGTTACACTTACAGGTCACTTGATCGATCTCACTGGTTTTCTCACGATAGTTTTGGCTTCTTTAGCTAATATACTTGACTTGTATATGTATGTATTTCTTGCAGTGTGGAGAGAACTACAGAAGGAGAATAGGGACTTCTTTCATGCATATTTCCATTCAATTTCTCCAAGGCATTTCACGAGTAAGAGCCAATTATCCCCAGAACTTACAAGTCATTTAAAGAAATTCATTAATTGCACAAAATTATTTATATGTACGAGAATTAAGGACTGTAAGCCACTGTCACGTATTCTAGCTAGACGTTATGCATATACATTTACTAGTATAAAATGCTCGAAAACCATGTACTCCATTAATTTCTTGATAACTAAGCTAGCTTTAGCAGCCATAACCTTACATCTGCAGATGCATGGTGCTAAAAATATTGCGAATTACATCAACTCGTATTTATAATTTTCAGGCAGGCGTACTCGAAGGGTGTTGAGATTAACAAGGGAAATATAAAATTCAAGTCCATGATGGGACGACTTGCAAATACTTCATGATCATCGGGAAGTACGTGGGTATAGAAGCTATATTTATGATGAATTATAACTAGGGTATGGACAGAACATGCCCTCAGGCCTCAACTACAGTATTATAGTGGAATGTGATATAATAGGATACAAGAAAAAAAAAATAAGAGGACGTTTACAGGGTTACTAACCCTGGTTATGTAATTCCTCCGGGGACTAGCTTTTCCTTTAATTAAAAAAAAAGTATTAAGATACAAGAAAAAGTCTTGGATATCAATGTTTTCTTTTCTTTGTTTCATTTCTTTTTGTGAAAACCATTAGTATTTTTTTCTATAAATATTAGAGAATTAATCTAAATAAATAGATAGATAAAAAAATTACTGGTATCACTACTAAAAAATAGGGCTATTAGCAACTATTTATTTAATCCATTGCAAATAAAACTAAAATTCATTTCTAAAAACAGTTAGCAACGAAATCAACAACAAAGAATATCAAATGCAGATTTGTCGTTGTTGATTTATCATCAATGAATTTTACCGTTGTTGATATAAGAGCAACGAAAAATCCATCGCTTACAAATAACAACGGACAATCCATTGTTGATTAAATGTCAAATGTGCCAATTGTTGTGAATCAACAATGAATTTTTGATTGCTGATTTATAAATTAGTTACAATAAGCTATGAAAAATCTGTTGTTGATTATATGATTTTTTAATTAATTTATATGCTTCTTTTACCCAAATGATTTTTAATTTTTAATTAATTATTTATAGATATTTTGAAAGTTGTAGAGTGTGTGTATATATAATTCTACTCATACAACCTCTAAGTCGTACGATAGTCTGAAATCCTTTCAAACTACTATGTTATTCCAGCTTGGAAGCTCTTTTTTTCTGCATGTTTTTTAGCTTTTTTTGCGCCTCGTACCAAAAATCATGCAGCTTATATGGTACAAATTAATTATTTGTTAGTAAATGAACAATAAAATTTTAATATTTGGAGTAAAAAAATATCTTAAATTCGATTTTACCTAATTGAAGGGTGATTCTCTCAAACCTTCCTCGCAACATTATTATCAGCCATCTCCCATTCAAATTTCACCTTGAAGAAAAAAATTTCAATAATTACAATAAATGGTCCAAATTAACATAAAAAATATTTAAGTTAATACTAACCTTAAAAACCATGCATCGATGTGCGGTTTCCATTCAGGATATTTGGAAATTAACCTAGCTCTATTGAAACAATGGAATTTTCATCGACGATCTAAAGGCCAATGTTATTCA
>Ga0307510_10003228_pt1 | contig 18951 bp, 21 predicted proteins | sample 12_EM_MG_FD_207224 | JGI IMG/M metagenome (GOLD analysis project Ga0307510, IMG submission 207224) | Populus trichocarpa ectomycorrhiza microbial communities from riparian zone in the Pacific Northwest, United States - 12_EM | ecosystem: Host-associated > Plants > Roots > Unclassified | place...
GATTTTGCATCCACACGCATCTGAACGCACCCTGTAGTGGAGTTTGCATCTGGTCAGCATCCTGTGCATCCCATGAATCCAGTTTTAAACTTCAGAAGCCAAAATGGACATGTAAATGTTGTCCGTTACGGCTGAAAATTCATGTTTGTCTACGTAATTGTTAGATTAATCTTAAAATGAAACGGGTTTTTTGATTACATAACTTCAAAAAAATTGTCCCACAGAACGCAGCCAGAAGATACAGGGTGCGCTGAAATGCAAATAACGCAAACTGATTTTTTTTGCAGATGTACATTGTAGGTATTCTGTAAATATTTCTAGGCCTTGTCCATATAGAGTTCTGGCTGAGCTGCTCAAACTGATATGATATTCTTATGTTTTCTTTTAGCAAAGAGTTTCAAAATACAGGTAATGGACATATACCTCTCATAGCTTGTTATCGATTTCTCTCCTACTTCGAAGTGGAGCAACTGGATGAAAGACTCTTCCATAGACTCTCAGACCCCTCTGTGCTCAGTAAATTGTCCATACATGGAGCTTAGCGTCAGCTTCAATTTGCTCAATTGATTCACCTTCTGCATATCTCTATAGACAGAGTTGGTGAATTACCGGATTGGTTCACCGAGGCATTCAAAACTCAACCTAAAGCAAAGTGCCTAGTGTTATCGAAGGTTTCCTCGCCCTGCTGGCATGATTCAAAAGTGGGCAACCATCAACCCCCGGAAAATTATGAGCTCATTTGCGCTAATAACGGGCCTCTTTTTTTTCTTCTTACACCACTCTTCTGGAGTGACAACTGGCAACCCAGTTGCAAACGATAATACAACTCACAATTTTCACAACTTTTTCGTTCTACTTCACTTACTTTTTACTATGGGTGACAACAACCGGTACGAGTGAGCACTCGTGATCCCTCCCAACCCATTATGATATCACGTTATCATTTAGCTATAGTATAACACCCTCGCCATGAGCCCCACTGCATTTCTCCGGGCCGGTCTGGTCTACCGGGGGCTTTTGCTGCGCGGACCCAACCGATTGAACCTCGGCCGTTAGTGCTGATTCATTCATGTTCGGTGCGGGGGCTGATGTGATGAACTACAGTGCCCAAAGACTTGAATCAGGGTCGCGGCATCGAGCCAACTGCGTCCGTCGCTGTAGGTGGGTGCAGTGCCATACTTTGTCTTGCCATCTCATTAGGCATAAAGTTCCCGGTCAACAGTTAAAGTTAAGTTAGCTTGTGTAGCGCTAGGAATATATCTTCGCCAATGATGCTGTGCTATATCTCGACCCCCCCCCCGCCTCCACTCCCCCCCATCGCCCACCACCCAGTAAAACGGGAGAGAAAAGAAAAGGCCAAGTATTGGATTTACGAAGGTATCGCATTATTCAAACTATAATAAATCCATCTATTGCATTCCGTCTCTCATCAACTTACATTACCCCACCCCACCCTACCATACTTTACGCCCTGCCAAAAAATGCGACATATCCAAAAAACCTCTCACTCTGGAGCGGATGCGTAGCGCCCGCGCGCGGTATTCCAACGATTAGTTCCCTATTGGCACCAGATGCTATTGCTGTTGCGAAGCGTGCCTAGTTCTCTTAGTCTCATCCAGCAAAAATGATAACGGGGGGGAATACGTTAGCTTCCTGACCGACTTTAACGGGCTTGAGAGGGATCCTCTTAACCGCTTCTTCCCGCTCTTCGAGTACAATCTGAGCACGCACGACTGCACGCTCCCTGTCAAGTACCTTCCCAACATCAACCCACCAAACCGCACCCCGTCCCGCGTCCCAGAATTCACTGCCGATCCATAGTCCGTTGTCCCCGTCCTTTGCAAGGACCCTACCGAAACGAGCCCACTCCGCACCCCCTTTTTCGGGGGCGACTTGCGCGACTAGTTCCGCGGCGGTCTCGGAGAGGGTGTATAGTCTAACTGTGCCAGTCTGCTTGACGCCATCCACGTCTTCATCTGTAGCGGAAATGGCAAGCCATTCTATGCCAGAGGTGTAGCCGGCGATCATGGCAGCGCCAAACTTAGTCCGGGAGGATGAGGAGGACGAGGGGAGGGGACGTGGGGCACGGGGTGCTGGGATTGTGTATATGTATTCGAGAGAAGCGGATTTTTGGTTCCAACGGTAGGCGAAAACACTGGAGGCTCCCGGCGCACTGACGAAGAGGGTGCGGGAATGTGCGGAGAAGGTAATTGCCGTACCAAATTTTTCGTACGTGGAAGTTTTAGAACACGGGGTTGTTTTTGCGCTTTCTGGAAGGGAGAGGATTGTGGCTTTTATGGTTATGCTCTGGTTTTCTCTTGATTCTATATGTATGGGTTGATCTGAGGAGGAGGAAGAGGAGGAAGAAGAGGAGGAAGATTGGGATAGCGAAATAATTGCGATTTCACCCTCGCCAAATTGCACCTTTCCTCTACCCTCGCAGATGCGTAGCCCGTCGCTGCGTGAGCCCGAGACAATCAGTTTTTCTTCACCGTCGCCGGCGAGATCGGCTGATAGAATGGTTTCTCCCCACCATCTCCGCCCGATGCTGCCTAGCTCTGCGCCCTTGAAGGTTATAGAGAATAAACTTGACCCACTCCCCCTTGGGAAAACGTGGACCTTCCCCGCTAGGGATGTGCCTTCGAAGGGGAGTGACGGGGGGGTGTTAGGGTTGTATGTTAATGGTCCAGCAGCTGCCACGGCTAGGAATGTGGCATTCATTATTCTCCAAGGCGTGGAAGAGATTCCGAATCGCTGGTCTGTAGAGGTAGTCGGTTGGTTGATGAGTGGGAGTGGGTTGGGAGCCGATTGGAGCGTGGAGGAGTTTCTAAAGTCTTTTAACGGCAAAATGTAGACGTTCCCCTCCCCTGGTTTTGAAGAGTCTGTAGATTCCCAGGGCGCGCCGACAGCGACCGCCTGACCATCGTCGGACGGAGAGAATTCCCCTATTGACAGCGATGCGCCAAAGTGTGAGTAGAATTGATACGCCGAGGTATATGTCGGATCACCAAGCTTCGGCGCCCCCTGATCGAGCTCTGGAGGCTCCGGTTTCCCCACGGTCGGAGGGTGCATGCCTGGAATGTGGTAGCTTTCAGCGCCAAACTGATCCCTCGTAAAGGTTATCCCATCGGGGTACGTTTTCATTCTCCCATCGGTCGCCTTCCGTTCCTTATGTTTGTTATGTAAAGGGCTGCCAGCGCCCCCTCTTGCCAGAATGGCGCGGAAGACATCGCAAATCCCCCAGCCGTTGATTAATTTCTCCTCCTTGTCTATTCCGAAAGCAATCCATTTTGTCAAATTTGCCCAGCAACTGACGGACCTCGCGGCCATCTCGTTGATACCGCCAAGGTAGTACCCGTCCAGCTCGGCGGTGAGCATTGGCGAATCCGACGCGACGGCATCATACCTACCCCAATCAGTTAGCTGCCCCTCATCAACTTTTTGTGGCAAGAGCACTCACAAACTGGGCCCAACCGTCAACCCACTCCTCAGCGCTGCCAACCCCCGCATAGTACAATACCTCATAACAAAGCCCGAAACATCCCTCCCAATGCGCGAATAAATGGCCACAAGATCCTCAACAGGGACCCACCACTTGTCCCCAATCCAAACCTTCCCATCGTCCCCGTTCCGGGCGATCCTAGAAGCGAGCACCACATCCCCGCCAAGGTCTAAAACCCGATGGGCGGCAGCCTCATCCCCATCAAAGTCCACACCCGCAAGCGCGTTCATAAATCCCGTGGGGAGGCGGATAGCATGCCATGTCGCATCGGCCGCTTGATGGCTCGCCACGGCGAACACAAACCCAATAAGCTTCTCCAGATGTTCCTGCTCTTCCGGTGTGCGCTGCATGGAGGTCGGACTGCCGTATTGAGAGTTTATGTGCTCGACGCTAGCGATCAGGAAGGGCGGCCAGTGCGCAGCTTCCGCATCGTCGTTCGTGCCAAGGCACTGGTAGCCCCAGTCCGGGAAGAAGGCGCCTGCTTGTACGGACTCTGTGTGGATCTTTAGTAGTCGGGAGAAGACCCCTTGGTGCACAGAGATGTCCTCGTTCGATGTCGGGAGGGTGAAGATATCTGCGGAACGTTGGAAAACTTCGTTGTGGACTCTAATGATCGCCGTGGTGGTTAGTTTTTCAGGTGGAAGGACTCAGGGATGGAGATTTCCGGGCGAGATTAGCAAGGGAGGGGCAAGAGGGGGGGGGATGCTTGGTCAGCTACACCACGCCAATGGCACTCACAAAACTCCGCAGGCGCTCGCTAATCCGACAAGTGATAATCCTGCCAGCACTCTCATCATGACGGGCAACAGGCAGACGGGGAATAAGAAAAAAGATGAATGAAGAAGGGGAAGAAGAAGAAGGAAATTGTATTCTATTTTCCGTCAGGATAACATCAGATCTCATTCAGAAGGTGTATTTAAGGCTGAAGTTGGGGTTGCAGTCCATGGTCAGCGTGGGGAGGGAAGATCGATTGAGGTTCCATTTCTTCCTCATATCCGAGCGCGGTGCCAGTCGGGTAGCTCTTGCGTGCATCCGCCAAGAAGGAATTTATACGGGAAAGTATCCCTAAAAGGTTCCCTATTCCCAACCCAGATGCTACTCTGAGACAAATGGTGCCAGGGCGTCTTAGCACTCCCAGGGACAAATGTCAACGAACCCACCCCAACAGTAGAGTTTTTAGAGAAACAAAACCCCGTGGAAACATTTAGGATTAGCCCCACTTCAATTCTGGGTGCTCTAATCATTCATCAAGTGAGTATCGGTAGAGAACAGTAGGGCGGGAATTTTTGGGCAGTATGATAGAACATAAAGAGCCAGCAGCCGGTTTACCGTGTGCTGGGCACTGGTTTTGTGTGTATTACTAAGCGAACCTTTGGGGGGTATGAAGGTCGGTTTTAGGGGTCCGCACTATCACATGATAGAAGCCGGCAAACGAGTGCCGGTAGGGATACCCCTCCCTATTCTTACCCACCTCGACCTCTCCACCAGCCACTTGCTACTTTGTCCAGCGCAAACACCTACCGTACCACCGAGTCTCCGTGTGAGTGATAGGACATTATCACCGACGTCGAGTATTAGTTCTTCCGCTTGGATTACAGTCGCCGCGGTGAATAATATGGTTAGCATGATATAAGCCGAGTCGCATTTCGTGCGTAGTAAGTTACTAGCATTCCACCGGTCAACTGGCGGGCTTGAAACCCCCTGGCGACACCGTACTGTTTCGTGTGGTCCTAGAGTTGCTCCGACCACCTCTTCCCTTGCCTTACTCGCTTATAGAGAGCTCCGTATTAGTGAATTAGCTCCCTGATGGGTGAAGTTTATTCGAACTCACTAGAGGAAGCACTGCGGTTTGGGTATGGATAAGATATGTGAGGGATATTGCGAAGTCAGGCCCTTTCACCAAGGGATTGCACAATCGGGTATTGGTGTAATAGGTGCGGCCGAATCGTGGGTATGACGGGCAGTGGGTGCTACCGATGAACTTGGGTAATAGTGAGGCGTGGGTCTTCTCTATAGCGCACAATCGAATATCCATTCTAATAACGCAAAGAATCTAGATTTTCTGGCTGGAATTCTATGCTTGTATATTCAGCTCTAGATACCGTAGGACTATCATATCTTTTCCGTAGCATCCAACATTTGTGCGCCGGGATTTTGCTCCCGAAAAAAACTTTCCAACCGCTGTAGCGCTCCCCACTTCTTCCTATATCCAACTCTCACTCGTATCACTTGCGTCGTGGCTCACATTTACACCTCACATCACCAAAGGAAAGCAAAGAAAGAAAGGCAACTACAAAAAACACACCACCCGTCTGTGGTACATCGACGCCCCAGCACAGCCAAAGGCACATTCAATATCCAAAAAAAAAGAGGAAAAAAAGCTCCTCTAAAACTGTTAGACTACCCTAAAAACGATTCCTCCTGACAACGGTAGCACTGGCATACTCTGTCGGCTTCCCATCATCCCCCAAGAGGAGCGCCCTCTTGACTAAGTGCGGGGTAGGCAAATGCCTGCGAGTAACAGTGACTGTGACAACCTTAACCGCCTGCGAAGGATCCTGTGGCTGGGGCTGCTGCGAAGGAGATGGTGATGGAGACGGAGACAGATTCTGCGGTGCCTTCTGTCCCACGGGCTTAGGATTGGGGTTCGAGCTATTCCCGCGGCCTCCGGCACCACCACTACTGCTCCCGTCAGAACGGTCGTTCGCCAGGGGTTCCGGCAGTTGTATATCATTCCCTTTGTATGGCGGTACATTAGCCTTTATGTCCTTGGACGGCTCCTTGAATGGTTGCCCCGGCCGGCCAACGTTCTTGGTGTAGAGGTTTTCCTGTTTGCTGACGACATTTCCGGGCGGCCAGTATTCGCATACTACGAACCTGGGTACACAAACACGCCATCAGCGCTACCCTCCACTACCTTACCGATTCCCCCCGGAAGGAGGGAAGGAAGGAAGGAAGGAAAAACTTACCACATTGGCCCGCCTGGGAAATTGCACCTCTTATCACTCGTCGCGCAAGCCACTTTGATAGTGTCCTTCCAAGCAACCTGCGTGTAATGCCCAATCATACTCCCATCCTTAGTCTTCGGCGAGTTCCCCTCCCAGATCAGGTTATCATCCCTGTAGCTCTTGACCTCATCTGCGAAGGCATCCACTCCAGCTTTAGGGTTCCCGGCGCTGCTGGCATACAAGTTCTCACCATACCCCCCGCCAGAGTGTTTGAAGACGCAGGTCTTGGTCACGCTCTTGGCCATCTTCCAGAGCTCGTTGTCCCACGAGAGCGGGACCACGCCAAATTCTTTGCGGCGAGCGTTGTGTGCTTCCAGGATTTCCTTTTTGAAGCGCGGGAGGTCGTTGTTGAAGTAGGGATCACCATCGCCGCCGGGCTGGGAACCCTGGGCGGGGGCGCGGCGGGGGCTGATTCCCGTGGAGAGCACGGCGGTGCTGGAGAGGAGAGTGGATATGAGGAGGAGGGGGAAGGGGTTTAACATCTCTGCTTTGCTTATGCTTCGCTGTGGGGAGCGAGTGAGTGAATGGGGCTCTCGATCAGACAGGCACTCTCTTCTCTAGGGCGGAAATGATGGAATTAAGTGCTCTCGAAAAACAAAGTAAGACCAGCCAGCTGGAGAGGCAGAGACATGGAAGAGCAGATATGTATCGGTATTCGAATAGTTAGTTCCCGTAGGGAGAAAAGTACGTATCAATTGCAGTACCCGGGGTGTTCTAATAACCAGCTATCGATCAATCAATCAATCAGCCAATCAGGTAACTCCAGAAAAGAAACGATAGAGAGAGAAAAAGTAAAGAGTCCTGCATAGAGAGTATCCTGGGTACCACGGTAACCTTCACGCCCTCGGCGCCCTCGGTATATAAAAAAACAAAAAACTAGCGCACAGGTACAGTGCAGTACCTCACCTGCACAACTAATGCAGGGGACAGGCAGCAGCGGAATGCGCAAGTAAGGGACTCAAGCCAATTAACGCCAGGAACGAGGGAAACTCACGAGAAGGCCAAGGAATGCAGAGCCCTGTAACCGTAAAGTGTGAATACAATGTAAATAAAATAAAATAAAGTAAAAATATCCACAAACCCAAACCACTTGGGTGAAAAGAGGAATAGGAAAATAGAAAAATGGCCTCTGGCTACGGGAGGAGGAGGGACAGGTGGGTTCCCTATGGCGGGGGGCATGGAGAACATGGTGAAAATATATACAACTTCACTTTCGCATTCCGGTGGTTTAGTCATGTCAGGTTCGTTATCTGTTAGGAGATTAGTAAAGAAGGTTTCAACACATGGTTTCGTTTCATTCTTTGGGTATTGCTCCCAAGATTCAGGTCTGAGTATCCGGTGCTTTCACACCGGGTGGGGAGTTTGGGTTGTGCTGCACCGGGGGTGTCGGCGTGTGTAAGATTGATGCAGGATTCCTCCTACCGAGCCTGTGTCTCTTGGAGCATTTTTCTGTTATAACAATTTGTTATTATTCCGCCTGATGGGGGCGAATGTGTATCTCGCTGTATGAAAGGGTGGGTTGGGCTAGAATTCTCCTTTCTCTTCTTCTTCTGCTGCTGCTGGCGGTGGTGGTAAGACATGTTGTTTGTCTTTCCCGTTGGTATGGTTAACACTGGGTGTTCCCCCACTCGTCCGCCCACCAAATCGCATCATCCGGTGGCACTCGATCGGCCTCTTTCCTCTAGTTTATGACCTGCTGCTTGATAGGAGTAGACTTGAATTGCCATAGCATATGCCAAGTGTTGCCGGGTACAGGACCCTGCCTCATGATAATTGGGTAGTTGAGGTTCTTCCTATGGATCGGAACGTACAAGCGTTTCTACCTGTATGATGGTGGCACTTTTACGATTGTGTGATGTTTTCGGTACGGTACGGTATGCTTTTCCCAGCCGGCTTCCGCATATTAGTACTTGCGTAGCACGAGCTATGCACCCGCACAGTCTCAGGCGATGACTGGAGTACGTGAATATAACCCTAACCGTACAACCACCCATCTGCTGTGGAGGACCCACCAAACGTGCAGTACGGTAAGGACAACCCTACATGACTACTCGAACCGAGCATGGGGTCTTCTCACACCAGCCCACTCCGGTGAAGCATACTCCCCACTATTGCCATCATCATCACCTACTTACTATGCTTTTTTCTGTCTTTCTTCCCACAAGTAAAGTTGCCTCGCACCGGCAGTGCGCTCATCAACCCACTCGGGCAAGAGTTAAGAAGAGCCCTTAATTCCGCTTATTCCTGAGAGTTGAGGGTTAGTTATATTGTGGTGATGCCTTCTCCGGGTATGAGTATGGTTCCCCGCCATGTTTATTTCTGGTATGGGCTAGCTGATATTATGAGGCTGGGGGGTTTTGTGTTTGGTAAGAGGATGGTTTTTTTTAGAGCACGGTATGATAAGGCATGGTGTCTGAGTGCTGTAGTCTAGGGAGTAGGCGGGGCCGATGGCATCGAGTGATGCTGGGGAGCTGGGTTGATTGTGCTGTATTCATTCGCAGTGGGGTTGATTTTCTGTGGTTCTGGTCTCTATGAGGGATGAAAGGTGGTGCTTGGTGGGAAGGAGTTTGCTATAGGGCGGGCTGAGTAACAAGGCCGTGGCTAAGTTATGCAGGCGGCACATACAAGCAGGCTTCGGTCCGAGCTGGTCCTTGCAGTACAGACGGGGGACAGGCAACGGGTAAGCGTGACAGATGAATTGGTGGATTGATGCCGGGTTTTAAAAGTTGATGGCGTGAGGTATGGGTTTAGTGATTGGAGAGATTTGGCACTCAAGTAACACAAGTATAGAGTTTCTCGCCGAAAAGCCTAACATCTCGTTAAAGCCTACGGCCGGCCTAGCAGTACGGTGTAACATCCCTTCTGGCCAGGGATCGGCGTTCCGCTTCTTTTGCGGGGGATCCTGTGTAAGTCCATGCATCTCTCTACGAGTACTCCGGGTCAGCATTTCGGAAAGCGGTATATTGTTCACCAGGCGTCAGCAAACGGGAAACAGAAAAAGAGCATGTTGAGGGTATAGAGTAACCTACAAGTGAAAAAAGTGATCGAGTGAGATCGATTCGTTTAACAAAGTGACGAATCCCGCCTTCTTGTCAGGTTTGACAGCTCGAAGCAATGGTCACTACTTTATGTCATTCCGATAAGCTACGGAACCGTACATTGAAGCTCCCTGGGAAGACAAAATTGCCCAACACGCCCGCAAGGCACGGCTTTATGTTAGATTACATAATAATATCCTGTCTCTAGCGGTAGCAAACTTTAATTTTGGGCGAGAAAGGGTGAGGGCTGGTGTGATTGGGGGAGTGGAGGCCTGAGGTAGGCTGAATAGAAGAATCCCCCTTATTTCCCTTGGTCAACCCAGACACTTGTTTCGGTAAACCCGCTCCCATCAATTTAGAAAGGCAACGTGTTCTTGCAGCCCGGAGGAGCACAGGTTGCCTTGAGAGTGGTGGATAAACCCTCGCAGGGCTCGTTTCTCTCTCTTGTTCTGATCACAGGGGCACTGGGCTGTGATTACTGCAATCCCCGCACGATAACGACACCGAGGCGAGAGCCTGCCTCCGGAGTAAATCATATGCCGGTATGCAACCACGGAGCTGCAACTTGGAGACGTCGTGATCACCAGGCGAGGGGAACAGCTGTCAAAGGTGGCGGTGAGAAGTGGAATGTCTCTCGTTCATGGCTGACTCATTCACGATAAAAATGACCAAAGGGAATGAGATTGGCGTTTGCCCGGGGCATTCCTTCGCTCCCGGGCTTCTTGCCTTCCTTCTTGCAGCCGCCCTCGCCGAATATGAGATTGGCGCTCAATATATAATAAGGTCACATAGGCGAGTAGGGTAGGACATCCTATGCTGTGCTTGGGGGTCTTTACGCTGGTGTCCGCGGTCGGGGAAACCGCTCCCTGACTGCCTCTCGATACCCCACCCAATCCATGTTCTGCAAGAGTTCGCCTGCGGGCAGGGCTGTGGCGCTGCACGGGCGAGGGCTGCTCTCAAGACTCGACACCTCATGCATAGCCCCGGTGCTACTCGGGTACCGTACTCGAGTAGAGCAGACTTCCGTAGACTGACACAGACTACGGAGAACGGTAATTGCCGTTAAGGCTTCACCTAATATAGCAGAGCCAACTGGTTTGAGAACGCTGCAGACTTCCAGAAGGCGAAGAGAAGGATCCCTCTAACTTGATGTGAAAGGACGGCCGAGTTGCGTTTGCCATTAGTGGCATAGCCTTAGCAGGAGGGTCTAAGCGTTGCACTCTAGAACGGTAGATTGTATACCGGCATATCAGAAGGCCAACCTCAAGTGTGGTGCAATAGTACTCGAGTATGGTCGCTTCCCACGCCTTTGCGGACAGCACAGAGTAAAGAGAAGAAATATAAATCATTCCATCATGAGTTGCCGACTTTCTAAAGGCATCATGGGCTAACCAGGAAATACTAGGAATTAGGATTCGAACCCCCCGTGAATTAATGGTGATTCATATGCCACCTCGGCGAGAGCTATCCTACCTTTTTCTGCCTTCGCCAAGACCTTCAAGCCACCACCTGTTGTTGCCGGGGCAGAGGACAACACTGGCTGGCTTAGGCGAACCACGATAATCAGGAGAACAACCTGCGTTTGAATATTCACCCGCACCCTCCCTTCCCCTTCGAACAACCACCAGAGGAACTCGATTCATTCTACACCTTTGCTTGAGGAAGCATATAACCACGGAAGGCAGAACGAAGAGAAGGAAAAAAAAAAACATTAGACGAAAAGAGTCTCTTCTCAACCGTGCGCGGGGAAGCTTCGAGCCTGGGAATTTCTAGGCATCCGATCGACCCTTCAGGCATCCAACGACAGACAGGCGGGACGAGGGATATGAGAGGGAAATAGAATTTTACACTCAAGAAAGAAAGTGCCCTTTAGCGATCGAATCGAAGGGGACCCTAGTGCCTTGCTCAACCACCTTGTCTGCCTCTGTTTCTATCCGAACGTTTATCACTTCTGCTAGTGCCGCTAAGTTTTTTTCGCTTATTGTGAGGCACGCCCACAACCACCACCACCACTACCACCACCACCTCTACTTCTACCATCGTCACCACCACCACGCCCCTTTTGCTACCATAGCTAATTATCACTACTATCGGCAGAAGTATGAACTCGGTCATGTCACCTCCAGCTTCAAAACCACCTCGTCGTCGCGGTCCTAGAGGGGGCAGGGGTCGCAACAGTAATAATAATAACGCCAGCGTAGACCAAGATGCTGTCAATCATCAAACAACCAATCGCACCTCGAAAACTCCGCGCTACACTCCGTCAACGACTGCTCCTGCTCCTCCTACCGCCCCTCATCGCCAGCTCTACGTTCCACCACCCCACTCCCCTTTTGTTCCTAAAGTTAAAATCTTGAAGCCATCTGTTGCACCTCCTCCACCTCCCACTCCTCCCACTCCTCCCACTCCTCCCGCAGCGCCAGCCGCCAGAACTACGCTGGAGATTCGCGGGCGACAGCCCCCACCAGCGCCGATCCAAACTCGCCCCTCGTCCGAAACCACCGTCATCGCTGTGGTTGACGGCGACAACGACGACAAGGACAGTGACAAATCCTCCCTCCCGGCATCACCACCGCCACTTGCGTCCCCGAAACCGGCACCCGCGCCGCCCCCACCACCACCCTTCCAGGCCCCAGACCAAAAAACCCTAATCCGCGATCGCCAGGCCCAGGTAGCTAAATACCTATCCGGCTGGGACGCGTTCTTCGCCCTCGCTTCAGCAAAAGGCGCTGATGAAGCCGAACCTAATCCCTGGAAGCGCTTGCCCTGGACCCTTGAGAATAACAGTGTTGACGGCGCTGGGTGGAGGCCTTGGGGGGAGTACTTGCACACAGGGCACAGGGGGACTTGAAGAAGGCTTCTACCCTCTTTTCACTGTTTTCTCTCTCCCCATCAGATTAGTTTAATGGAGGAAATTTGATTGGTTGGTTGGTTTTTTACTTTTGAGGAATGGCTTGGAGTTTAACTCGCCGTGCGAAGGTTAAGAAAAGGAAGGGAGGGAGGGAAGTGCGGCGGTGGGAATGTCGGCTTCGAACACGGGAGGCTTTCGTTTTCTTTACACTTAGTGGCTCGGGAATTACAATGAACCGTGGACCGCGGCGGGGAGTGTAGGGAAGGGAAGGGAAGGGACGGGGAGGGGAGGTGAAGAACGGGCCTTTCTTTGCGGTGTTGATTCTTTCTTTTTTGATGATGTGCGGGGTTGTTTTGTTTCTTGCTGTTGGAGGTTGGGTTGCTCGAGGAGCGATAAGTGAGTCGGGATAGGCGGGAGGGAAGGGGAGGGAAGATTCCCCTGGCGAGCTCAGGTGAGAAGGTGAGTGCATGTGGGGATTTTGCAGCGTTCCGGGTGGTTCAGTGGCAGGAGAGGAGGGAGTGGGAAGCAGTTTACTCCCTACACTACTCCACACATATCATTTCAGAAAACGCATGCGAACTGTCGTAACTAGCTAGCATACAACACTATACAACTAAAAAGTTTAGTCTTGACCTATATTTGCTCCTGTGGTGCTTGAATGTTTTTATATCTGTTTTTTGTTTTCAACCCCAACGTGAGCACTACTAGGATACCGCCGTCTGCTCCTCCCCGCTAGCATAGATTATACTAGTACAACAAATTAACTAAGCGCCGGCACATCCCGGGCATGTGCCGGTGGGGGGGAGATGAGCGGAGAACAGGTTAAGTTAAGCTCAACTGCACTTGAGTCATGAATATACCGCACGTGCAGTTTGTACAGTACCTGCAGTTCGGCATACCGTGAAATGAGTATTTGGAATAATCTACTCGAGTACAGTATTCTATCGGGGTATTCCCAACCGCGCATAGGCCAGCCAGAACCGCGTTCTTCAAACCCGCGATAAAAGTGCTCCCACGGTAATACTCACTCCGGAAAGACATCTGGGCACAATATTTATAGCACCATACAAAAGTTCCAAACCACCCTTCAGCCCCTCCCTCCCCCACTAAGGCGCTCCTTCCACCACGGAACCTACCGGTACCAAGTAGTACCAGTAGGCACCTACCATATATGATACTACCAACTTTCCCAACTCCATCCTCCGCTTAATCCCACCTCCGCTGTGGACGTGCGCCGCGGCGACAGCACAACTCTCCTCCATACCGCCCTGCCGAACCACAGGCTTTAGCAGAATGACTGACTGACAGAGGCAGACTCACAGGCGGAGAATGAACCTGCGTCGAGTGAGTTCCTGTGAAGCCCGGGCTGAACTGAGACATGGCGTCATAGGAGAGGGGGGAGTGGGGCTGTGGGGTGGTGTGGTTTCGGGCACGTGGACTGGTTATGGTATCCTACCCAGGTACATATCATATCCGCGCGACAGGCGTGAGGCTGTTTTTGCGGCTCTGGGCGGGTGGGTGCTGGGGTATGGTAGTTCTATCTACCGTGAGAACTGGAAGTTGTGATTGAGGATTTTGCGAGAGAGGGGTTGGAGCCGCCTCCTGTTGGAACTTCTTCGGTTCATTTTTTTTTTCATTTTTATTATTAGTATTCAGATTTGTCGAGATTAAGCGAAAGCGATTTTTTTTGCCTGGTTAGTTCTGCGGTACGGCAGGCGTCCTGGCGTCATTCCCAATCACCCGTATTTCGGTTCTTACTACCTTCTTTCTGACTTGGTGCGAGTATTCCCCTGTGATCGACGCCTTAAGCGTTGGACATTGGCTGCATCGGTTAGCGTAGCCTAGTATACTAATTTTCTACGCATCTGCAAAGGGGTTCAGTTGGGGAGGAGAGGATGATTATGAGCCACCTTGAAAGCACTCATTGGCTGCATAATTTTTTTTCAATCTCTTTGCTGGCCTTGAGATGGCTTATGTCGGTATTGGTAATTGCAGAGGGGGTATCATACCGGTAATCTGTTTGGTGGTTGGTTTATTATCGCTGGTCGGTCTGTCGGTAGGTGGTTTGGTGTTTTTGGAGGGGGGGAGTTTATGTGGGGTTGTAGCCGTCGATATGGTAGGGTCCCGGATTAACTGGAGAGAACCTGCAGGCGACTTTTGTAAATCATAGGTTGAGATAGGAAGCGGCTGGGATGAAACCTACTCGAGTACTTGGATGCTAAAGCTGGTCGGCGAATATTGATTAACAATGGATGATTGTTTCTGATATGCAAGTGGGCCTACAAGTAATCTATGTGCGAGAGAGAGAAGAAATTCCTGAACGCTTTAGGATTTGTTATTTGCCAGAAGGGGTATGATAATTTATCAACGCTGGTTTAACTAATATGGGGGTGTTAACAGATTATCCCCTTCCACCCGAGTAAGCTGTTGTCAAATTAGAGCCGTGAAAGGCGTAGTACTGGCCTTAAAGAATTAGCTTATGCCTGTATATCGCTATTTCTAAACGAAGCTAGGATAAAATTCTTATTTGACGGACGAGCGCCTAAATGATCTCCCAAGTTAATGCGGTATATGCTGTCAGTATTGCGAGTGTGCTTGGAAGGGGAAGGGAAGTGAAGGGGGGGTGGTTAGTTAGAGCGGGGTTGGGCACAATTACGATGAGTTTGTTAGAGGCGGGGTGCCTGGCTACCCCAGTATAGATAGCGGGATAATGAGGAGGCATTACTGGCGGTTATCCTATCTTGGGGCTGTGGTATCGCTGAACTCTGGTTTGCCATAATTACCGCTACTTGAACCACAAATGTAGCTTGTAGGATCATTGGGCCAGAGAGATTATTCTCTCCAGTCTGAAACATGCATGACAAAACCTGAGGTTTACGGCTATCCTATTCTTTTCATTTGATCTCCCTACTCCCGCCCTCCCCTTGATACAATCCTGCGCCTCCGATGAAGCGCTTGACATCATCAGAGCCTTTCCGGAACCGTAAGGAATATCAATACCAGGGGGTGGGACAAATCGGTACCAACGATGGTAAAGCTCGCAATGCAACTGAGAGTTTTAAGCGAATCTTGGGTTTCCGGTGCTATATATCACAACCGCCAACAATGAAAACGTCCAGCTACTCTGTATGCCCTTGGAAAAATGCGTTGAGATATGCGGGCAGCCAGGTTTGACCGCCTTGGGCACGGATGTCTCAGAGCCTTTGAGAGGGTGGGAGAGTTGCCGCAAACGATTGATTGGATCTACGCCGGCATGTTGTTGGGATCCAGAGCCTGGGGAGGCTTTTCCCCACGGCAGGATGGATGGCGTTAGTGGTAGTTTCCTGGCAATCGGTAAGGGGTGTGATTAGACTTTCGGGTACGGGTAGGGTACTCGAGTACAGTGGCACCTTGGTTATAGCGAGATTCCATTACAGCGAATAATTCTGAAATCACAGAGAATGTTAGTAAGCAAAGTGTGATGAAGAGGCTACTAGAGCTAGTATGTGCAGAGAAAGCGGGGAAGGTGCAAAAGAGGGGAAGTTAGAGATCGTAGAAAATCTTTGCTTCAACTCAAGAAATTCAAACCATATTCTGAATTTTGCAGGCTTCCCTCGCACAGTCAAAATGTTCCAATGCCACCAAAAGCGAGAAAAGGTCTCAGTCAATCACAAACGTATGACCTATGCCTTCTCCGATCACAGCATCCAGAAATGATGCTAGTCAAATTTGCGGAATTGCAGGAGTGCCCAAGGAGACAGAATGGCTGTCCACTTCCTCTCTCAAGCTTTTCTGAGCATCTGAAAGGCTGGAAAGAAAGGATTTTGAAAGGAAAGCCGAGTGGTATGTTTAGTTCTCTTACAGTAGCATTTGTATTTAGTATACTTGAAGGAAGTTCAGACTACTAGATGTCTACTAATTGGATATGTTATATCTTATCAGTTATTGCTATACCAACGGAAATATAACTGAGAGGATGGGGAGAGTAATGGTTTAGGAGCTAAAGAACAAATGAAAAAAGAACAAGCTGCCCTATTTCACATTCTCGAGTTCCTGCTGGCGAAATGGGTGGATGTGGCCGAATTCGCAAATGTTCCGGTTACCAACGATGCTTTACGAACCAAAGCTGAAGTTATTCAAACCACGCTTATAGCTATTGGCTGTGAGGAGGACTATACAGGTTTTGCCTTGTCCCTTGGATGGTTACAGAAATTCAAGGCAAGATTGATGATAGCAAGGTTGAAACAACATGGAGAGTCTGGAAGTACAGATCCAAAAGCTATTCAAAATGTCCAGGAGGAAATCCAGGCAGAACTCTTATCCTACTAACTACAAGATATATGGAACAGTGATGAAAGTAGATTACAGTATAACAAGCAGCCTGCTTACTCAAATATTAAGAGGATACTAGGAAAGGTTTCAGCAGGAGTCAAGCTAGATAAGCTATGGATTAGAACATTTCATTCCGTAAATCCTGATGGAAGTGAGAAGGAAAGATTAACAGTTATTGGTTGAGCTCAGAATCCACAAGCATTTTGTCGCTACAAAATCAACCCTCATGACCTTCCTCTTACCTACCGATATGATAGAAAGGCCTGAATATTGAGTGGGATATGGTATGAGTACTTGCGGACGCTAAATGAGAAGATGTGGATTTAGAGTAGAAAGATTATTCTCATTACTGATAATTGCCCAGGTCAGCCGCACCCAGATTCACCCCTAGACAATTATGAAGGCTCCATTCCTCTGACCCATACTCATCTTAAACTACTGTACCTACCAGCAAACACTACCTCCAAATTACAGCCTCTTGATTAGGGGATTATCACATTGTTTAAAGCAGCATACTGTGGTCAATATGCAGATTATATAGTACAGCCTGAGTACTTTAACCGCCATGGAATCTCTGCCCCAAAGGTGAATATTTTAGCATCAATGTACATGATGGCAGACTCATGAGAGGCTATTCCATCATGCACAAGTAGCAATTGCTGGAAGAAATCCGGCATCCTGCCTGATGCATCAAACTTTAGGGCAATCTCAGTTGTACCATTTTCAAATACTGGTACTCCCAGTAGGATGGACAGTTTTCTTTCTACCACAATGGCTGCAATGCGCACTACCCTCTGAAACCTGTATTCAGACTGGAGTACAACTGAATTTGACAAAATTTGTAAGGATTTCTTAAGCGATAATGAAAATCTTTAAGGCCTGACCAATGATGGTTCTCAAAGCAGCATTTCGGACGGCAGAATGTTCGTTGAGGAGCAAGTCCGTCTCATCTTACTAACTCAAGGTGTTAACGATATGAAGGTTAGCTACCTTGATGCAGCTGGCGACAGCAATGATAATCAAGAAATTGATCTTGTTCCTTCTTCGACTATTCTTACATTTTCAGAAGCTATCGAACATCTTTGCCATCTATCCCGCTACTTCTATGCACTTCCTATGAACAATCATCTCACCCCAGCTGGGAGCATGATCATCCCCTGTACTATCGTTGAGCAAACTACTTACCTTGGTACTGTAATTTGCTAGTAAGCTTATGCATTTACTATCGCTTCCCTTATCTTTGTAGTTTGCTAACCCGAAGAATATTTAGCCATCAGGAATTTCTCAAAAAGCAGACCAAAATCGATAATTCCTTTATACACCTTCCCTACAATTGTGCCCTACAAGAAGACAGTCTGACCGCCACAGCAGTAACTGGCTTGGTTGTTGGGAACAGAAAAGGGAAATCAGAAGACTGGAAGGGTAAAGCAAGAGAAAATGTCATCTGTGAGAGGGACTTGGATGCAGCAGCAAGAGAGGGAAGTAAAACTGCAGGAGAGGAGGAAGGTAGCTTCAAGATTTTTCAACCCGGTATGCACATGTATCGGTAATCCAAAGACTCTCAGGACTTGAACCTTTATCTCTCGCACTATGATCACACCAGTGGCTTCAGCCAGGTTTATGGGAACCTTTTCCTTTAGTCAGCCTATTTTTCCGTATAGCAAGATGGATTTGTATGTGGACAGGGGGGTTAAAATCAAAAAGCTACTTTACAGATTCGTTATACAATATTCTTCACTATATATTTCACTACAGTGTAAGATTTTGTATAGTATCCTTGATCTCAGAAGCCCTGGTTTCTGAATAGTGAAATTTCCCGTACAAAGAGGTTCCTTACAATGGGGTACGACTGTACTCATAATGTTGTGATGTTTGGGCAATGGACCGTGCTTGCATAGTGACACTTAGGGGTGCATGAAGATGCAGGGAGGGGTTAGGGTTAGGAATTAAGTTGATTGATCTAGAGAGAGAGTACAGTACAGGACCAGACCTACTGCCAGGGCGGGTACATTGAAGAGTCTGAGAGGGAAACACAACATGTAAGAAAACAACCAAGACAAGGGAAGTATTACCCTAGCGGGAATAGCTTGCATAAATTAAGCGCGAGGTATATGCTACCAAAGGGGAGAGTATATATCCGAACCCAAGCTTCCTGAGTAGGGACTTCCCGGAGGCATCTGGGAGACTACTCAGGAACCTCAAAGAGTTCACGTTTCAAGATATGGCTAACTGATTGGAACG
>Ga0307510_10003229_pt1 | contig 18948 bp, 19 predicted proteins | sample 12_EM_MG_FD_207224 | JGI IMG/M metagenome (GOLD analysis project Ga0307510, IMG submission 207224) | Populus trichocarpa ectomycorrhiza microbial communities from riparian zone in the Pacific Northwest, United States - 12_EM | ecosystem: Host-associated > Plants > Roots > Unclassified | place...
GCAGCGCAGATGAAGCAGCGCCCCGGCCTCTTCGACCGCGTCGTACACGCAAACCGCGATCGCGGAGTGCAACTCCGTGATGAGGATCGCATCGTCGGCGGCGACCTCGAAACGGTCGGGGGCGACGGTAATTTCCCGTTGAGTGGACATCCGATGTTGTATACCGTCCCGTCGCATTTGCGTGCGCTCCCTGGTTCTCAGTTTTTGAACTGCCGCACGTTGCTAGAATAGAACAACCGTAACCGTCAGGTCTGCATCTATGAAAAAAATCATTGCCGCGCTGCTCGCGTGCGTTGTGTCACAGGTCAATGCTCAACAGTTTACGTCACCCGTGTCGTCAATTCGCGTCACGGGCGACGCGCTGGTGACAGCAAAACCCGACCGGGCCCTGGTTGATGTCGGTGTTCTGACACAGGAGAAGCAATCGCAGAATGCATCATCGCAGAATGCGAAACAGATCGACACCGTCGTGGTGGCGTTGCACAAGCTGCTCGGCGCGGATGCCGACATCAAAACAATCAACTATGCGTTGAACCCGGACTATCAGTACCGGCCCCTGGGCGGTAAATCCGCTGTCAGCTCCTATACGGCCATGAATGTCGTGCGAGTTACGCTCGATGACCTGGACAAGGTCGGTGCGGTGATCGATGCGGCAACACAGGCCGGCGCCAATCATGTCGAGAGTGTTCGCTACACAGTCCGTGACCAACAGGTGTTGCATACACAGGCTGTACGCGAAGCCGCATTGAAGGCGCGCGCCAGTGCCGATGCACTCGCCGCCGCACTCAACTTGAAGATCGTCCGCATCGTGTCAGTTGAAGAAGGCGATGGGTCGTCCCCGGGACCCGATGCGGCGGACCTGCGCGACCCCGCGGGGCCTGCTGCGCCACCTCCGGCACAGTCGAGCTCATTTGTCGTCACGGCGAACGTTACGTTGACAGTAGAAGTGTCTTCGCATTAGAACGAGGTCAGGCGGGCGGGGGGAAATAGCCATGACCATGGTTAGACAGCTGATTGAGCGCAAAGGCCGGACTTTGTATTCCGTCGAGCCGGAGGATCCCGTACTCGAGGCCATACGGCAGATGGCGGAGCATCACGTCGGCGCCCTGCTGGTCATGAAGGGCACTGAGCTGCAAGGCATCATTTCCGAGCGCGACTATGCCCGGAAGGTCATCCTGCATGGCCGGTCATCGGCCGAGACCCCGGTCTGGCAGATCATGAGCTCCCCGGTCATTACCGTCACGCCCGACCAGACGGTGCAGGACTGCATGCATCTCATGACCGAGCGCCGCGTCCGTCACCTGCCGGTGGTCGAGGGCAACCGGGTCGTGGGCATGATCTCTATCGGCGACCTGGTCAAAGCCGTCATCGAGGATCAGCAGCAGACCATCGAGCAGCTCGAAAGCTACATTCATCGTTGATGTGAGCTCGATGCTGAGGTGAAGAGGGCTGCGGCCCGGAAGTGGTCGGCCGCGCCCACCTGAGTCGAATGCGCGCCGAAAGGTTACTTGCGCCAGAAAGCGGGTGTGAACAGGACGATCACACTGAATATTTCCAGGCGCCCCAGGAGCATGGCCCCTGTACAGATCCAGGTCTGCGCAGCAGTGAGCGCGTGGAGAGTGCTGGCGGGCCCATCCGAATGCAGTCCATGCGCCGTGTTGTTGATGGACGCGACGGCTGCCCCCACGGACTCGGGTAGATCGAGCCCCGTCAGCAGCAGCGCAAAGGTCAGCAACGCGGCGGTCATGAAATACATGAAGATGAATCCCAGCACCGCGCTTGCCACCCGATCTGGTATCGGCCGGCCGCCCACCCGGACCGGGGCGACCGCACTCGGATGGACGAGCAGCTTGAGCTCGTGTCCTGCCTGCTTCGCCAACAGAAGCGCGCGGAACATCTTGATGCCGCCCCCTGCCGAGCCTGTGCTGCAGATGATGCAGGATAGAAACAGCATCCAGAAGGGTGCGAACACCGGCCACGCATCGACGTTCTGAGTGACCAGGCCCGTTGTCGTTGCCATGGAAACGACGCTGAAGGCGGCGTGACGCAAGGAGATGAAGAAGGTGGGGTAGGTATCGTGGGCCCACAACAACACGGCAACCACGATGATGCTGACTCCCAGGAGGGTGATGACGGCCCTGAATTCGGGGTCACGGGAGTAAGGCTGCAGAGACAGGCGGCGCAAGGCCACAAAGTGGCGGGCGAAGTTCAACGAGGCAATCAACATCAGGGCGATCAGCACGAACTCGATCGCTGCCGAGTTGAAATAGCCGACGCTGGCGTCGTGGGTGGAGAAACCACCCAGTCCCACCGCCGAGAACGCATGGCACATGGCATCGAACCAGGACATCCCGCACACCCGCAGGGCGATGATTCCAACAGCCGTAATGAGCGTGTAAACCAACCAAAGCGAGCGCGCCGTCTCGGCAATGCGCGGCGCCAGCCTGTCGTCCTTGACAGATCCCGGCGTCTCGCCCTTGTAGAGCTGCAAGCCGCCCACTCCCAACAGCGGCAGCACGGCGAGCGCCATGACAATGATGCCCAGGCCCCCGATCCACTGCAGCTCGTGGCGCCACAGGTTGAGTGAGGGAGCGAGGCCGTCCAGGCCGACCAACACAGTGGAGCCGGTCGAGGTCAAACCGGACATCGTCTCGAAGTATGCGCGTGTGAATGTCAGGTTGGGCAGGGCCATGACGAGAGGAATGGTCGCCAGTGCCGATGTGGTAATCCAGACCATTGTGACCAGCAGGAATCCGTCCCTGGGCTTCAGCTCACGCCGCCAGGTGGTTGTTGCCGCGACTATCAGCAACCCCGTGCCGCTGCTGACCGCCGCTCCCACGACAAAATACAGCGCCAGCCCGTCGCCCGAGAAAAGGGAGCACAGCAGCGGCAGAAGGTAGGTCGCCCCAAAGAACGCAAGTAACAGCCCGAGGACGTTCGCTACTGCGAGCACTCGTCAGTCTCTAGCGCGAGGCGCGCAGGAACAGGCGCTCGACCGCATCGAGGTGCCTGCGGTCGGAGAGGAACAGGATCGCATGGTCATCTGCCTGCACCACCGTATCATGGTGAGCCATCATCACTTCCTCGCCGCGGACAATCGCACCGATGGAAGTCCCCTCCGGCAGGATGATTTCCTCGACTCGCCGCCCCACCACCCGCGAGCTGTTCTCATCACCGTGCACTACTGCTTCGAGTGCCTCCGCGGCGCCGCGCCTGAGGGAGTGAACCCGGACGACATCGCCGCGCCGAACGTGAGCCAGCAGTGAGCCGATTGTGATGGTCTGAGGCGAGATTGCGATATCGATGCTGCCGCTTTCCATCAGGTCGGCATACGACGGCTTGTTGATGAGCGCCATGACCTTGTGGGCGCCGAGCCTCTTGGCCAGCATCGCCGACAGGATGTTGGCTTCCTCGGAGTTGGTGAGCGCGGCAAACACGTCGGCACTGTCGATATTTTCCTCGATCAGCAGCTCTTCGTCCGCGGCGTCGCCGTTCAGGACAATCGCGTTCTCCAGCACCTCCGAGGCTTTGCGGGCGCGCCTCAGATCCCGTTCGATCAGCTTCACCTGGCTGCTCTTCTCCAGGGCCCGGGCCAGCCTGAAGCCGATATTGCCACCTCCGGCAATGACGACCTTCTTGACCGGGTCCTCCTGCTTGCGCAGCTCGCTCATGACTTTCTTGATATCGGCGCGGGCGGCGAGAAAGAAGACTTCGTCACCACTTTCGATCACGGTGTCGCCTTCCGGCGGAACACTGCGGCCGGCGCGATAGATCGCGACCACACGCGCTTCGGATTTCGGCAAATGCTCCGGCAGCTCGCGCAGTCGCTGGCCGACCAGCGGTCCGCCTTTGAGCGCGCGAACGCCCACGAGCTGCACCTTGCCATCCGCAAAATCCAACACCTGCAGCGCGCCCGGATACTTGATGAGGCGCTCGACGTATTCAGTGACCAACTGCTCGGGGCTGATGAACACATCGACGTTCAGCGCATCATCTCTGAACAGCTCCGGGCGGTTGGTATATTCGGCGGAGCGGATGCGTGCGATTTTGGTTGGCGTGCGATACAACGTGTAGGCGATCTCGCAAGCCATCATGTTGACTTCGTCGCTACTCGTTAAAGCGACAATGATGTCTGCTTCGGGGGCGCCTGCCGCTTCCAGCACCGTTGGGTAGGACGCGTTGCCGGCCACGGTGCGGATGTCGAGACGATCCTGCAGGTTGCGCAGAATATCCTCATCGAGGTCAACGACCGTGACCTCGTTGGCTTCCTCGCGGGAAAGACTGTGAGCTGCGCTGCGACCCACCTGCCCTGCGCCGAGGATGACTATTTTCACATCGGCTCCAGGTATTCAACCATCATCCATTTCGCGCCCTGCTGCTCGAAGTTCACTTCCACGCGCGCCGTGGAGCCGTTGCCCTCGAAGTTGAGAATCACGCCCTCACCGAATTTGCGATGTCGGACACGACCGCCGAGGCGCATGCCGGGACCCGCGGACTCTTCGGAGCGCAGCCGTGATACTGCGACGGGGCGTGCAACCTGGATGCGCGGCCGGATTTCCTCAATCAGATCGTCAGGGACTTCCTTGATGAACCGGGATGGCATTCCGTAGCTGTCCACACCGTGCAAACGGCGTTGTTCCGCGTATGTCAGAAACAGTTGTTTCATGGCGCGTGTCATTCCGACATAACACAGACGGCGCTCTTCCTCGAGGCCGTCGATGTCATTCAGGGAGCGTTGATGCGGGAACAGGCCATCCTCCATCCCGCACAGAAAGACCATGGGAAATTCGAGGCCCTTCGCGGTATGGAGCGTCATCATCTGCACGCAATCCTCCCAGGCGTCTGCCTGGCCCTCGCCGGATTCGAGCACGGCGTGCGCGAGAAAAGCTTCCAGCGGCGGCAATTCACCCTCGACGCCCTCGGGCGTGAAGCCACGGGCGGCGCTCACGAGCTCGTCCAGGTTCTCCACACGCGCTTCACCGCGGTCCTGTTTGTCCTTCTTGAAGTGTTCGATCAGGCCGCTGCCCTGCAGGACGTGATCGACCTTCTCTTGTAACACCAACTCGGAAACCTCGTGCGCCAACCGCTCAATGAGTTGCATGAAGCCACTCATGGCCGTCGCTGCTTTGGGTCCCAGCGAACCCTGGCCACCGATACAGGCGGCCGCAGCGTCCCACAGCGAGCAACCCGCGCCTTTGGCGTACTCTCGGACATTGTCCAGGCTCTTCGCGCCGATGCCCCGCGTCGGGAGATTCACCACGCGCTCAAATGACTGGTCGTCGTTGCGGTTGGACACGAGGCGCAGGTACGCAAGCGCATCCTTGATTTCCGCGCGTTCGAAGAACCGCAGGCCGCCATACACTTTGTAGGGGATCCGGCCGGACATGAAGGCTTCTTCAAACACGCGGGATTGCGCGTTGGAGCGATACAGAATGGCGATTTCGCGACGCTGGCCGCCGTGCGCTACCCAGTCGCGAATCCGGTGGCTGACAAACTCCGCCTCGTCACGCTCATTGAATGCCGCGTACAGTCGGATCGGTTCACCCCGATCACCGCTCGTCCACAGGTTCTTGCCCAGGCGCCCGGTGTTGTTGGAAATCAAACCGTTCGCGGCGGCCAGAATCGCCCCGGTGGAACGATAGTTCTGCTCCAACCTGTAGAGCTTCGAGGTTGGGAAGTCGCGCCGGAACTGGTGCAGGTTTTCGACCCTTGCGCCACGCCAGCGATAAATCGACTGGTCATCGTCGCCGACGGCAAACGGATAACCTTCGCTGCCCACCAACAGCTTCATCCAGGCGTACTGAATGGCGTTGGTGTCCTGAAACTCGTCAATCAACACGTGACGGAAGCGGCGGCGATAGTGCGCCAGCAATCCGGCATTGTCGCGCCAAACCTCGAAGGCGCGTAACAACAGCTCCGCGAAATCGACGACGCCGGCCCTGGCACAAGTGGCTTCATACTCCGCGTACAGCTTGATCAACTGGTGACGGGTCGGATCGTTGTTGTCTTTGAGGGAGGAAGGCCGGTGACCTTCATCCTTGTTCGAATTGATGAACCACTGCACCTCACGGGGTACCCAGCGGTTCTCATCCAGGTTCTGTGCCTTGATCAGTTTCTTGATCAGGCGCTGCTGGTCCTCGGAGTCCAGGATCTGGAAGCCCTGTGGCAGGCCGGCCTCCCGCCAATGCAGGCGCAGGAGGCGGTGGGCAATGCCGTGGAAAGTCCCGATCCACAGCCCGCCGCCGGGGATTCCCAGCAATTGCTCGACCCTGCCCCGCATCTCACCTGCGGCCTTGTTCGTGAACGTAACGGCGAGGATGCCGTGCGGCGAGGCGTCCTGGGCCTGGATCAGCCACACGATACGGTGAGTGAGCACCCGCGTCTTGCCGCTGCCGGCACCGGCCAGCACCAGCATTGGCCCCAGCGGTGCGGTCACAGCTTCGCGCTGTGCCTCATTGAGCGGGTTCAGGATCGCGGACAGGTCGTGGGGATCCGGCATGGGGGGCGGATTCTACAAAATTTCGCCGGCCACCCCCGCTTTTAATCGCTGCCAACGACCCCTTTTTCAGCGAATTGCAAGAGGGCGGCAATAAAACCAAGCAGCACCGGCCCGATGACCAAGCCGAGAATTCCGAAGGCAGAAACGCCCCCGATGGCACCCACGAATACCGCCAGCGTGGAGACCTCCGCCTGTTTCGCCGTCAGGTAAGGGCGCAGGAAGTTATCCATGACACCCACACCCGCGCCCCACACGCCGAGGAAGATTGCGGCACCCCACCTGCCCTCGAACATCAGGTACAGCACGGCGGGAATGAGGACGATTGAAGAGCCGACCGGAAGGAATGCGGCCAGGGTAGCGAGCACTCCGAAGACGACCGGGGACGGTAGGTCCACCAACGCGAATCCGATACCCGTAAACGCACCTTGGATCAGTGCTGTTGCAACCGAGCCGAATACAACCGCGCGAGTGACGTCTCCGAGATAAGCGATGAGCTGACCTCGCGGTCGCGGCTCCATTGGAATGAATTGAATCAGACGCCTGAGCATGAGGCGTCCATCGCGCAGCAGAAAGAACAGCAGGAACAGCATCATGAAGAAGCCGACCAGCGATCCCATGATGCCCAGTGCGATGCTGCCACCCATCGACGCCGCAGATTTCAACACCGTCTGCGTACCATCCATCACCCAGCCGTTGATCTGCTCGGCGGTGATCGGCGCGGCATCGCGGATCCATCGTACGGCGCTACCGATGACTGGCGTTGTATCCAAACGAGCCAGGATGTCCGGATACGTGAGCGTCGACTTCGACATGTTGGAGAGAATGTTCGCCACCTGCCGAGCAAACACGACGCCCAGAAAGGCAATCGGCGCCATGACGAAGAACGGCGTGAGGGCTGTCAGAAGACCTGCGGACAGTGAGGCTCGCCCTTTGAACCGGGTCGTCAGCCGTTCATGCAGCGGGTGGAGGAGAAATGCGAGCACGGCCGCCCAGCCGATCGTCGTCCACAGCGGCTCGAAAATCGACCACAGCGCCCAGCCGAGGATGGCCACCGTGACGACAACGAATATCTGGCGATAGAAGGATGAATACATCAGGCCCCCACTTTACCCCACAGGCGCCATCCCCGCGGGGGACGCCATCCCCAGCGGGGACAACGTTCGCGTATGCGCCGGGTTCCCCTCGGCTTCCTCAACGACCCATTCCACGAAAGCGCGTACATTGGGTCGCGAGAAATTGGCGGGCGGCGCAACGAGCCGGTACGACCAGCCGGCCTTCCACGAATCCTGCGTGAGGCGCACCAACTGGCCCCGGGAGAGTAACCCTTCGATGTTCGGCCCACGACCCAGGGCCACGCCGAGCCCGGCGACCGCGGCGCTCAGAAGCACAATCGAGTCGGTGAATTTCATGCCGCGCAGGGCCGTCGGCGAGTCAACACCGGCGCGCTCGAACCATCCTTGCCAACTCAACCACGGTTGCGGCGCGTGGCCGTCCACGTCGTGAAGCAACGGCAGCGCCCGAAGGTCGGCGACACTCATCGGAAGCAGGGAGGGAGCAACTAGCGTTGGGCTCGCTACCGGAAACACCTCTTCGCCCATGAGAAAGACCGACTTGGTATCGGTTCCTGTGCCAGCTCCGAAGCGGATGGCCACGTCGATGTCTTCGCGACGAAAGTCCGCCAGAGATCGGCTGGTTTTCAACATGAGATCGATGCGTGGATAGCGCTCGCGGAATTTCGAGATTCGCGGCAATAGCCATCCTGTCGCGAAGGCGGGTAGCGCAGCCACAGTCAACAATCCGCCGATTCCACCCGATCGCAGGCGCGTAGTGGCTTCTGACAGTCGATCGAAGCCGGCCGTCAGGACGGGAAGATACGTACTGCCCAACTCTGTCAGCAGGAGCCCTCGTGGCAGTCTTTTGAACAGGCGCGTTCCGAGGTACCGCTCAAGGGTACGGACCTGTTGGCTCACCGCGGAGTCGGTGACTCGGAGTTCCTGCGCTGCCGCCGCGAAACTGCCGTGGCGGGCAGCTGCTTCAAAGGCGCGCAGGGCATTTAGTGGCGGGAGGCGTCGAGGCATTGGGGGTCGAGCTTACCCGTGGGCCGCCACCAGCCCAAGTTTTTCTTGCCCTCGGCCGCTACACCGCTTTCTTGGCGCAAGCTGCGCCGCACGGAATAATACGCTTCCCTGTCAGTGGACCGCGCAGCCATGATGACCCTGTACGACTACCTCGACTCCGGCAATGGCTTCAAGATCAGGCTGTTGCTCGCTCAACTGAAGCAGCCCTATCGCTGGATCGAGAAGGACATCCTGTCCAACGAGACCCGCACGCCGGAATTCCTGGCAAAAAACCCCAACGGCCGCATCCCTGCACTGGAGCTGGATGATGGCACGGTCATTGCGGAATCCAACGCCATACTGTGGTACCTCGCCGAGGGTAGTCCGTTCATTCCTGACAACCGGCTGCAGCGCGCAAAGGTTTTGCAGTGGATGTTCTTTGAGCAGTACAGCCACGAGCCGTATGTCGCAACTCCGCGCTTTATAGTGAAACACCTGCCTGCGGATTCACCGCGGCGGGCTGAGCTGCCTGATCGGATGGCGCGCGGCCGGGCTGCTTTGGCTGTGATGGATGAACATCTTTCGAAACAGCCGTTTTTTGTTGGTCAGGTCTACACGATTGCCGACATTGCCCTATACGCCTATACGCATGTTGCACACGAGGCGCACTTCGACCTGGCACCTTATGGAGCTATGCGCGCCTGGATGGAGCGCGTTGCGAGTCAGCCGGGTTACGTGCCGCTGGCTCAGCGGCCGGGGAGCTCCGGTTCCGTCAGGGCTTGAAGGAAGGCGATCACGTCGGCACGTTCATCCGGCGAAAGGTTGAATGTCCGGAGTTTGGGGTCGCTCGCGGGTAACTGCGCGACGCTTGCATAGTGGTCCAACACCGCTTCGAGCGTTTTGAACCTGCCATCGTCCATGTAGGGGGCAGTCAACGCGATATTGCGGAGCGTGGGAACTCGCATGGGTCGATCAGTCAGACCATTATTTGCGAATGCGGCTTCGCCCGTGCCGCCATGGCTGTCCCGCCAGTTTCCGTTGAAATTGAAGCCAGAGTGACACGTGCCGCACGCCGCGCGGGGTGAGTAGAAGAGTTGCATGCCGCGTTTCGCTTGCGGGGACAGTGCGTCGTGTTCGCCGCCGAACACGTAACGGTCGAATGACGAGGCGCCGGCGATGAGGGTGCGCTCAAACGCGGCGATTGCTTTGACGATGTTTGTGAAGGTGACAGGGCCGAGCGCCGCGGCAGTGGCCGGTGCGCCGTCGCCGGCGGCGCCAGAAGTCCCGCGGCCCGAAGGCGCGCGGCCCGAAGGCGCGCGATCGCCCGCCACGACGGCCGACTCCACAGCCGCGTCGCGCGGAAACGCTTGCGCAAATGCGTCGCGATACTCCGGGTCCGCCGACAGCACGGCGCACACCGCAGCCTCCCGTCCCGCGACTCCCAACTCCACGGGATGCTCATTCAACAATGGCTCGAGCATCTGCTGTTCGAGTGACAGCACCTCAGGCTTGGTCCAACCAAAGCTGATGTTGTATGCCACATTGACCAGCGACATGGCGCTGTGAATCAGCGGCTGGCCGGTCGCTCCGACCGCGAGCGCGCGACCATCGGTGTACGCGCGCGTTGGTTCGTGACAGCTCGCACAACTGTATCGGCCGGTTACTGACAACCGAGGTTCGAAGAACAGCCGCCGCCCCAGGGCGACTTTGGCGGTCGACATGGGGTTGTCGGCGGGCACCGCCGGCGTGGGGAAGCCGCGAGGCAAGTGCCAGACAAACGCCGCGCCATCACTGACCAGCGGTGAAGCCGCCGCCGCTGGCGCCGCTACCGCGGCCGGGCCAACACCAAACGCCACGAGCGCCACGGCCACTGCGCACCGGCCGCCCAACGCGCGGCCGCCCGTCACTTCAGTTCCAGCTAGCCGCCGTCCCGTCACGAGTCAACGAAGCCGTCTGTCCCGCAATGGCCGACCGCTCCTGGATCCACTTATCCAGCTCACTCACTGCGGTCGCATCAGCGGAGGCCCTTTGCGCATCCAGCCACCCGCGCATGGCGACGAGCAACTTGTCCGCCAACTGGCGGTTGCCGGCGAACAAATCCAGGTATGCCTGCTTGGCATCGGCAATCCGATTGAGGCCAAGAAACGCTTCCCCTCGATATTCGAGCGCGTCCGGATAGCCGGGTCGGAGGGTCAGCGCCTGTTCATAGGCCGTGAGCGCCGTATCGTAGTTCCCCAGGTGCCGGTTGGTGTAACCCACATAGTTCCAGGCTTCCGGCATCTGCGGGTTGGTCTGCGCAGCCTGTTGGAATCGCTTCAGCGCGCTGGTGTAATACTCCTGCGCTTCGCGAACGGCACGATCTTTCTTGCCCGCGTCTGTCAGTTGCAGCGCCGCCGCCTGGTACTTGTCAGCTTTCTTCACATCGTGAACACCCTTGTTATAGAGGGTCTTCGCCTGTTCCTCGGGAGTTTGCTCCCGGGGTGCGGTGATTTCGGGTTCGGGCCCGCCGCCGTTCGACCAGGCGGCCGGTACGGCCGTCGCCACGAGCACACACGCTGACAGGATCTGCAGTCGCATTTTCATAGGGGTATCCAGTCGAAAAACACTTCCAAAGACGCTACCACTTGTCACGCAATTCCCGAAGCTTCAGGAACACCGTTTTCGCATCGGGCTGGGCGCCGAGGTCCGCAAAACGCTCGCGCAACCGAGCGAGCACCGTCGGACTTTGCAGACGCAGGAACGTATTGAACTGTTTTTCCTCGCCGAGTGTCGTAACCGGCATTGCCGCGGCTCCCTGCTGCCGCGCGGTCGCGACACGTGCAGCCGCAACTTCGTTGTCAGGTTCGCGGTCGAGAGTGAACTCGAGATTGCGCGTCATGTACTCGTGACCCGGGAAGACCCGCGTGCTGTCGGGCAATCGCGCCAGCTCCCGTGCGAATGTTTCATACAGCACGGCCGGGTTGCCGCCATTGTGGCAATTACCGGCGCCGGCATTGAAAAACGTGTCGCCACAGAACAGTGCGGGTTGCTCCGTATGGGCAAAAAGACACACATGTGCCAGGGTATGTCCCGGCGTGTCCATGCATTCGAGCTCGACAGTGCGGCCAACGCGGATGACTTCGCCTTTCTTCAAGCCACGGTCGACACCGCCGATCCGCGCTGCAGCATCGGCATGTGCGAGGACTTTTGCGCGTGTAGCCGCAACGAGGCCAGCGTTGCCCCCTGTGTGATCCAGGTGCTCGTGGGTGTTGAGAATTTGCGTGATTTTCCAGCCTCGGTCCCGGGCTGCGGCCTGGACGAGCTGCCATTCGAGCGGGTCGACGGCAAGGGCCTCGCCGCTCTCGGGACAGGCAATGAGGTAATGGAAATTGCGGTAGGCGTTCGCCGACCAGATACGTTCGATCAACATAATGGTTCCTTCGCGGTCAAACGAAGCGCCCAGTGAGGCGTTGCGGCAAAACCACGCTGCAGACTGGCGCCGGCACGCCATAATAGGCCGATGTGGAAGCTCCCAGCATGATGCATACCTTTCTGTTCGAGCCAGGGGTATGGACCTCGAAGGGCACCTTCTGGCGCGCCGACGGCGAGCCCATCGAAGCCCAGGGACGAATTGAAATCGCGCATCACCCCACGGCCTGGCTGCTGTCCGGCAGCCTCAAGGTGTTCGGCTCACCGCCGGTCGAGTTCGTGAATGCCTACTCCATCAGCCCGCCCGGGCGCGATGGCACCTGCATGAAGTGGACCGCCGAGAACGCAACCCTGGGCAAGCTCAGCGGCACCTACAGTGTTGTCGGCAGCAGCATTCTGTGCGTCTATACCTGTACCGCCTCCGGCTATCACGGTGCCGAGCACCTGGGACAGGTCGATGCCAACCGTTACAACGCCGCAGGGATCCTGTTGCTGCACGAACGACGTCTGTCATCCTGGCAAGTTGTGTTGACCCGCAAGGCCGCCTGACATGTTGGAAGTAAGGCGCAGCCGTGACCGCGGTTACGACAATCACGGCTGGCTGAAGTCCTGGTATACATTTGTCTATGCCGACTACTACGATCCCGAGCATGTTGACTTCGGTCCGCTCAAGGTCATGAACGAAGACCGGGTCATGGCGGGCAAGTCCTATCCCCAGCAGAACGTGCGCGACTCGGTGGTACTGACCTATCTCATCGAGGGCGAGCTGCGCCACCAGGATTCGCTGGGCAACGCGTTGCTGTTGCAGGCCGGCAGCCTCCAGTGCCTGAATGCCGGCACCGGCGTGCGGCACATGGAGTCGAATGCATCCGCGGGCCGGGAGGCGCACCTGCTGCACATCTGCCTCGAACCGGCCCGAACGGGGCTCGCGCCGAGCTACGAGCAGCGGCTCCTTTCCAGAGAGCGCCAGCGAGGCACGCTGCAATTGCTGGCCTCGCCGCAAGGTGATGCTGGATCGCTCACCCTCCACCAGGATGCGCGGATTTTCGGGGGCCTGTTTCACGAATCCGAGCGCACGAATCTGGATTTACGCAAAGATCGCCGCGCCTTCCTGCACGTGGTGCGCGGCTCGATTGCCGTCAACGAAACCCGCCTGAACACGGGCGATGGGGTCAAGATCAACCCGTCGGGTGAGATCGTGATTCAGCACGGCCGCGATGCCGAGATCATTGTGTTTGAGGTCGCGGCGCAGGCCGAGGTGCCCAGGCGCAAATCAACTCGCCAGACTTAAGTCCCATGTTAAGTCCCTTGTTAAGTCTAATGAGCGGGGGGGTCGACTTCGAACGGCGCGCGCAGCCTGATTCAGAACGCATGCTATTCCTGGGAACCGGTGTCATCCCTTGGCGTACACTGCACTCCGGTTCGCATGGAGCGAGTGTTGCAGGGTTTGTATGCGCATCCTGGTTGTCGAGGATGATTTCCTGGTCGCAGACGCAATCCGCCGCGGGTTGTGTATGTCAGGATTTGCTGTTGATTGCGCTTCTGACGCCGAGCAGGCGGCGGCCGCGTTGGCTGCTGAACACTTTGATCTCGCGCTGCTGGACATCGCGCTTCCCGGCGCTGACGGGCTGACGTTCCTGCGGCGCCTGCGAAATGCGGGCGAGCATCTGCCGGTGATGATTCTGACCGCGCGGGAAACGCTCGCCACAAAAGTGCAGGCCCTGGACCTGGGTGCCGACGATTTCCTGGTCAAACCCTTTGAGCAGACAGAGCTCGCGGCGCGTTGCCGGGCACTGATCCGGCGATCAAACCTCAAGTCCAGCGGCCAGCTCACAATGGGCAAGCTGCGGATCGACATCACCGGGCGCCAGCTCTACAACGACGGCGAGCCGGTCGAGCTCACCGGTCGCGAGTGGCTGATTGTGGAGTGCCTCGCACTGAGCTCGGGCCGGATTGTCACGAAAGAACGTCTGCAGCAGGCCGTGGCGAGTTGGGACCAGGCGATCACTCCCAATGCGGTTGAGGTACATGTTTCCAGGGTGCGCGCCAAGCTCGGTGACTCCGTGGTGCTGCGCGCTGTGCGCGGGTTGGGATACCGCCTCGACGAACCACGATGAGCGAGAGTGCAGCGTCGAGTACATCGATACGTCGACGCCTGCTGCTGTTCCTGTTGCCCCCGCTGACGCTGTTCATGTTGGTCGGTGTGTTTATCAACTATCGTACGGCGACGATCTTTGTGCGCGCTGCCTACGATCAGAAGCTCGCCGATATTGCGCGCGCCTTCGCTACCCAGATCCAACAGCCGGAACCGAAGCCCCTGGCCGCGCCGGCCGGCATCCTGTTCTCGATAACGACACCGGCCGGACAGAACAGGGCTGGAGAGCCGCGGCTGCCGACCGCGCCTGCGGGGGCCTCGCAGCTCACCTACGCAGACGCCACCTTGGATGGACACGACCTTCGTCTCGTCACATACCGGGTTGCAACAGCCACAATCACAGTTGCCGAAGATGACGACTCCCGCCCCAACCCCGGACGATTCATTCTCGCGAGCAACTGGCTGGTCGATTTCATCCAGTTGGATGTCACGCTGCTCATTGTCTGGATTGGCGTGCACTTTGGACTAAAGCCGCTGCTCACGGTGCGCCGCCAGATCGAGGCGCGCTCGGCGCGGGAGCTGCGGCCCCTGGACGCGGCTTCGGTGCCGACTGAAGTGCGGCCCCTGGTCGATGCGCTGAACCTGCTGTTCGAGATGCTGACGGGTGCTGCCCGCGCTCAGAGCCAGTTTGTCGCCGACACCGCGCATCAGCTACGCACGCCGATTGCCGGGCTTCTCGGGTCGTTGCAGGTGTTGATGCGCGAGCCCGCGGCGACCCCGCTGCAAAGCCGGCTGGCATCGCTGTATGAAGGCGTATCGACGCTATCGCACTCCGCGAACCAACTCCTGGCGCTGGCCCAGGCCGACCGTGCCACGAGCCTCACCGACGGATTTCGCAAAACAGACCTCAAGGCAGTCGTCGAGCGCGTCGTGGAGCGGAACGTCGACCGCGCTGTCGAATGCGGACTGGATCTCGGTGCGGAGTGCAGTCCCGCGAGTGTGGACGCGAATTCGAGACTTTTGGATGACCTGTTGGGCAACCTGATGGACAACGCCCTCAAGTACACACCATCCGGTGGCCGCGTCACTGCACGCTGCGGCTACGATGGGAGCCATCCCTACCTGGAAGTTGAAGACGACGGTCCCGGAATCCCCGAGTCGGAGCGTCCCCGCGTGCTCGAGCGCTTCTATCGAATCCCCGGCTCCGCAGCCGGTGGCTGCGGTCTCGGACTCGCCATTGTCGATGAGATCGCACGCCAACATGACGCGCGACTGTTCATTGAGTCAGGTGCCGAAGGTCGCGGTACCCGCATCAGAGTGTCATTCGCTCGCGGCCGCACTGAGATCCACGTCGCAGACTGAACCAACACCCTGCGCGCCTTCAGCTTCGCGCAAGCTTGAGTCCCTAGGCTGCGCACGCAATCTGCTTCGTACCTGGCTTTCAAAAGGATGGCTGTGCCCAACTCTCACGCGATGGATTCGCGCGCCCTGGTTTCACGTACTTTGGGCTTCACTCTCGTGGAGCTGATGATCACCCTGGCGGTGCTTGCGATTCTCGTAGGCCTGGCGACTCCTTCCTTCCGCGACTTTACCCGCAGCAACCAGGTCACCGCCGCCAACAACGACCTCGTGACAGCACTCAACCTGGCACGAAGTGAAGCGCTGCGTCGCAGTACGGGTGTGACTGTCTGCCCGTCCACCGACGGCGCCGCCTGTGGAACCGCTGCTGACTGGAAGTCCGGCTGGATTGTGTTTGAAGACGCAGCGGGTAACGGTGTGGTGCCTTCCGCCGACAAGGTGGTCCAGAAGTGGGGCTCCATCAACGGCAACATCCAGATCGCGACAGCCAGCGCCAACATTCAGTACCAATCGACCGGCAGCGCAGTCAACGCCGCGGGGCTCGATGTCTCTTACACATCCTGCACGGGTCAGCGCCGGCGCCACATCCAGGTGTCGGGCGCCGGCACCATCAGCACCCAGATTCAAACCTGCTCCTGACCGAACGGATACAACTTCATGCTCCGCAGATGCCGCGCGTCTGGATTCACTCTGGTGGAAGCGCTGGTCGCGCTCGTGGTTCTATCGATAGGCCTGCTCGGCGTGGCTGCCTTGCAGTTCACGAGCCTGAAAGCGAATCACGGCTCGGCGACCCGCACCCAGGCCGTCTATCTCGTCTACGACATTATTGACCGGATGCGCGCCAATCCCGCGAGCGCGAACAACCATGACTACGACATCGGGTTCGGCGACACACCGACCGGAACCACCATTGCCAAGACCGATCTCATCGCCTGGCGCCAGAACATGACCCAATCGTTGCCGGGAGGCTCCATCGTGCCCACCGGCTCCGTGAACCTCGATGCCGTGGCCAAGACAGTCACCGTCAGTATCAAATGGGACGACACGCATGCCGATGTCACCAACACGACAGGCACCCCTGCGACGACTGACATCGTGACTTTCTCCGTTGTCACTCAGCTCTCCAACTGAGAACGGAAAACCTACGCAGATGAAAAAACGGCAAGCCGGTTTCAGCATGGTCGAGCTCATGGTGGCCCTGACGCTCAGCCTCATTCTGATTGGCGGCGTTCTATCGCTCGTCTACAGCTCCAAGGTGACCTACCTCGAGAATGAGCGGGTGGCCGGCACCCAGGAAGGCGGCCGCGCGGCATTCGAGCTGCTGCTGCGCGATCTGCGCGGATCGGGTTTCCAGGGTTGCGCCCAGCCGGTGGCGGGGCTCGTTCCATCCAACAACATCCTCACTGATCCCACCTCACTGCTGTGGGACCTCGGTGTTCCCGTGCAGGGGTATGAAGGCTCGGGGGGGACCTTCAGCCCGGCGCTCGATCCTCTGCTCAGCGGTGCCGCTGCGCCGCCATCGGCCAACAGCGACATCATCGTGATCCGGACAATCCGTGCCGGTGTGCCGCAACTGCGCACCTCGAAATTCATCAATCCGGGTGATGACGTCACAGTGACCAAAACAGGTACGCAGAAGGTTGTTGGCAACACGTTCGTGATCAGCGACTGTCAGGCCGAAACCGTCTTTGCCGCGGCCGTCACCGACGCGGGCACCACGGCGACCCTGACCAAGTCCGTCGCTCCCGCTGTGCCGAGCAATCAATCAGGCAACCTCCTCGCCTCGTTTGCCAGTGGAGCGCTGGTTACGCCGGTTGACACCGTCATTTACTACATAGCACCGAGCGACACGGCGGGAACTGCTCTGTGGCGGATTGTCAGCTCCAACAACGCGACGCCGGAGGAATTGATTCCCGGTGTCGAAAGAATGGAGCTGCAGTACGGCGTCGACACCGATGGCGACGCAATAGTGAACGAGTATGACGATGCCGACGCGGTCACCAATTGGAGCAACGTCGTGAGCGTCAGAGTGGCGATCCTGGTCCGCTCGACACAAGCGAATTCACGCGACCTCGACCAGAAGAAATACACCCTGCTCAACCAGGTCGTTCCGGCTTTCAAAGATCACTATCAACGCTCGGTCTACACGACGACCATCACGCTGCGCAATCGCACTACCTGAGGACCGAACATGACACACCCACAGCGAGGCGCCGCTTTGATCACCGCGCTTCTGTTGCTCGTAGTGTTGACCATTCTGGGCGTCAGCGTCATGCAGATGTCGCGCGTCCAGGAAAAGATGGCCGGCAACACCCGGGACATCAACGTCGGATTCGAAGGCGCCGAAGGCGCTCTGCGCAATGCGGAGGCGCTCATTGGCACGCAGACGAGCAGGCCGATTGCCTGCCCTGACGCGACTTGTGCTTTCCGGGCGCTCAACTCCGTTGGCGATGTCGCGAACCAGGATAAGACCTGGTGGACCAACAACGGCCAGGCGTTCGCCGACGGCAGCGGCAAGGCGCTGACCGGCGTCGCGGAAAATCCGCGCTATGTGATCGAGGAAATCGCGATCGTGTCGGCGATTCCCGATCCGACCGACCCATCGTCGGGACGCACGTTCTACCAGGTCACGGCGCGCTCTTCCGGAGCGTCCGGCCTGTCAAACACCATCGTTCAATCCACCTACGCACGCAAGTATTGAAGCCATGAGTACCCGCAGATTCCGAGCTCGTGTCCTGAACACGCTGTCAGCGTGCCTGCTCACCTGGCTGTCGCTGCAGAGCGCGGCAGCCGGGCCGTTGAATCTGAGCGATACCCCGCTCTTCCTGGCCAGCGGCGTGAAGCCGAACCTCATCATGGCCATCGATGATTCCGGTTCCATGGATTTCGAGCTGCTGCTGCGAGCCAACGACGGTGCCGCCTGGTGGCGTACCGGCAATGAGTCGGGAAATTGCGTCGCATCCACCGGCAACAGCTTCACGGGCTGTACTGCTGACGGCACGACGGACCAGGTCGCCAGCGGCGTTCTCAATTTCAACAACGGCGGCAACTCCAGCGGTACCTGGAAGAAATTCGCCTATCTGTTCCCGAACGGGGCCAACTCCGCCAACAACTCCGACCAGCGCCGCCTGTCGGATTCCACGAACGATCACTACGCGATTCCGCCGATCCCGGCATTCGCCTGGGCCCGCTCGCCGGATATCAATCCTTCGTATTTCAACCCTGCCACCACGTACAACCCGTGGACCAGCGAAGGCGGGCAATCGTTCACCAATGCCACCACGTCCAGGACACGTTGGGATGCGGTCTATTCCACGTCGAATTCGACAATCGATCTGACAGCCGACTTTGCGGGTACCACCAGCACGGCAACCAGCAACGCATGCACCGATGCCAGCATGCCGGCTAACGACGATAACTACTACTTCCGTGTCTTCACCGGCATGACCCTTCCGCAAGGCGCCTGCATCTATCCCAATGTGGGCGGCAGTGCGCAGCATTGGCAGGTCGTTCAGAGCGGTGCCTGCAAG
>Ga0307510_10003230_pt1 | contig 18946 bp, 32 predicted proteins | sample 12_EM_MG_FD_207224 | JGI IMG/M metagenome (GOLD analysis project Ga0307510, IMG submission 207224) | Populus trichocarpa ectomycorrhiza microbial communities from riparian zone in the Pacific Northwest, United States - 12_EM | ecosystem: Host-associated > Plants > Roots > Unclassified | place...
CCACCACCCACGCGCAGACTGGAACGAGTACATGGCCGCCTCTGGCGCGCACCTCCTCAACCGGTTCCTCTGGAACAGTGTCAGCCAGGGATATGCCCGCGTCGTGAAGGACGAGCCACCGCAAGAGGCATGGCGCGCTTGGCGTCGGGCGGCCACACGGGACCTGAAGCCCGCACTGTATCGGACCCCCGTTCGCGACCTGCCGAGCGTCGGGTCCGGGCATAGCGCGGGACAAGAACAACAACAAATCGTGACCCGATCGCGATCACAACAACTGCAATCGCAGACAACGCAAACGCAAACGCAGACGAAAACGAAAACGCAATCACCACGCGGTCCTCTCAATGCTGAGGAGACAGAGGGAGTAGTGCGGCCATCGGTGACATCGGCGGCGGGGAACACGTCGGGGAGTGCCGCTGCTGGATGCTGTGCACGTATCAACGGGAACGGGGAAGGTGACGAGGATGACGAGGATGATGATATAAGCATGGAATACGACGAGGACGTCTTGACGGAGGCGCTCATGCCGGGGCATTCCCGTACCCAAGAGTGGGTCTTACCATTCCCGGCGTCGGGGCAGTCGTCGTCAGAAGCAGCGAGCACGAGCGGCCCAGGGCGTCTCCGCCCCAGACAGATCTTGCTCAAATTCAATGCGCCCGAGAACTTGAAGCTCGCGGTCATCCGTTGTACCTTTTCCCGCGTGGAAGACGTCGGGGAGGACTTCAGTGGGGCGCGTAATTTCGCTTACGGTTGTCATGCTGATCCGTCTTTTGTTAGGAACCCAATTGAAGGTTGCCTACAACAAGTCTAGGGTTTCATAGATTTCAGGTCGCAGGCCAGGAACCTGACAGCTGCGTTCGGGGTTTGTAAATTGTACAAATGTCTGCAATTTATTGATCAGGAATTGAACGAACGACGAATGCTAGGGGGTGATGATAACGATGTACAGTGCATGCAGAGTACCGGGAATCGAGAAAGATAGATAATAATCAAAGAAATGAATGTTACGTCGCAAGTTGACCGAAATGCGACAGGGATTGTTGGATTAGCTGAGGAGAATAAATAAACGAACGTCATGAATATCAAATCAAATCCATCGAGGAGGGTCAAGGTCCATGAAAAGTAAGAAGTAGCCGACACGCACGCGTCACCTGTCGTTTCATTAAAACACTTTCTGCGCATCATCATGGTCGTCAACGAGTCGCCGCCGACGGCGCTCGAAGCATCATTGGGCCACCCCAACTCCGACGCTGGGATCGACACCGGCTACAGCGCGCAGCTTGTCAAGCACTTCGTCCATGCCCTTCAGCCCGACGCGCCCTCGGCGCGTACGATCACCGTCCATCACCTGCTCAATGCTCATCGCACGACCATGAGATAGATTGTTCGTGAGAACCGCCGGAGGCACGACCTCGTCAAGGCCGCTACCAGTCGAGTCGGACATAGCCGACGCCGATAGCCTCTTCAGCGCACGCGATGCATGCCGCTCCTCCTTCTTTCGACGGCGCTCGGCCTCTGCTGCCGCTGCGTCCTCGTCTCCAACGACTGACCGCTCGGGGATGGCATCCAAAGCCTGATCCTCGGATGCGCGCGCACTCGGACCTAGGCCATAGGGAGCGCGCTGGGCAATGCCCACCTCGCTACCACTCCCGTCCGAAACGCTCTCAGCTGGGTAGACGCTCGAGTATGCGCTCGAGTGGCTCATGCGTGAGTGGGAACCAGAGGCACTGCCAGAGCCATATCCAGACTCGGACTCGGCACGAAGGTAACGTACGGCAGCTTGTACTTCCTCCTGCGACTCGGCCGTGTCTCCGCCGGGACGTCGCTCGGTGGTCGTCGTAGCAAAACCAAGCGTCTCCTTTTTGTCACCTCCCCAATTAATGACGAGCCATCGTAACCCACGGATCTCGCGCTCTCGCCGTCGTGCAAGACGGTCCGCATTATCGAGTTGTGCGCGCAAGGATGCAATCTCTGAACGGAGATCCGTATTTTCGGTCTGTAGCGCGAAAATATTCGCAGGTGTGGCAGGAATAGGTACAATAGCACGTGAAGGGGGTGCCTGCAGGGTCAATGTCGATGATGAAGATGGTAATGCCGTCGTTGACGCTGAGAATGAGGACGGAGAAGCGTACGGAGGAGAATCGGATGTATGAGATTGGACGAGTGGAGAGGACCCAGGCGGCGAGGATCGTTTCGAAGAGGATCTAGCAGGCCACGTAGAATCTTTGGCCTTGTCTCTAGCTGTCGGTCTTTCGTCTTTGGAGTTGGGTCGCCGCACACCTCCGGATGTCACGGAAGGTACAGACTTGACAGCTAGTGCCGTTGTCGACACCGAAGGAGACGACGTGAGGGAGCTGGAGGAATCCGTAGCCAAACTCCCGACAAACCCACTCCCAGAAGCAGACGTCGCATTCGATGTCGACGACAGAACAGAGGGTTTTGTGAGCGTGCGCGTAGAGGACTCACTGGAAGACGGCGATCCTGAAGACGGAACACTCGCTTGTTGCGACATTTCGGAGGATGTACGCGAAAGGCTTGGACGAGGAACCATTGGTAGTGGTTCGGTTGGCGGAGGTGAATTGGCGCCCGTCCCCACCCGATTGGCCTGCGTCAGGGTAGGGGCGGCTGCCGTTGACGGGGACTTCAAAAGGTTTGAGGGTGATGAACCAGACTGCGCCGCTGCCGTGATCGATGAGGTGGAAGCGCTGGTTAAAGTAGACGCTGGTAAGTTGGAACCCGCTGACACGGCATTGGCCGCGGTGTGTGTGCGGGAATCCGACGCCGCCCGGGCTCGAAGTTTAGATGGTGCCTGTCCTCGAGTGTGACCTTTCAAGTTTACATTAACAGTAAGAGGTCCTACTCACGGTGAATTTGGTTTCTTGTCCGCTAGCCTGCCCTGGAGAGTTAGCCGATGATGTCTGCGCAGCCTTCGGTATTACGAGCCATGATGCGTGCTTAGTGCTAGAGGCGGATGTAGCAGGCTCGGTCTGTCTCCTCCCCAGACCTTCTGACGAGGGCTTGGGGGTTGTGCCTTGGAGGGGGGGACTTGCACGCTTCACTGAAGGCTGAAGTGGAACAGAACGCGACCCCGTTCTCTCAAGAGATGTCCGGCTTCCGGGTGGTGATGATCGAGACAACGAGACGGGAGGTGCCTTTGGGGTGGGAGGAGATGTCGCCCTAGAACCCGTGAACGAGTTGGGCGCTCGAAGTAGGCCGACGCGTATCGAGGCGGCACGACCATTGTCGTTACCACTTCCCTGGCTCGATCTCGTTCGAATTCTGAACCCTAGACCGAGGCCAGTTGTAGCAGATTCAGATCCGCTGGCGCTTGTATACCCTGGCGCCGACTCTGATGCGCTCTCGCTGCCCGATGTGAATTTGAACGAAGAACGCGTCGCAGATGACGTGGATACGGCAATCTTGCGAACACTAGATGGTGGCACCTTGCCATCGGAAGAGAGTGGAGTGGAGGAACTTGCTGGACTTGGAAAGGAGAGTGAAGGGCTGGTCGGGGTGGTAGGGGTAGGGTAAGCGGATGAGAACGATGTGGTCTCGAGAGGTGGTGGTGGTAATGACTTTGTAGGCGCGGGTTTGCCTGGGGGGATTATCCGAGCGGAGAGATACCTTCGTTCCTCGTCGTCTGATGCGTACGACCTGAGAAAGGCGGAAGGCGTTCTCGTACTGGAAGCGCGAGGTGGTTCAGAATCCGAGAAGGAACCACCTCCCAAGGTAACGGCAGATGTCGGTGTAGGTGTTCGTGACTTGCTAACGCTACTTTTCGGAGCATGGGAAGAAGAGGTGCGCGTTACGGACCGTGAAGATCTCGAGTTTGTGGGTGAATTCGAAGAGCGTTTGGAAGAGGACGCGTCGTCAAACGCAGGTAATGGGGAGAAAGAGGACGGGATGGTGAGTTTCGGAGGCTGTGCATGGCTTTGCGTGGAGCCCGCGGGTGAAGGTGACGCCCTATAGGGTTAATTTAGAACAAAACATCGAAGGGGTTATGACGAGAGAGGGAGGACGCACGGGTTAGTAGAAGGCCTGGGTGTGGGTGAGAGAGCAGAAGGAGGAGTGGGAGATCTGCGAGGGGTGGGTGCCGCTGGAGACTTTTTGCGTAAACTGAAAAGAGGGATCTTGCGTTTGGCTTTAGATGAGGCATCGGGTGTAGAAGAAGAAGGAGCGGAGGAGGAATGATGCTGGCGACCGCGAAAGAGGTCAGAAAGTTCAGATGTTTTGGTGCGGAGCCTCGCAGAGGCAGAAATGGTGGGTGGACGGGAAGAGGTAGCCATTTAGCGGCAGGGCGCGGGAAGGGCCATACGGAGCAGGGTTTCGAGGCGTATGTATATGCGCTCGCGAGGCGAGGGCCAGGATTTGGCGCCTTTATTTTTTGGCTCGTTCGCCACTTTTTGGCGCAAGACATTTATGGTTACCGTTACGGTTCAACGGCGGTTTTAGTTGGTCGTGTCATTGCCATTAACGTACTTGTTGTCCTCTGTTTGCTCCGGAAATGATTCTCTTGATTTCCGATAGATCTACTCTATCATCCTCTCAGATCCCTCCTCTCAATTACCTCATCTTCCCACCGGCTTTTCCCTCACCCCGTCCTCTCTTCACAGTTCCTTTTTATTTTTATTTTTTTTCACCGCTTCAACTTTAATACTCATCTCCCTCTCACACTCTGCTTTTACCACCCCCTCCTCAATCCGGTTAGCTCATGCAACCAACTGCCAGCGAGTTGATCTTCCACCTTCCGCGCCCAGGTGTTGTTTGTTATCCCATCCGAATCACCGGCTTCGTCGATCGAAAATGTATTGCCTTGCCTCGATTATCTTCGATATCTCCATCCCTACCCTACTTCCACGGACGTCGTTCATCCTCATTGATTTTCTTTACTACGTACGTGGACTACTTCAATTTCACTGCTATTCCCAATCGTATACGACGGTGTATCACTATAACCCCGCAAGTACGATACCGTGACCTTAGTGCCATCGTCACAAATGGAAGGTCCATCATTGAAGCTCTTGTTCCGCCATCCCGATACATCAGATCATCCACAAGCCACCGTTCCATCGGGAGTATCCTCAAGGAGAACCATTTAGGTGGAAGCTCCCTTTCGGACCCGTTCACACTGTCTTCTTGTAGAACCGTTCTCGGTCTTGTGGTTGTGCATCAACAGATCACCTGTTCCGGATTTATCCAACCCAAAAAGTCGCCCGGGAGACCGAGCGTTGGGCGACCCCTTGATTCTGATATGTTTTCTTTTGCGCGATTCTGTCAAAGCTTCGACTTCAAATACAACGCGCTCTCCTCTCCTACAGGAGCGCCCCAATCAATGTAATTCTGAAGAGGACCCACACGGTCCCTTTGTACTTTTCTCAGCACGCTTATCTCGTTTCCACGGGCTTCGTCTCTGCGATTTACCGTCGCAATAATCCTTCATTTCGCATATCTCGCGACCGCTTCATCTAACCAACCAAAAAGTCTCTGGTTAATTGGGTGGATCAGCCTCAAAAGCTTGGGCGGTCATAACCTTTCTGGGTAGTTATTGCCCAGAAACCGAAGCGATACACTCCGCGTGGGGAGATTAATCACTGTTGCGACGGGAATTTCAGCCACACGATCAGCTAGCCGCCGGGACCCACACACCGTGATTTCTCGCGGGTCTTCTCGTTGGAAATAACCGAGGCCACCCATATTTTCTTTTATTGTTTTTTTTTCTTCTGGCCCGTTCCTGAGGCCTGAGATATAACTCTTTCACATTTCAGGGTGGAGTGTGCGATGCTTCGGGATGTTGTGTCGCATGAGGTTCTCTGATTACGGCGTGTGAATTCATCTCATTTCCCTTTTTGTCATATGCCCAGGACTTCTGACGCGCAAACACCTCTGGCGTCAAAAAAAAAAAGCACGAAACCACTTCACACCCCAAGACCTCTTAACCCACGCTCTTTGTCCCCAAATCGAATGGAAGGGCCTCATGTCAATTGTCCATAAGATAGGAAAACGTAGCCCGTCTATCTCTCTCGCTGGTGTGGCGTTCACCCTTCGGAATATCTACCGTGACCGCCACTGGATAGCCCCACTCTGGTTCCCCAGCCCCTCGCTCTGTTTCCCCCCCTCCCCTTCTTCTTGTTCTGGCGGCGCTTTCTATGTTTAACCCGGATGCTTGGCTGCGAGACTGAGCGCATGGACGCTCTTGCGCTTAGGTGCACTAGTCCGTCCAGGTGTCTGTCCCGTGTCACCTTGAATTGATCGCTCGACGTCCACACTCACCGTCCCATCTCCGACCGGGGAAACGCCCGCACGGGATCCCCACAGCCCCTATCTCATCTCGCTCATTGAGATGGATTGGGGCGTAGGGAAGAAATGGATAAATGCAGATAATAGGCATGACAAGACGGACCACCGCATTCCGAGGCCAGACGAACCTATATGTCATATGTTATTTTTTTTGTTATTCGACTGCGGCCCCACTTGACAGTCTCGTGATGAACACATACATACAAGCGATGGCTGCGCTCTCCGCTCAATGTCATCACCGGTGCTGGATTGCCATGATATTAATCATTTTTGATGGTTTTTCCCCCTTTGATGTTGCTGTGTTTGCCTCGAGTCCGTGCCTGGGAAAGTTCACGTCAGCCCTCCGAACACGTTCCCGGGTGCCGTGCCCCTCCGCTCTCCTCGTGGCCTTGGCGAGGATCTCCGGTGGCATACTAGCAATATACTACGCACCGCATTACGCGTCCTTGGCTGCTGACATTTTCCGCGGATTTGTTTTTCGCATAGACAACTGACAAACGGCCTACGGTGATACCGCCACGCGTCTCTTTCTCACCCTTAGCCTCCGCGAGAAATGAACTTTAAGCGGGTTCTCGACCCGTGAGGTGTAATTGTCTTTCCTCATAGGTCAGCTAAAGACATTCCGAAGTGTGCTAACGCCAGATAGAGAAAAAGGGGACGTCCATTGATATCTGGACGCGTATCTGGAACGAATGTGGAGATCAGCGAGCCCCGGGACACCAAGGTCCGGCGTAAGGTTCCATCCACTATCGCACGATCGGAACAGACAATAGATCTTCCGGTGGAACCTTCTAGTTACAAGTACAATCCTACTCGGGTACATTATGATAGCAATTCTAGTCATCTGGGCACTGGGCCCTGACCCACCCAGAACATGTGAAGAAAAAATATCGGCGAAGAAAGTCCTTTTTCCATGAGTCATCGGCATAGACATTGAAGGGAAGGGAATAATGATAGTCGAGTTGTGGAAAATTTGACAATGTGATGAGAGGGGAGAATTAGTGGAGGGCCCACCACCGACGCCTTCCTTTCCAGTTCGCCCAGAGACCTTGCGGATTATGCCACGCAAACCAGCGCCAGAACTCCCAGTCGCTGTTCTCCTCTTGCTCCGCCTCGTCCGTGGAGTTCACGAGGTCCAGAGTGGCCGTCGAGTCAGAAGGTGCCATCCTGTATTTGGGTTTTTCGGGGCGGTAAAGGCCCTTGAGCGGGGAGCGAGAACGGTGCTCGAGATATGTAAATTCGTCCACGCCACTGTTGAGACGAGCAAGGCAAAAAATAATTAAGTGGGACGGGAATGGAAGCGAGCGGTGAATCGCAACTCACTCTTCGCTCTCGAAGAACGGCTCCCTCTCGAGCTCTTCAAAGGCAAACCGCCTGCTGATCGAGACATGCAGCAGCTGGAAGTACGAATGAATAAACTTGCGTCACACTCCCAAAAGTAAAAAAAATCGAACGCACCCCGTAGAGCACCCGCAGTTCGCTCTCAGACATGGAACACCGCGATCGAAGCCAGGCTCTCCCGCGATGGGCTTTGTATCGCTCGACATAGTCGAGCAGGTCCGTCTTCTCGGGAAATAGCATGCAGCCCGCCATCATCATGTACATAATGCAACCGAGCGCCCACCAATCGACCTCGAGACCGTAGCGCGGGCACCGTGACCCGGGCGTGATCCACGCACCGTCGTCACGCAGCGCGCCGCCTACGAGCTCGGGAGCGGCGTAGCCAGGCGTGAACACCGCGTCGCGGGCGTAGCTCTGGCCGCGAACGAGGCGGGAAGCGTCGTGTACGTATGCGGCGCCCAGGTCGGCGATCCGCACGTCTCCGGAGCGAGAAAGAAGAATGTTTTCCGGCTTGAGATCGCGGTGCATGATGCCCATATTGTGAAGAGCGTCGAGGCCGAGTGCCTGAAAAAGGAAAACATTCAAAGTCCAAGATCGGTCAGACGCGTGCCAGAGCGTAACAGACAGAGGAATGGAGAAACCCACGATCTGAGCTGTCCACCGCCGTAGCTGTACATCCGATACGCCCTTCGAGGTGGCTTCCCATAGATCGCATTCCATCAAGTCCTGGGATTATCGTTACAGATCATGTACCGCCGGGAACGCAGTGTCCACTTACCATGGCAAAGTACACCTTGGTGGCATCTTGGAAAACACCGTGCAACTGCATTACATAGGGTGTCTCGATGCATGCCGCCAACCGTTGATAAGCCTCGAGTTCACGTCCTAGGGCCAGGCGCGAGGCCTTGTACTCGGACACGATCTTCTTGGACGTGACCTTGAAACATAACACGCGAGACGTGCTCAGGTCGCGAGCTGCCCAAGCGGTAGCGAAACCACCAGACTGGATGCACTCTATCATGTGAAAGGGGCCCGGAGTCGAATCCGTCGGGAATGACGGAATGTATGATGAATGTCGATTCTGGGAGCGAAGCGAGTATGGCGGGGGCGGCGTGCGGCGAGGAATGGCTGGAAGTGAGGTGATCGTGTCTTCGGAGTCTTCCTCACACGACCTGATAAAGGGAACGGCCCTTACATTTCCGTGCGGCTTGGGAGAAGTAGGGGGCGGTGGAGGACGGAAGACGTGGACTCTCGACGGTCTGGACGAAGACGGGGAAGTCGGTGGGGTGAAGACACCGACGAGATGTGTTTCATTACTCATGTCTGAGAAGGGTGCTCTGGTGTCTTCGATTCGCCGATGTTTCCGTGGAGGTGTCTTACAGTATGGGGGTGGGGGGAGAGTGGGTGGCGAAGGAGTGGCATCGACGGGAACACCCAGTGGTAAGGCCGCAGGAGTCCGAGGCCTTTTGAGGGACGGCATGTTGAATCAAATCACCTGCTGGCTTGTGCAAGTGTGGAAGATTGTGGAGTTGTGGGCGGAACGATGGGGACAATGGAGGCGGGGTGGTCGTCCTTTAATGTGAAGTGCGGCCATATCAGTGCACGTGATCAAAAGGCAGGCGAAGGCGTGGCCGTCGGCGAGGTGTGGCACGTGCATCATAAAGGCAATGAAGTGAAAATTGTGTGTTCGGACACGTTGAGATGGAATGGATACAGTCAAGATCATGAGGGAGAGGGAGGGAAATATGGTGATACAGCCAGGTGGAATGGATACAGACAGGAACATGCTTCGGGGGCGACATAGTGATACAGCCAGATCAGGAAAGCGCCGTCGACGGAACGTCAAAGCCGGCAAACATGTGGAAAGGGGGACCGTAGGATAGAGCACTTGGTTGAGCTAGTACTCGCCTCAGGCAAAAGGTCGATATGATTTGAGCGCTCCCGAAATAGCGTTTCCTGCCGCTTTGGCCACTCGTTTTACAGGCTCAAAGATTCTAAGTATTTTGAAGCGCCTTGAGGGATGTCTTGCAATAGCTGCATTACGCGCTTCCACGCGGGAGAGCTCTGACAGTATTGCCTCATTGACGTCCTCGGGGAATGCACCGACTATAGCGGGACCCTCCACAAGGGACATAGTAAGCTCCGCAAGTGGTACTGGCATCACCGAACGATGGGAGATGGGAGATGACGTATGGGAGCCTCGAGAGCCTCGAGAGCGCCTCCGCTCTTCGTTCTCCTCAGCTACGGGACTGAGTTGTTGGGCCCCAGTGCGGCCGCGGACACTACGAATCGACCCGTGAGGGGTGCGAGTCAATCGTGTTTGTGCTGGATGCGTCGTACTGGAATCGTGAGAGAGGTTGGCGTAAGCCTGAGAGTAGGAATAGCCAAGGCTCTCGATGTCCGTAGAGGTGAGGCTGAGAGACTGGCGACTGATGGAAGGTGCGTGGGGGAATGGGATGGTGTTCTCCCTAAGACTGGGGTGACGGGAACGAACGTGCAACTCTTCGCTCATAACGACGACGGAAGAAGTATTCTGCAGAGATGGTACGACGTTGGGGGTTCAAATTACCTGGGAAATTTGAGGAGCTTTTGAGGGGTATGGAGGGGGTGAGGTGGGGGCGTGTATGCCACGAGGCAGGGCGTTACTAGAAAGTCAGGTGGGTGACGGCGTGGATCAAGGCTCAAACAATTACCGAGTAATGAACGTAGGGGTGAGCCACTCGGAGATTATGTCTGATCGCATACTTTCGGTCTATTTTACCTCACTAGCAGGAACTCTGGGGAAGTGTGGCAGTTTCGTGGATGCCAGGCTGGCAATCGAGCTTTGGGAATGCTGGACATGTTATGATGACCGGATTGAATGACGTGTGGAATAGTCGCGGTGACCTCAAGTATGAGCATAGCCAACAAACGATCAGTTGTGTGGCTATGGACGGACGGAGGTTACTAGGTCAACCAGTATATTGCAACACACACAAGCTTGACTGACTACGGTTTGAGGAAAGGGACTGTGATTATATAATCGACGCCAACATAAAGCAGGCTTCATGCGATGACGTCACAGTTCAATACTTCAATTTCTACTCTATACAACCAAACAGGTAAGACATCATCTCGATGTCATGCTGCTGAGTGATAATCTCCCCGCCCTTAACCCCTGCTGGACGCCTCACAGTCTTACAATTCATTTCCATTGGGTACTTGGCCTCTCCAGCACACCCTGCCCAATCAAAGTCAATCAAGTGAACCTTCATGTCCTTGGATGCAAGTGATGCACGATCGATGAGAATGTTTGTATCCCGAATGTCTCCGTGAACAAACCCTCCATCGTGTAGTGTTTGGACGATGCTCTGTACTTTTCGTTTTACCTTGTGTTGCTCAGCCATCGAGAGCTGCAAGCCGTGGAGTACTTGATATTTCGACTCGTCCATGACAACTGCAGTCCAGTCCCCAGGGATTCGAATACATTTCCAGATCCTTGGCGCCAGACCGTGGGATGCAAGATAATTATGCGCGGGCACTGAGTACTGCCATGTGAACTTGACAATACACTTTCCAGAGCCGGGCGGGTTGACAGTGGCAGAGAAGACTAGCTTGTCTTCATCAAGCCGTTCATCGTACGTGAAACATACCTCCTGTCCATCATCGTCATAGGATGTCAGGGACGGGTATCGTCGGGCTTCCTGAATACTATGCTCCGAATGGGCTTGGGTTGCCCTAGCTTCGGTCTTGATAGACACATGCGCTTGGATGGTCTCGATCGCAACAATGACGGCATCGAAGTAAGATGCGATTGCGTTCCTGGCACCTCTTTTCGTCCAATTGGTTGTTAGTTCGAGGCCTGGTGAGAGAGGCTCGACCTTCACATGCTGACCATCCCATGCAGCCCCATAGAATACCACTAAAGAACCTATGTACCCCATGAGCATGTGAGCGGGTGATCAAAGTGCAGACATACCCATCATGATGTCAACCATGAGGATGCATGGAAAAGATGTGTTGGGGTTATAGAAGTGACGATGATCGGTAAGTGCTTCGTATAGAAATCGGGAGTAGATCTGGATAGCCTGGCTCAGAGCGTAATTCCTACATTCCCAGATTGCTGCAGGCATGGCAATAACCACAGGGTTCCCGTCGGTTGTGTATTCACTGTTAGGAACCTTCTCCCCATGAAATCGAACGCCCAAGTGATCCCAGAACACGGACTCGATTGCTGACCTCCGCTGAGTGTCTCCCTGATACCATTTGCAAACCTTGGCGGCAAGTTCGTCAAGAAAAGCAAGTGCTCGCTCCGAAGGTGGTGCTTTGCATCTGTCTTTGAAGACCCCAAAAGCCTCGTGAAGTAACACAAGCGGGAGCGTGCTGTACCCGAACGGGTGGTTGCAGGCAATGGGATGATGTGGGCCCACAATAAAGCAAAAATTTCCAGGTACAGCCAGGGGTGGCGGTGCCGCCTTGCCAGTTTCTGTCTCCAACAGTTTGACCTCTGGCGGAATGTTGGCCCCTGTAACGTCATCATGCTTGCGCTTGTGCCCGCGGCCCTCTATGGCTGTGGTAAATAATTTGAATACAGCAGGATTGAACGGGAATACATACCAGGCATCTGCACCAACAGCATCTCATCAGGGGGCATGCTGAGGCTCGACACCCTTCTCGGTCCAGGAAGCCTCTGGGTCTCCTCAGAAAATTTGAACCTGTGGATACGTGCCACGAATTCTTCTTTCTCTTCATGATCACCGCGGAATTTCAGGCCAGGGCACTTCCACACTACGAGTTTGTCGGGATCCACGTGTTGTATCGATGGCTTCTTGAGCATGATCTTCTCCTTCAGGTTGGCAACAGTGTCGTCAGAAGGCATGGATACAGTGAACATATTTCCTAAGATATGGTCGAAATCATGGCCGACGACGACACACCACAGTCGGATGATGTCCGTCGCTGCCATGGACAACAGTTTGAGAGTTTGAGGAAAGGGGGAAAGAACTGTGATTATATAATCGATGCAGCAGGCTTCGATGCAATGACGTCAGTATTTCGCCGGTTCCAATCCAATCCAATCCAGCCATGCGAGAAATCAAGCTCCAACGTTGCTCCCTCCAACTCCAACTCCAGCAACTTGTCCCCGATTTTTCTTGAACTTGAACACAACACGAAGGCATGAGTTCGGAACTTCCTATCGATTTCTCCAACCCTGTCGTTCGCGATTACATGTCGCTCGTCCGGTATTGTTTCAATCATCAGTCTCACAGATCGGAACATACTCATTGATGAGCCGAGATCAGTCTACAAGTTCTCACCCCGCTATCCCTATTGAAGAACATTGTAACTGTACTAGTGTGTTCTTTCATTGTTCGACCTTCACTTGGTTTGTGGTCCCAGTTGTGGACTCGAGTTCCCACTCAAACTACTTTCAACACAGGCGATGTCACACGTTCACACCCAGCCTCGATATCACCTTCGGCGCGGGCTATAGCCATTTACATCTTAGCTATATACTTGGGCCAAGTTGGGTATTGTGTCTTGCTTGTATCAGCGAGAAAGCCCGAGACCAAAGTACGTTGCCGTCGTCAGTGCTGCCTACTTCGACTGACAAATGCTTGAGAGCACCGTTGTCAAAGGTGTAGGTCTCGCTCTCGTATTTGCAAATTGGGTTATGATAGGCTGGGCCATTGCATGGGTACGTGCACCGATGTCATGTCCAAACGCATCGCCATTGAACCAATTTCAGGTATTTGAGGCATTCTTGACATCGACCATCCTCCTTGGAATCCTCACCCTATTGTTATTATACTCCAATGTGGTACTCATTGTGTATCACGTCCCTACCTGGCGTCGTCCTCTCGACATAGTTTTCATCCATGCACCCGTTCGGCTCTTCTTGATCCTCCCACTTTCGCTCCTGTTCCCTTACTCCCTGTTGTATGTGGTTGCCCCTTTTTGTACTCGACAAGAGCTTAACTATCGCGTTCCAGCCTCACTCTTGGCCATGGTTGGGACCCTTCACACCCAGATCAAATTGACAAGTACCAGTGGGAGGGATTCGCGTATTTCCTCTCGATCAATATTGTCGGCGTACTCATAATAGCCTTGCGTGACGATTGGGTTTGGTGTCTTGGTGCGACTTGGGTATGCGTATCTATTTGGCTGAAGGAACCAAAATCAGTGTCCATATACGTTCGTCTCCACTTCTCGTTTTCAAATTCACCACTTAAAAGACGTCATTAATAGGTTGTTGCTGTCATGTTTACCGTGATACACCCAATCACACTCATCGCGACGGCTCTTATGAGGCACTTCACCAGCAAGAGGCAGGAGGGCCGTATCCGTCTTCCTCCTGACGAAGATGCAACGCACCGCGGACAAACGCCTACTGGACGCGAAATTCACGCAGATTGGAGTTAGGTATTATCAGTACACTTTTCGATATGAAACGATGTTCAGGGCTCTGAAATGATACGGACATTCGGTAGCCAACGTTGTATATTGTGGTCAAATGACGTTACCATGTTTATACGATTACTGTTTCACTTCACCATGTAGTGTACGCTCCACGTCACTCACGTGCTGACTTGACGCCTAAATCGGGAGTATCTGAAACGGACAGTGTGTGAATAATTGTGATCGATCCTAATCCTAACAATCGTAAACAGTATCTTCCTTTTCCCGTCCATTGCCATTAATTGACTCTCAGGCTGGAAAAATGGCAGACCTCAAGCTCAAAATTGAGTTTGGTGGAGGACTCGAGCTCCTTTTCTCAAACAAGCGGTCACACCTTATCGATATACCTTCAACCGTGCCTCAGGGTGACAGGAAGGGCCAGCCTGCGGATATCAATTTCCTGATTCACTGGCTCAAAGATAATTTACTCAAGGAACGCCCGGAGCTATTCATCGAGGACGGGGAGTTGTGGGTAGTGTCCAGCTTGTGCGTGTGATCTAAACATTGATTCAGGTGGGATCGGGGTGCAGGCGACCTGGAATTCTGGTGTTGGTGAACGATACGGATTGGGAACTCGAAGAAGATGGTGGTTACGAGTTGAAAGGGGGTGATGAGATCGTGTTTATTTCGACACTACATGGTGGTTGAATCAGATGGGTTTCTGATGTTCCCACACGTGGCAGACGTGGCTCGTAAGGGTGAGCCTGAAGAACTTATGAAGCCGCTCTGATTTACGTTTTTTTGCTTAGGCCTCCGCCTGCATGATTACGAGACGCCACAAATGGGGCAGAAGACTGATGGGTTACTGCGTCAAAATGCAAACTAAACGTGTGTCGTGAGAAGTAATGGGTTGAATACAAGTGGGGATTGGAGGGGAAGGGGGCGGTGGACGTTTCATAGAGTCTTGTCTGTACCGCCTTTCGACTCGTTCCACCCCCACCATGACCGCCACGATCTTGATGTTGTCGGGGTCGAAGGCGGCTCCTTTGTCATGACTGCAGTCGCCTGGACATTTGTCGGCGATGCTGAGGCTGACTCCTCGGCACGAGTGACTTCCTCGGCTAAGCGCAACCGATCCTCGAAGGCGATCCGCTCCTCGGCGGCCTTGTCTCGGGCCGCGGACGCGTCGAGCTCGGGCAGAGGTCTGGCGGAGCCATATGCCCACGAACCCGCGACAACGGCCGCGACTGTCAATCCCTGCGCGACGATGCGCACACGCAGCCAGTTGTTGAACGAGCGCGACTGGCCCTTGCGCATCTTGGTCATTGCGATCACGAGCGCGACCGTGGTGGCAGCCGCCCCTGTGAAAGTGAGGCTTCATGAGTCAGCCAGCGACGACCTCGAACGAATCTAGATCGGCAAAGTCGCACCGACGGGGACGAGGGGCTGCTGCTTGAATTTTCGCAGTGCCTTTTCACGATAGGTTTCAGTGGAGACCGCGGAATGAGTGGCCATGGTGCGAGAACTGGTGAGAGAGCCGTGACCTGTCAGGTGTTTCTTAATTTGGAAAGTCGATCGCAAAGCGTCGCACGTGAGCTTTTCAACCCCCGCGATGTCACAGCATTGCACGGCCAGTACAGAACTGACAACCGTACCCCGACGAAAACGGAAACACATCCGTAGACCATTACCACGGGGGGTGCAAGCTCATGAATGTTCGTTCTTGCGGATTTTCTTCGTGTTGGAGTCCGCTTTCGGTCGTCGAGTTCAAACCGATTTGATTCGCAAATTATTATAGTACCGTACGTTACACTGATACAGCGGCACGCTCGCCAGATGTTCGTCTGTTTAGCGTAAGATTAACGTATGACACATCACCCCACACAAACTCCACCATTCCTCCCATGTTCGCCACGAATTAAATCGAAGATCACAACTTGTAACTCGAGAGTGATGTGAAGGGAACCAATCAGAGGTGGGGCAGAGGGATACGAACATATGATGAAGGGAAGCGAATCATGAAGGTGCTAAGTCTCCTTGAGGGTTAATGAGTACATACAACACCAGTGGTAGGCGGTATTAGCGGTGATAGGGAAGCCTCGATGAGAAAATTTACCTTGACAAGCATCAAGGTAACCAACGTGGAGCAAATATGCATGGCAACGGAAGGGGTTGAAGAGGACGGGTCCAATCTCAAGGAGGGCATGGCTCGATAAGGTGCACAACACGCACATGATGTCCTCCTGCCCAAGCGTGTACATCTCAAGCTCCGCACCAGTGATGACGACGCTCCAGGGTGACGTGTTGTCTCTTGGGACGATGCGCCGGGCCACGGAGGTCCGGCGCAGAACTTCGAAAGAAAGGCATAGTGGGACAGGACTGTCCTGAGACGACGCATACTGGACTCGGCAATACCTATGGCCGTGGACGGATAATCACCAGTAATAATGAAGAGACGGATCACGGCATCATAGTGTGTCTGGGAAGGAGTGGCCACTTTCCAGACATTGGCCCGATCGGGTAGGGAAATTTTGGAAGGGAGTCGACCATGTGGCCCCCCCGAAGAACGCCGAGCTCGACGCTTCGGCAAGTCAAACAAACGTTTAGCAAACGCGCCAAAGTATCCCCATTAGCCAGGGATGACGGAAGTGCGACGAAAAAAAGCACCATATTGTTATACTCCGACGGCCTGTGGCGCAGAGTCGCGAAACGACTGGACCTAAGGCATCTTGCTGGAGACTATAGGCAAGTTTGGGTCTTATCAAGGGCTGTTTTCCGCACATAAACTTGATCGTGTTTCAGCGAGCGCAACGTGGTGCAGAGACCGATAACGGGAATGCACGCATTTAATGGGCACGCGCCGCCGCCTCTGCACTCGTGGATATCATTACAATACCCCCATCACATGTACGTTCCTGTGCTGGGTGTTCCCCAACCCGCAGGTGATGATCATTGGAAAGCCGATTCGTGATGTGCCACAAATTTTTCTCGGGGGATGTACATGAGAACGCTGACCGCGCGACTGCATAGGCGACGCACGAGACGAGTTAACAGATGACGTCAAACGAACGTGACCCGAAATTTCTACGCGGACACGGACATAGTTGAGAGCTGAGCCATCGTCGGAACCTGTGGAGCGGGACACGGTCATGTTTGACTTGCAAGTTACTGTAAAGATAATTTTCTTGATAAATAGACTGTCAACACTCTGTTCAGGTGCACATGCTTTGCTGCACTGTACGATACTCACGTGAAACAGCAGAAGTGCGTCTGATAATCGAGCCAACGAGGAGCCAATGCCGCTACCGAGGGCTTGCCTGAGAAATCGGATCAAATGCACCGGAATGAAAATTACACACGGACATGCGACCTTGCCATATTGGTGAAGGTCAACTGACAGTGAGGTGGGGTGGGTTATCCATCTGGTGGGTGAGTGGGTGACTGATCCTAATAGCAGGTTGGTTTGATCGTTACGATAGACAGGGTACGTGGTCACGTCGTGGTGCCGACGCTCAGCCGGTCGCATTTACCCCACGCACGCACCAAGGGCAGCCGGTTTAGGAAAGAGGATACTAGCCGACGACTGGGTCGGAGATGATGGCAACGGGTGGTCCGTGTTCGGACTCATGACATGATATGATGCATGATATGATGGCCGGGCATAATGGATAGCATAATCGCATATCATTCTCCCACGTCCTGATGCTGACCCCACTTTATATCGTTTATTACTCTCTCTCTTTGACGGGCCCTCTCCCCTTCCACACCCCCGCTAGGGCAAGGCAAAGATTATGTACTTTCTTAGCTTTCGCCATGCTAGACGCAAAGCAAAGAAGATAGTCAGCATTCGCCCTCCCCGCCCGCCAACGCCCCCTTCCCCAGGTAGTTTCGTCTCCGAAGGCGTCGTGGAGATCAGTGGCCCGTCCAGACCATCCGTCGAGGCACAATATGCTCCTCTGGCCCTGCCAATGGAAGGGTTTGGGTCCGAGCCCCTTTTGACTAGCGATCCCTTCTCCTCGTATCCCATTCCCGAACCCGGTTCGATCGCATGTCCGAGGCAGACGCAGGATAGACGGACCCGTCCTCGTTCTACGAGCAGGCGTGGTACAAGTTCACCCAAACCGTTGCACAATGGCGCTGGATCGGTGCAATCAAGGGTGAGTGTCCCTTAATTCAAAAGCCTCCACGGAGTTCTCGATTGTAAGCGCCGCATAGACTGAGGATGACTTTCAGGATAGTCGTCTCGCGGGATGTGCAGTCGAGGATGGCACTCGGGTACGCCTTATCAACCCTCGGTGCAGTTCCCCCACTAACTAAGCAACGACTTCTCTCAGACGACAGGTTCTCGCCGTACTCCCAAAATCCCACCAGCACCGATCAAGATTCCAACCAACGTTCATGCATCAAAGGTGCAGATTTCACGATCAGCTGACAAGTCTGCGGAACTACGTCCTCCATCCACGAATCTTCGAGAGTCTGCCGTCGCTGATGACCTCGCGTCGGCTGTGTCAGGCACCACACTTGCTGGGGCTCTCAATGTATGGATGGTTCAGGATCAGCCCCACGGGTATGTGTCGCGGGCGTCCTCGCGGCGTATCACCCGCACCGACTCGGCCATTTTGCCAGTTGGTGACAATTCTCCCATCAAGTCGACACCACGAAAGTATTCGGGGATCATTAACTGTGGCGGGGATTCTCTTTTACCTCCTATACCTCCTCTGGCAGGCGTCAATGGCGCAGCTACTAGTCGACCTGTGAGCAAGGAGGGCAAGTCCGGGGGTGTTTCAGCTGGCAGCGTAAGGACGAGCAGGAAGCGCAACTCGCCGCGTGATCAACTGATGGAAAGGACAGCCCCGGAGTGGGTTGGCAGCGCATGCCAGTTTTCGCCCATTACCGAGTTATCGACACCCGACCCTTCTGACACGGGAAC
>Ga0307510_10003231_pt1 | contig 18944 bp, 19 predicted proteins | sample 12_EM_MG_FD_207224 | JGI IMG/M metagenome (GOLD analysis project Ga0307510, IMG submission 207224) | Populus trichocarpa ectomycorrhiza microbial communities from riparian zone in the Pacific Northwest, United States - 12_EM | ecosystem: Host-associated > Plants > Roots > Unclassified | place...
GACGCACCCGCCGACCCCACGCGCCAAAATCCTGCAGTGAGTTTGCGATGACTTGCATCCCGTCGCACAGCAAGCTGTCCAGGTCGAGCTCCTTGTACTCGTCTACCACAGTCGGCAGGAAGAAGACTAGGCGCCCGCCGGGCTTCAGGAGGTACCGCGCGAGGACGACGAGGTCGGCCGCGAGCGCGGACAACTCGTATGGTTTTGTGGGTGGCACATGCGGCTGGTCATCGTCCCTGGCGAGACAAAAAAAAAAGTCACGCTCGAGCACCGGATCGCTCGACCGAATACTTACTCGCGTGGTCGTACAGGGTGGGGTGGATCAGCAGCACGCTCCTTTTTACGGCCAAGACGCTTTGCTCCTGCCCGGACGCCGTCTAGAGAGGAGGAATCAGACTAGGATTGAGGGTTGTGATCGCACCGATCCCGGAGGTACGAGAGCTTACAGGGAGGATCGGTGATGATGGCGTCGAAGAGCGCGCCGCATCTCCAGGGATTTCGCGTGATGTCAAAGGTGCACAAGTCTAGTATACGCTCCCGCACGCCATATTGAGCCGCGGCGCGCAAAATTCCCGGTTGGGCCTCTTCGAAATAGCGAGGGGGTCAGAGTCACGAGTGCGTCCGCCGCCCGATCGATTCGTACCCACCTTTTCCGCGCATCTGTCTGCCGTCGATGTCCGAGCCAAATACCAGCGCTCCGAAATGAGCGGTCGTCTGTTGTTATCGAATGGATTCGAATTGATCCCGATTAGATCTAATGGGCGAGGAAGGGAAGACGTCGAGAACATACGTAGGCCATGCTACCCGTGCCCACAAAAGGATCATAGATTAACTTCCCTGGCGAAGCCTGTCATGTGGCGCTGGTATGGAATACCGTGGGATAGGAAGAGAAGATCGTCGCACCAAGGTTTGATTTGCCATCAGGAGGGACACCTCGGCTTCCATGCTCGTATTGCCAAAGTATCGCCGCTTTTTGACGTCGAACGTTTGGATCAAGGGGCGCGCGCTGCCTTGTTCTATCTGGACAGTGATCAGGGCATATTTAGAATGTCAAGACGCGTGCCTCAGCAGCCATTTGCGCACCAACCTGCCAAAAAATATCTCGCGAATTTCACCAGGCCCTTCGTGCTTGTGTCGAGTCACGCCCTGGACATCTGGGTCTGTATGGCGGACACCGCTAGTCAGAGAGTCATGCCGTAAAATATCCACCCAAAGGGCATGGACTCACACTCCTCGAAGCACCCCATGGTGACCTCGGGGTTCAAGAGATCGATCCTGCCCATGAAACCCATATACGAGAAATCCTCGATGACGTTGCGTTGTCGTGCCTTGGAGATGGAATGGTTGTAGCCATTCACGACGAACTTGAAGGACGTGTCTGGAACGTATTTGTCCCACAGATGCCGCGATGCTCGGTTTTGTTCGTGCACCTCCTCGTAGGTGCGTCCTCGAGCGTACAACTCGTAGACGGATCTTGTCATGGCAGGAGGTAGGGGAAGTGGATGATGGGGGGAAACAGGACAACGGTCTATCAACATCGATCAGCTCCACGGATGCTTCGAGCGGCCACTCACTTGATAAGTATACATCTCCGCGCGAGCAGCCGCACATGCTCCTCCTGTTCCAAGGCGAGGACACCGAACGGTCGTGATGGGTCAAAGTCGTTTGCTATGTTGAGTGGGAAGCCATGTAGCTCCGCGACAGATCGCAGTTCGGGAACGCGGAAATCTTCGTGAGCTTGTGCAAAGACAACGAGATATAGTTGGGACGGCATCGTTGCTATTGCACTGTAAGCTCTTGAAGAGCGTCGTCGTGGTTCGGTTGTTCGCCCGTGTCCCGTCAGTGACTTTGACTTGTCAGTCACTATCGAGTTCCAAATCAGGAATACTTTTTCCACTTTTTTAAAACTTCTTTTATGAAAGAGTATAAACTAGAAAGGGTATCTATGTAACACAAGTAATATGTAACCAACTAACAACTAAGATTTACTCCATGTTGAGATCTTGCCATGGGGACATGGGTGCGCTGACATGCAAGCAAGGTGTTCCAGCACACTTCTGACTCCTATACCTCCCACTCCAGTCGCCCGTGATGCTCTGCGGTTAATATCAGGGCTTCGGCTGCCATCAGGAATATTTGAATCGAGACTGACGGTCAGCAAGACTAGTAGTGCGCATCCCACCGATCCTATCTTCCGGGTGAACACACAAGGGTATGGAGGATCAGTGGACTGGGGAACAGGTCACAACCATTTTTCGCCGTCAAGTGCATCATCTGGAAGGTTCCCATTGCCGTGTCGTCTGCGAGTCCCTTTGGATTTGACTGGAGCCGAAATCCCCAGCTATGATTTTAACACAGGCCTTTTTTACATGGCTGTGAGGTGGTATAAAAATGGACGACGTGGGTGCGACACCGACCTTACTTTCCTCGCGTGCCTCCCATGGTGTCATGGGATCATTCGCGGCGGCAAGTGCCTCAAGACTGTCGTCCTCCTCTTCCAGGCCCCCATACACGGTTGTGGGCACGGTTGACTCATCGACATCAGATGTGAGGTCAACATGTTCAAGTTGTCGTTTTAGGGAATGCTTGTTCCCAAGCGGTACTGTCATAGATGTTATCACGACAGCACGGGTACAGTATGAGCGTTGTTGGTTACCTTTCTTGAGAGACAAGCTAATGCCAGTGCTAACTCTGCCAACTGAAATTTGACCGCTGGTTGACGTCTTCCGTTTCTTGTTGATATGCACAGCGGCTAGAAGGGGCGGAACACCCTGTGCCCACGTTTTAATTCTAGTCGCTCTGTTCTGCTTCGTTTCTGGTGTCTTGAATTTGCGGTTGTGGAAGAACAAAGCCGTTTCGTTCAGGTATAGAAAGGACGGGTCGAACATGGTGGTTACTTCGTTACTTCGCACGTTACATCAGCGTCACGTTGACGATTTCGACATGAACCGAACCTTTCCTCGCACTGTTTTCTTCGCTCTGCGATGAGACGATTTCCCCCGAAATGTCATCCGTGAACGTTTACAGCATATTCCAAGCCATACTGGAAACCATCAATCCTGAAAACCGTGCGAGTTTCTCTCTGCTCTTTCCCCCTGTACAACATGATCCACCCTGCTCACTCTTATCATACTCCCGCCTGGTCCCGTTGGTCATCCACGTCCCGCCTTGCTTCTTTGTGGTGAAACAGTCTCAGATGAAGCCGTGGAAAAACTCGGCGTTCTGTTCTCCGAGCAACTCTTGTTGGCTGCCCTGGACCTAATCGACAGAGACTGTGGTAAGGGAAACAACCACCAACACCCCTTCTCCTGGAAACGAAAACAAGCTCTTACGAGTCGTATGATATATATGTGTGTGTGCGATTTCACAGTGATCAAGTACGTTTCTCCCTGGGGCCGAAGCCACTTTTCCGTCCTCGGCATGACGGGCTCGTACGCCGTTTTTCCAAGCCTGCATCAATCGTGCTCCATCCCGTTCTTCTGCACATGCCCGGCTTTCTCCTATGCCGTCCTGATATCTCGTTCTCAGATCACGGTGCGTGTACCCTCCTCGACTAAATGTATCCCGTTCGTCCTTGATGCGACGGGGTTCTTCGATCTGTCCGCAGTGCAAACACGTTCTAGCGACGCTAATTGCTCAACGCATGTCGAAATGTGTCGTGCGCGAGATGAACAAAGAAGAGTTCGTGACCGTCCTTGCACGACAGACCTCGGACACGTAGAAGCACAAGGAACGTCAATATTACGGCCTCTATTTAGCAGATTATATATATAGTAAAAAAAAGCATCAAAGTAACATATCGTGTGGGTAGTTAAGAGAGGATAATTAGTTCAACGACAAAAGCGAATGAACAAGAATAACTTAATCCAGCGGGAAGCCACCCTTATTAGGCAGACACATTCATTATGGTATCATCACGCTGCTAGTTCCTAAAAACCCACAGGAGAAACGGCTCTAATGGGACCCTCCAGCTGCCTTCTTAGTCTTGTCTTTGTCCTTGGTCGTGACGCTCTCTTTACCGTCTTGTCTAGGTTCCTCTTGCTGCATACGCCACACTCGCCAATCTAGCACCTCCGCGTACTCCACCAGGGCCTTGACAAGTGTCTTGAGCTCGTTCTGGGAGGGACAAGGGCGAGCATCGTCGTCTACCTGCATTCGCACTTTGCCATTGTCCTCATCCGGCTCTCCGTCCGATTCGTCCCCCGAAACAGACGACAGGGAGGAATCAAATGCAGGTTCGTCCTCGGTGTCGGATGCGTGTGACAACGGCGTCAGGTTGCCTGACCATACTCCTGAGCGCAATCCACGATCGCCGGTCAGTAACGAGCTACTGGTGCCGGTGCTGGTCGCCGTGTGTCCCCGACCGTCGGGGATGGCCACGGTTTGCGGTTCATGGCTGTTGCCCTTGGTGGCAGGACGCTTCCCTTCCATGATACCGTTCTTTATCGCAATCCAGTCCGCGAGCCTGCGAATCTCGTCTGGCTGCCAGATTCCCCACCAGCGCTCAACATCGTCCATGTCCTCTTCGTCCTCGTCCTCGTCCTCAGGGTCGAGTCCGTCGACAGGCTTCTTCCCCCAAACGGCGATGAACCACCCCCATCGTCGCAATGTGCTGCGGTCATCCGTGCCGATGATTGCGCGGCCTTGGGCTTTGCCGCCTTTGGTCGTATCGCCAGCCAGGAGCGCTGCCGCCGCCTCGCGTTCGGCCACGCTGGACGTGAGCGCAAAGTATATGCGGCCCTCGTGGTCGGTGCCCAGTGGCGCAAAACGTGGGGTACACGCGTGCAACGTCACACGTTGTGCCTGCTCGAGCGCGTTGAGGCTTCGCTTGTACTCCGTTCGGGCCACCTTGTCCTGCCAAGTGCATGATCGCATATCAATACAGCTGCAGAACCAAAAAGAAAAAGAAAGGAAATCGTACAGGGTGGCGTTTCTTCTTTGTCTCCTCCCAATGCTCGCGAATGGCCTTCGCTTGTTCCCTCTCCTCCCTGGCATGCTCTTTCGCCTCCTTGGCACCTTCCTCAAACTCGTCGCGCAAAGCTTGTGCATCGAGGACCATCTCGGTCAGAGGCAGCACAACAGGTACAAGTTGCGCGGTGGTCGTAACATTTATCCCCGAACCCATTGATGCGCCGCTACGTGTAGTGTGTATTTTGGTGTGTTGAGGCGGGGGAAGCGGATCAGGGAATAGTGGCTTGTTGTCCACCTTCGCGAACTCAGCGCGCAGACTTGCCAGCGCACCCCACATACGGCTTAGGTTGGCGCGGGATGCCTTGATCTCTTGTATCGCATCCCGGATGGCCTTCTCCTGCTCGCCATCAAACTCGGACTGGTTGTTTAAGAGTAGATTAAGTAGCCCGAGGAGGATTGCTCGTAGGCATGTTTCGCCCACCCATCCCATCTCCACATCGATATCGTCATCGTCTTCAAGATCATGTGACCGCCTCCCGCCTATTTCCTCTAGCTCTTCGAGGTGGGTGCGAGAGATATCGAGTAACTCCCCGAAACGAATAGCGAACTCTCGGATGGCAATGCGTGGTAGAGCCCGTTCAAGGGTAAATGATGGTGGAACAGGCACAGGAGTCCAAAGGACTTTCGGGAGGGGTTTCGGTTTGCGAACGACTGGTGGCCTCGGCTTTGGAGCTGTCACGTTGGATACGGGGTTGGGTACCTTCGGCGGCTTAGGCTCCTTACGTCTCTTGGGAGCATCTGGAATCTGCCTGCCTTTGCCAGGGAGAATACCGGTCATTTTGACGTCACCATCAAGCATGACAGCAACTGAGTCAGCCCCAGTTTTCTTCGCCGCCAGCGTCAGATTGCTGGGAATAGAAAAACGGGTAAGGGTAAAGGGACCCGGAAGCAGCTTTAAGCGTACCCAGTAGGCTCAAGGCCAACGGCTTTGCGACACCCACGGCAATTACAGTTACCAAGGCATCGTGGACATCTAGCGAGCAGTGAGAAGATGATAAAGTACAACTAGAATGGCGTACTTGAAGATGTAACCTTGTGCTTTATCATGCCCTGCGGTTTCCGTAGCCAGGTCGTTGATACCGCGATCTTTGATTTCGTCAATGTCCTGCCCGTAGCGATTCTTAAGACATGGCCTGCAGTACTTGGCCTTGCAACGAGCAAGGGAATTAGAGGTTCTGGTCTTATAAGTGCAATATAGTCCGACTACGAACGGGATTCACATTAGTGACAGGGCGCATGATCAGGGCCAGCCCCGGCTCACCTAAAGAATCACGTTTCTTGTTGCATTGGTGGCAATAGAAAAAGCCATTTGGAAATTCCGCAGTCGCGTTTGATGATGTAGGACGGGAAGGCCTTGTGGAGCCTTGGGCTTTAGATGTCGTGGTGGAGGCTTTCGGTCTCTTTGATTTCGTTTCCGGGGCGCGCTGCTCCGTTTCGCCGAAGTTTCCCTCTGAGCGTTTGCGTTTGATGACAGTCAGTGGAGACGCGTTTGGCATGTTATACGCGCGCAAGGGGGTAGGCAGATTGCGAGGGCTGTCAGTGGTGCGAGCTCCGATTGGTTCGGAAGTGCTAAGAGAGTACGGAGAGCGTGGAGCCAGAACGTATACCTCCTGAGGGTTAGACCGCCTGGACGAAGAAAGGGGGACGCGTTGGGCATGGGCGGATGATGGACGGACCGACATGAGATGATAGTGGTTGGAGATAAACCACCGTTGGTGTGTTCTCACCTCGCGTTTCCGTTGATTCCCAATTCGAGTTAATTGACCACACATCACGTGGCATCAAACCACACCCTCATCCACGTGATCATGAGCCGGCCCTAAACGGAAGATTTCCGCTGGCTTTGTTTCTTCTCCGATTCGCTCGTCATCGTGCTGTACAACCACCCGTGTCACACCTACTCCTTTTTGTTTTTCGCTTTTCTGTCTTTTGTTATTATTCCCTTTACCCCATGGCACACGCAGATCACACCCGGGATCCTTGGTATGCATTTTCTTGTATTCGCGCCTTCCTCCCATAAATTCATTGCAAACCCCAAACATAGCCCATGGGTGATCCTCAATGACTTTGGTGGTGCTTTTGCCATGGGTGCCGTCGGTGGTGGCATCTGGCATGGTATAAAAGGAGCTCGGAACTCACCACGAGTATGTAACTCCCGTCCTCCTTAGCCTCCGATAGGAGCACGGTGCCAACACTGAACCCGGACATATAGGGTGAGCGCCTCGTTGGTTCCATCTCAACCATCAAAGCGCGTGCTCCCGTCACTGGTGGGAACTTTGGTGTTTGGGGTGGCATGTTCTCCACATTCGACTGCGCTGTGAAAGGGTACCGACAAAAGGAGGACGCATGGAACGCAATTATTTCCGGCTTCATGACAGGCGGTTGCTTGGCAGCGCGCAGTGAGTCTCGTTCCTCTGCATGCCATCTTCATTTCCGAGGTGGATTTTCCGCGGATGGGGCTATCAATCGCCGTTTTCTCCACGTGTCATGCCTTCAACCTTGGATCCTTTGCTGACATTTCACTTCCTAGGCGGTCCAAAAGCTGCGTTTGGGTCTGCTGTTGCTTGCGGAATCTTACTCGGTGTATTCGAGGGTGTTGGGGTACTCCTAGGTCGGGTCTTCTCAGAAGGTACACGACCACAGCTCCCTCCTTGTGAGTCCTCTTTTTCGGCTTGTTTAAGGCGCTCGCTCACACGGATGACGTCCTCAGTACCCGAGTCAATGTCTCCGCAGACGTCATCACCACCTGCTATGTAGTTTTCATCACTTGCTCTGCTTTGCACCCCCATCCTTATAATTACCTCTCGCATCGTCCATCGTGGTGCACTTGGACGGTTTGTGACATTACGCGCTCGTCGATACACACTGCATCACGCGGCCTGCCGTTGCATACTCCTCACTCAGCATATAATCGGTCCTGTGTAAATAGATCATATTCTAGACACTCCACAGGGGCAATGATAGCCAATAACCCCTCCTATGAATGGTCGAGGTTTCTATGTGATGAATTTTGAGAGCCAGAAATGACGGCGGCAAGCTTGTCAACCTCCCGCCGTAGCTGCCCCAACTCGTCTACCCGTTTTGCGACGATGCTCTCGATACCCTCCGCTGCTCGTACCGGTACGATTAGAACCTGTTTCTCGAGAGCCTGATCGAGCGCAGCCTGTATACATTTGAGGGCATGCCAGGTCAGCAGTGACTCTCCAAATGAACAGGCTCGGAATTACCTCAACATCCCGTTCCGCTGCCTCCTTCACCCGGACCCAATCGCCCCTCCACATCTTCCGCGCCTTATCCCACCTCCCAATCGCCCAACGCACACCCGCAGCAGCGGCGAGCAGGCCTGCGCCCGCTGCCTCGCCGATACCCTGCGAGAGCACCCCAGCCCCCACCATAACACCGACACCGGCGCTCCCGGCGACGCGCAAAAGTAGGACCTGCGCGGCCCGCGCGAGCGCGCTCGACGTTCCCGCATCAAGCCGCGCGATGCGGCTCTCGAGCGGGCGCAGGAGCACGCGCGGCGCAACGGCGAAGGAGGGCGCGTGCACGAGCTGGCTCAGCGCGTTCTCCAATACGGGGGAGCGCAGGGCAAGGGGGAGCGCCGTGGCGGTATGGGAGAGGGCGCGCGAGGCTTGCACGGACTGCGTGTTGGGGAGCGCGGCGAGGGCGGGAAGAAGCGTGCTGGCGATGGTTCCGACCCAGGCGTCGCGCGTCGCTTGGCGCATGCGCCAGCCGACTTCGTCTGGTGTCCAGAGCACGCGCCACCATGTCATGTTGCCTAGGACCGGCAGCACGTTGTCGTCTCCGCGGGCCATGGCGGCGCGCACTTTGTTGTCGTCGCCGTGACGTGTCGGCGCGACCACCTTTGGTGGGCTGCCAGGTGGCTCTGCTCGTGTGGGAGCAGGGCCAAATACGGCACGGTGAGCATCCTCTCTCTCGTGCGAGACCTCGTTTCTGATGGTGTGCGCGAGGGTAGTCGCTTCGCGTAGCTCTGTTTCGGAATCATCTAGGCTACTGCGCAACATGCTGACGACCGTGCTCGCTAGTGCATCGCCTTTCTCGGATGGTGTGCAGACGGATTGAAGCTGGCGCTTTAGCCTACTCAGGCCAGAGGCGAGGGCGTCATCCGAGTAACGCTGTACGTGCAGTACGTCCGAAGGATTGGCGCGCAACGCCCGAATCGACGATAAAGCCCGGTCCGGGTCAATGAAGAACACGCGATCCGGACTAACGCCAAGTTCGAACATTGTTGGTGGAACGCTAGACGATGTCGAAATGGGCGATGGAGAGGTGATCAGGAGCAGGGCGTGCGGCGGAAGTGGGAATGGCAAAATTGTCCGTTTTGAACTCGACGAGAGTGGAGAGAGGGTGGTGAGGGGTGTCGTGAGTGGGTTGAGGAGGATTATGGGGATATGCGCTTTATATAATAGTCGTAGGTTGTCTTGGGATAGTCCGCGAGTGGGTCGCAGTTCGTTTAGGCGTACAGGTGAGGAAATAGATGCCAGAAAAGAGGACGACAAGCGCATCACATGCGACGTTGAAGGGGATGTGCCATCTAAATCACTTTTCGTATCCCTCGTGGGGGACGCAGTGTATCTGCAGGGTGATTAGAACCAACAGGAAGGTGAACATAATGCCACCGCACTCGATGTCAAGCCTGGTACTCTGGTCGTGCCCCTCCCACCGCTTCGTTATCCGTTCACTTTCGACCTCCGGAGAGAAGGGGCCCTGGAGTAGAGCGCTCACGAGTGATTCCCCTCCAGAGAATTCGTCCACGGGATAAACTGCGAGTGATGAATGAATGCTAGGCCAAGTTGTGACAACACGCTCAGAACGCACCGACGATGGTAACCTTGTCTTCTTCCGATGTAAGACTCGAACGAGAAATTTCGTTCGACACGTCACACAGAAGGTCATTCCAGAAGGACAGCTCGAGGGACTGTGGAGAAAGGATACGCGAAATGAGCTCGCGCGCTGTGTGTAACACGGTAAGGGTATGTGCGTGCTGGAGTCTGTTTGGCTGCCGCACTGTGACGGGGGTAAATGCGGACGCGGATGATGGAGAGGTCGATGGTGCGTTGTGAGTTGGGGCGCTGGTTGTAGCCTTCGAGTCGAAGTGCGCTGGAGACGCTGTGGGAGCTGGGCCTGGCGCAGCGGAAGAGTGGACGAGGGAATGAGACACGGGTCGATGGTTAAGAGGAACAAGACGACGGCAAACGGAGAAGGAATGCCATCTTCGCATTGGACTTGAGTATCACTCGAGATGGCCGGAAAGGGTGGTCCACAAATGAGCTGAGCAGTCTGGCCTGGGGCCCAGTCACACGGGTCAACTAAAAGTAAACAGCCTTTCTTTCATTCAGCCCCTAACGTTAACTCTGACTATTCCCTGTCCGTATCGGTGGACTTGATGTTTCGAGCGACACGGTCGCTGTGCTCGCAACTTGAGCTCCAATGGAAGAAATTCAAACAATCGTACGTTCTTCTGGCACCCAGGCCCCACCCATGAGTTTTCGGAATCGTTTCCGATTCTGCGCTTCCTCTCCCTTAGTTGCGACCCAGCGTATATGCATGTCATTACTGACACATTCTTGGGTGGGTCGTCTCCAGAAGCTCAAATTGTGGGAGGCCCCGCTCTCGACAATCCCAAAGTTCCTCTCATCTGCCAATAGTCAAGTCGACCTCCATCTTGAGAAGATCACAAGAACTGGGGACACTTCACCCGATACAATGGTCACATGCCCGTCTATGTTGAAAAGGCTCCGCCGATCTTTTGGGATTAGCTCCGATCCCGGGATTCCTTCCCCAATCAAATAAACCGACATCCGCCTCCAGTGACACGCGCAGTCTTTCCCGCACTCGCCAGCTTCGTGTTCAAAAGTTCCAGCAAGTACTCGGAGGACCTGATATCCCGAATTGATGCCCCTCTACTCAACCGACTCTATCTCCCGTTCTTCTGTCAGCCCACCTTTGACATCCCGTAGTTTCCCCAGTCCTAACGTTCAAGCCGCCCATTAAAGCTCATATAGTAGGCTTTTACTGTGACACCATCCAAGTTGACGTTTCCCTTTTCATCGTCAGTTGGTGGTACTCTCCTCTTGGAATTCGAATGCAATGTGTTGGCCAGACAGCATTCGTTGTTGGAACAGATCTACACCCAGTCTTTGCCCCTCCTCTCTCATGTAAAGGTACTTGAGTTCTCCACAGATTTTCCATTGAAAGAAAATCAGCAAGACTCTATGCTATGACTTGAAATTCTTCGCCTGTTTAATGAGGTGCAATCACTCTATGTCTGGGAGGAGGAGTTGGAGATTTATATCGCACGTCTATTACGAGAGCTCACCAAGAAAGAGGAATAGCTGCAGAAATGTTGCCAATGCTGCACACCCTCATGTTTAGGAGTTTATATCATCAAGTCAGACCCTTGGCGACTCAGTCATTGAAACCGTTCATCGACGTGCGCCAACTATTCAATTGGGTCACCCTGTGGCGATAGTCTTCGTTCTGAACGATCAATGGCTTTCTCGCAGTTCTCCTTCACACGTCGTTTAACACAACACGATTCCGTCATGATTCTGTAATTATGGTACAGTGGTACTCGACCGGCCGTTTCGAAAAATGACCTTAGTGTGTTTCGCGGAAAAAAACTACATACCCATGGCACGTACCCACGGTACCAACGGCTCGGAGTACCGGAGACACGTCCCGTTCAGGTCAGCACTGGCCCCTGTCGCTCTTTCGTTACTGTAACCAACTTCACTCATGAGTTTTCAACCGTGAGTCACCGGGTTTCTCGCCCAGCCCCGATTCGCACGTAGCTGACCACCACATGGCCGCCCCACCAGGAAGCAACCTGTCCGCCATCCAGCCTCCTCAGAAATCAATAGCTTCGATAGCGATGGCTCTCCCAGCCTTCAAGTTTCCGGCTTATCGGTTCCAGAAAATGGCCGAAAGAGGGTAAAGCACAGTGACGAGAGGGATTTAGATCAAGAACGAGGCCGACGTGCGTCTTACATGTAGCGTCTGCGAATCGCGATGGCTACTAACAGGTTCTGCGTAGGTCGCTTAGAAATTGATCACCTCTCGGACGACTTACTCATATATATATTCAAGCTCTATCGACGAGAATACTACTACGACACGTGGCCATGGCTTGCATTAGTTCATGTATGCAAAAGATGGCGATGTATCATCTTTGCATGGCCCCACCATATCGATGTGCGACTCGACTGCAAATCCGGAATGGCTGTAACAAAGGCGCTGGATGTCTGGCCAAACTTACCTGTCAGCCTCAGGTTACGGTTCAATCACTTGAACGACTCGGGTGGAGGCGACCTCATGGCGGCGCTCGAACTCCGGGATCGCATAGTTGGGATCGATTTTTCGGTGGGCCTGTCAAAATACCAGCTCGAAAGCTGTGCCGCATTGATGCAGGAGCCATTTCTGATTCTGCGAACTCTTCTCCTTAGTTGCTTCTCAGAGGACCCGCCGGTGATAACTGACGCTTTCTTGGGAGGGTCTGCCCCTCGTCTCCAGAAGCTTAGACTGTGCCGTGTTCCGTTCCCAACACTCCCAAAGCTCCTCTTGTCTGCTCATGACCTTGTCGAACTCCGCCTTGAGTATTTTACAAGCACTGGGCACATTTCATCCGATGTGTTGGCCACATGCATGTCTGTGCTGCCAAGGCTCCAATACATTGGCATTATCTTCTGGTCCATGAAATCCATCCCCCAATTTCGAATAGATGCATGTCCTCTCCCGCCGACACGTTCCCACCTTCCAGCCCTTGCCACACTCGTGTTCAGGGGTTTCAGAGAGTACTCAGAGGACCTTATGTCCCGAATCGATGCCCCCCTACTCCGATGCCTTCGTCTCACGTTCTTATACCGGCCCATCTTTGACATGCCACAACTAACCCGGCTTATAAATGGCATGGAAAAGCTCAAGTCAGCGCTCTATGCCAGCATAGACTCTCACAAAGATGGGATTGACGTCTCCATGTCATCGTCCGTCGATGGCAGTCTCTTCCTGAAATTCAAGTGCATCGGGTTAGACAAGCAGATTTCATTGTTTGAACAGTTCTGGACCCAGTGTTTTCCTCTCCGGTCTCACGTGGGCGAACTCGAACTCTCCAAGGCCTACAATATGCCGAAAGATCAGCAAGACGCTGTACCGTGGCTGGGATTCCTTCGTCCATTTAACGCTTTGGAGATTCTGTATTTACACGATGAGGAATTAGGAATGGAGATCGCACGTGTACTGGGAGAGCTTAGTGGGGAAAGCGTTGTAGAAGTGTTGCCCATGGTTCACACCCTTAACTTGGTCCAGTTTGGTCAGGTCGAATCTTTCGTGACTTTGTTGAAACCATTCACCGACGCGCGCGAACAATCTGGTCATCCTGTGACAATGGATTGGAGGGACGTATAAGGTCGCGGCTTGTTTTCGAAGAAACCATGGCCTTTCATTGTTCTACTACCGTGATTTTTGCTACATAGCAATGTGAGCAAGTCGCCCGCCCTCCACCGCTTGTCCCTGTCCCGTGGAACTATTATTTCTCTTAGAAGGCCATTTCTCATGCCGGAGTTTCTGGAGTAGTGATGGAATTCTTAATGTGGCCAGTGGATGCAGAGATGAATCCTACCTCACGTGCATCGTCTCGAGTGATATATACCCTTTGGGGACATAGAAACACGTCTAGGAGTTGTCTTCTCGAACTTTAGCTCCCTCATATCCAAGTTTTGAGCGAAGGGCTTGGCGTGATACGGGAATGTCATGGGCAGAAAGCAGCTGGCCCAAGGCGACGGCAATCTCGTGTCTACCCCAGATGGGCTCAATCCGATTCATGGGTGACGAGAACGATTATCGGCCTTTTTGATCAGAATAACCTCCTGGATTCAGAGAAAGCCAGGTAAGGGAATCGATCGCTGTCCATAGAATTCAATAAGTGGCAGAGAAACCTCGAGAATGAGTCTTCTGACCAGAATTCTGTCCCATTCTCGGTTTTCTCAGGAATAGGTCGAGGTGGTAGGGCCGACGAATTGTCAGTTCGAAAACAAGAGGCTGGGAAACCCACCAGCCAGCACCCTCGCGTGGCCTAAATCCAACCTGCCGTACCATTGCCACTAGCTATCACAAAAAAAAGGCAGACGGGGGACACCAAACGAGACGCGGGAATTGAAATTCGCCAATAGTAGCACAACCAGTATGTCCGCCCAGCAAACGGCACAGTAATCCGAAGGACAATCTGTTCCACCAAACGGATAACCCTCATCCGATCAAGGAGGGTCCCTAACACGTTAACGACTGTTGTAGGCCGTGAAGGACAAATAAAGAACGCACGGAAGTAGAACCATTGACAAAAGACGATGGCGCTCCTCTACACCCCCCAAATCGATTAGGTCACTTCTACTCCCTTGCCCTCGTCGGTCTAATAAACGCGTCGACGGGTCGATTTGTAATGATAGGCCGTGGAGGACGATGAATTGATTTAATCCGGCTGGCTTGTGGGGGTTGTTGTGCTGCGCGTGGCTCAAGATTCCTACGGTGGTCGATGACGCGTTATGAGCTCCAGGAGTTATGGTGGGAGTCGAGGTGGGCCGGAGACCCTGTGCGAGCCGGCGCTGTAGGCGAGTGGATGAGGGTCAACGCCTCGTGTCAATGTCTAAGGGTAGGAAAGACGACGAAAAGCAGAATGGATGTCATCTTCGCATTGAGTAACGCCAGAAAATGACTAGAAACGATGGACGATGATGCATGCTGTACTGTACTGATGAGCGACCTGAGGCACTGGCAAGGCACGGGCAAAGCCAAGCGGTGGCGCCACCGCGACCATGCCAAAGATGGCGAAATATCATCCTTGCACGGACCCACTATCTTGTCATTTACAAGTAACAGTGTGCACCCTCCTTACAGTACATCATCAGGTCAGACCTTTGGTAACTTGGTCATCGAAACCATTCATCAATACATGCCAACTATCAGGCCACCCTGTGGCAATAGTTTTTATTTCGAACAATCAGTGGTTTTCAGTTCTTGCAGCCCTAGTACTACTAGCTTTTAATTTTTTTTGCAGTTCTCCCTCACATCGTTTAACACAACACGATTTCGTCATGATTCTGTAATTACGATACAATGGTACTCGGCTGGCCCTGCAGAAACATGACCTTAGTGTGCTTTGCAGAAAAAAAGTACATACGCTTCTCAACAGACAATTCATAGGAAAGGGCTAACGAGTGACGAACCGGCCCGGGAGATGCGCCCCACAGGTGGTCAGCGGGCCGCGGTCAGCGCTGTCAGCACTGGCCCGTTTCGCCTGCAGCTGCCGATCATCTTTTGGGACTCGGAACTCCAAAGGTATTGAAGACTGTTTCAAAATCCGAGACCGAATCGTCACCGAATGCACTCATGAGTTTTCAACCGTGAGTTACCGGGTTTCTCGCCCAGCCCCGATTCGCACGTAGTTGACCAGGCCTCACCACATGGCCGCCCTACCAGGAAGCAGCCTGTCCGCCGTCCAGCCTCCTTAGAAATCAATAGCTTCGACAGCAATGGCTCTCCCAACCTTCAAATTTCCGGCTTATCGGTTCCAGCAAATGGCCGAGAGAGGGTAAAGGGCAGTGGGGAGAGGGATTTGGATCAAGAACGAGGCCGATGTACGTCTTACAAGTAGCGTCCACGATGGCTACTGACAGGTTCTGCGTAGGTCGTTTAGAAATTGATCACTTCCCGGACGACTTGCTCATATATATATTCAAGCTCTATCAACGAGAATTCGACGACGATCACGAGTGCTACTACACTTGGCGATGGCTTGCAGTAGTTCATGTATGCAAAAGATGGCGACGTATCATCTTTGCATGGCCCCACCATATCGATGTGCGACTTGACTGCAGATCCGGAACAGCTGTAGCAAAGGCGCTAGATGTCTGGCCAAACTCACCCGTCAGCATCAGGCCACCGATCAATTACTTGAACGAATCGGGTAGAGGCGACCTAATTGCGGCGCTCGAACATCGGGATCGCATTGTCGGGATCGATTTTTCGGCGGGCCTGTCAAACCCTCAGCTCGAAAGATGTGCCGCATTGATGCAGGAGTCATTTCCGTTTCTGCGGATTCTTTCCCTTCGTTGCTACTCGGCCAACCCACCAGTGATGACTGATGCGTTCTTGAGCGGGTCCGCCCCTCGTCTCCAGAAGCTTATACTGTACAACGTCCCGTTTCCGACACTCCCAAAGCTCCTCTTGTCTGCCCATGACCTTGTCGAACTCTACCTTGAGTACCTTGAAAGCACCGGGTACATTTCATCCGATGTGATGGCCACATGCATGTCTGTGTTGCCAAGGCTCCAATACATTAGCACTATCTTCCGGTCCACGAAATCTATCCCCCAAGTTCGAACAGGTGCATCTCCTCTCCCGCCGACACGTGCCTACCTTCCGGCCCTTGCCACACTCATGTTCAATGGCGTCAGAGAGTACTCGGAGGATCTTATGTCCCGAATCGATGCCCCCCTACTCCAATTCCTTCGCCTCGAGTTCTTCTACCAGCCCATCTTTGACATGCCCCAACTATCCCGGCTTATAAATGGCATGGAAAAGCTCGAGTCAGCGCTCTTTGCCAGCATAGACCTTCACAAAGACAGGATTGCAGTCTACCTGTTATCGTCAGCCACAGGCAGCCTGGAATTCACGTGCACCGGGTTAGAGAAGCAGATTTCGTTGTTAGAACAGTTTTGGACCCAGTGTTTGCCTCATGTAGGCAGACTCAGACTCTGGAAGACTTACAATATGCAAAAAGATCAGCAAAGCGCCATACCGTGGCTGGGATTCCTTCGCTCATGTAACGCTTTGCAGGTTCTGTATTTACACGACGAGGAATTAGAGATGGAGGTCGCACGTGTACTGGGAGAGCTTAGTGGGGAAAGCGTTGTAGAAGTGCTGCCCATGCTTCACACCCTTACGTTGGACAAGTTTGATCGGGTCGAACCTTTGTTGAAACCATTCATCGACGCGCGCCAGCTATCTGGTCATCCTGTGACGATGGAGTGGGGTGACGTATAAGACCGCGGCTTGTTTTACGATGACTCTTCATTGTCCTACTTGCTCCACGGCAGTTACCTTTTATACCCATTCATTATACCAACAACTTCGTCACAATCTTGTCGTTAAGTTAGTTGTCGGTCTGCTCCTTAGAGAATTCCCAGTATGATTAAAAAAGAAGTTATCGTATTCACACTTTTCGAAATAAACCCACTGAGTCGTGTAGGACATCCAGGATAGACGCACTACATAGCAATGTGAGCAAGTAGCCCACCCTCCACCACTTATCTCCGTGTCCCGTGGAACTGTTCTTTCTCCTAGAATACTCTTACTCCTGCCCGAGTTTCCAGAGTAGTGATTAGCTACGACTATCGTGCCATCGTATACCATATAGATAGTTGCAGTGACATGATATCTCACTGGTTGGAGTTTTTTAGTGGTCAGTGATGCAGGATTAATCCCACCTCACGTGCATCGTCCCGACATACCCTTTTGGGACAGGGAAACAAGTCTTGGAGCTCAAACTTCAGCTCCCTCACATCCAAGGTTTGAGCGACGACCTTAGCGTGATACGGGAACGGCATGGGCGGAAAGCAGCTGGCCTTAGGCGATGGCAATCTCGTGTCTATACCCCAGATGAGCTCCGAGTCAATCAGATGCATGGGTGACGGGAATGATAATTGGCCTTTTTGGTTAGAATAACCTCCTGCTTTCAGAGAAAGTCCGGAAATGGCATCGGCTGGTGTCCATGGAGCTCGAACATGGGTAGAGAAGCATCGAGAATAACTCTTCTGACCAGAATGTTGTCCCAGTCTCGGATTTCTGAGATAATGATCGAGGTGGTAGGGCTGACGAATCGTAAGTTCAAAACAAGAGCCCGGGAAACTTACCGGCATACCCGCATGGCGTAAATCCAACCACTGCTGTCGCAAAGAAAAAGGGAGACGGAGAATACCACACGAGACGGGTACTGAAGTTCGCCAATAGTAGCACGAGCAGCAGAACCGCCCATCAAACGGCACGGCGATCTGAAAGATAATCTATTCCACCAAATGGATGATCCTCACCAATCAAGAACGCATCACATCGTCGTGTCCTGAAAGTTTGGTTGACGACTGTTGTAGGCGCTAAGAGACAAATGGAGAACGCACGAAAGTAGAACCATTGACAAGAAACGGTGACGCCCCTACAACTCCCAAATCGATCTCTATTGGGTCTCTTCTACTCCCTCGCCCTTGTTAGATCAGAAATGCGTCGATGGGTCGATTTGGAATGACGGGCCGTAGAAGACAATGAATTGATCTAATCTGGCTAGCGTGTGGGGGTCGTTGTGCTCGCGCGTGGATCAAGATTGCTGCGGTGGTCAATGACGCGTTGTGAGTTGGGGGAGTTATAGTATGGGAGTCGAGGTAAGCAGAAGACCCTGTGGGAACCGACGCTGTAGACGAGTGGATGAGGGTCAACGCCTTGGGTCGATGTCTAAGGATGGGAAAGACGACGAAAGGCACATTGAGTAGCACCAGAAATGATTAATGATGGACCATAATGCATGCTGTTGGTCATGAGCGGCCTGAAGCAAGGCACGGGCGAAGTTAAGCGGTGGCGCCCTTGGTGGCGCCACCGCGGCTACGAGCAAACTCGACTGGACTCAAAATTCAAATGCATCATCCTGCTATCCAACCAGGTCCACCCTTGATTTCTCTGTGCGTGTGGGGTTCGATAATATCGACATTTTGAGCGACACAGGGTTTTTCCTAAAGTTTTGCCAGTCACTGTGCTTGTGCTCGGCTCCCCCGTGATTACTGATGCATTCTTGGGTGGATCGGCCGGGCCGTCACCGCGTCACCCGTTCGCCTCTGCGCCAACCCACGGTTGAGACAGCGAGGTTGCGACTCGGACTCGGAAGTGAACTACCCTTCGTCACGCTAATCCGAGGT
>Ga0307510_10003232_pt1 | contig 18944 bp, 7 predicted proteins | sample 12_EM_MG_FD_207224 | JGI IMG/M metagenome (GOLD analysis project Ga0307510, IMG submission 207224) | Populus trichocarpa ectomycorrhiza microbial communities from riparian zone in the Pacific Northwest, United States - 12_EM | ecosystem: Host-associated > Plants > Roots > Unclassified | place...
ATATCTCTTTGATCTTTTCATAAAATCAGTATATAGGCTGGAAACCTGTGACCCGATCTTTTAGATCATTCTCAGGTATAACAACGCCACGTACTGAGTATTATTATTATTATTATTATTATTATTACTACTATTATTATTATTATTGTTATTATTGTAGTTGTTGTTGTTGCATTGTTATTTATAATTTATACAATTAACCTCTCTGTGGTTCGACCCCGGTCTTGCCGGGTTATTTATTACTTCGACACTCCTGCACTTGGGAGAAGACATCAATCTTTTGGTCGTGTCATTAAGGAAAACTTATGTCATTTAGATATTGATATTCGTTAATGAAAAATAAGTTATTTGGACATTGAAGTTCGTTGACAAAAAACTAAGTCATCTGATGACTTACAAAAATAAATAACAAAACGTTCAGATATTAATTGTTATAGCAAGGACATGAGATGATATAAAGGAATATGTGTGTTTGAGCATTGGATAGAAATTGTGGAAAAATGTAAAATCCTATGTTAAAACCCTAAACTGATATGGTAAATATTAATTATTGGGTTGTGATGTATTAAACCTTAAATTGCAATTCGAAAATATAAAAATTTTAAGTGAGAAGTTAACTTGATGGAATGAATATTGACTTCGGGATTGTAATTTTAATTGATGTTTGAAATATGGTTGGATATTAATTGGAATGCTGAAATAAATAGAAATCTTTATGGTTGAATTTTTTATTGGTGGTGTTAACATTTATAAATAGATTAATTATGAGCATGTGATGATCAAACAAGGTATTGGATTTATACCATTAGGGTGTGTAGAAAACACAACCAGAAAAGAACATGTTGTGGTAAGAGATGTGCACTAAGAGTTTCAGGTAAAAGTCGCCCACTTGCTTCTTTAATTGTTTAATTTTTTTTTGTAATTCTAGAATACAATAGAAATTATATGTATTATGTTCAACTGTGTATCATGAGATAATATTGCCTATAGGTATGAGAAATATTGTTTTGTGAATATTGTCTACTAGCAAGAGAAATATTATTATTATTATGTGAATGTTGCCTACGAATAGAAAAAGTATTTTTTATGTGAATATGCTTACGGGGCTGGAAACCAGCGTGTATATATATGATTTGTGATCAACCACAGCAATAAACATCCATATGCAAATTAAAAGTGACTGCATATATATAACGCTCATAATGATGATAGTTAATATATCAATTATAATCGACCTTAACGGTGGATCATAAAGATAATAAATTTATTAATCAGCTGCAATATCAAAAACTAGTAAGTTAATTGATACTTAGTCGACTGTGTTGACGGGATTAAGGTTATGAAATTGATACTTGGTTGTCTGTGTTGACGGGACTAAGGTTATGGAATTGATACTTAGTTAATTGGATGGAAGGTGATTAAGGTGGTTGATATGATACTTGATTAACCGAGTGGACAATAACTAAGGTGATTGAAATGTTACTTAAATGTTTGTTTGGACAAAGACTGTAAAACCCGAGATAAAATTAAGAATAATATAATAAAAATTATGGTGTAATAAAATGAAACAAGAAAATGAATAAAATAAATGGGGAAATAAGAGTTAAGAAAAAGAAAAGTTTATGATTGAATATATACATTTTAACAGAAGCATAAACGGTATAGCAATTTTAAGAAATAGCTAAACCAATTTAAGAAAATGATCAGACTATTTTGGCTACTGTCTCTGTTATAACCTGATGGTGCAGCAAAAAAGAAAAAAAACATTTTGTTTCTTCATCCTTCCTTTCACCTTGAAGGGCTAGAGAGTAAGGTTTAAGAGTGAAAAGAGAGAGTTTTAAGAGAAAAAAGCACATCTATACTAGAAAATTAGAAAGATCAAAGAGAGGGAAGATTGAATTAGAGAGAAAAAGTGAAGAAAGAAAATGAAGAAAGATAAGCCTTGAAAAATTTTAATTGGTTGATTTTCAAAATATATTTTGTAACCAAGTTAGATGTTTGGAACCCCTTTATGTCAATTTGAACAAGAGTTAGTTGATTTTGAGAAAATCTTAATGAAATTAAATTAGGGTTCTTAAGATGCAATTTGAGGGAAAAGTAAATTTCTTAAAAATTGAGTTTCTAAGACTTTTGTAAGTAGTTATGGGAGTGAAATCATGGAAGAATAATGAAGAAAATTGATCGGTAAGGAGGGACAATAGGGCTAGCCATAAAGAGAACAAAAAAGGAAAATTATGCGTTTATGATACTGACTATTAATTGTGTTATAAATGAGTGTAGGATCATGATTTTATTGAGTTGAATTGATGAAACGATAAAATATTGAGTAATTAAATGGTTGGGCCTAGAATGAAGAAATTGTAAATTGTATGAAATTGTATAAAATTGAATATAAATTGAATGATGAACTATTTTGTTATGCTTGATTTATGTTAAGTGACATTTTAGATAAATGGATAACATTTGGATTAATTGAAGAACTGAGAATTAAATTGCTTGAAATAAGCTTACTAGAATTGAATCTAAAAAATGTGATTGGTAATGACAGGTGAGGCCACATGAGTTGTGTATTCAGTAGGGACTATTGTGCGCCAAAAAGTAGCAGGTAGGAGCCCTGCTCCTTGATTTTTTATTTTGCGCATTTTCATTCAATTTATGAATTCCTTAAATGTAAGAGTACATGGTAATACCATTGGACATATGTAAGATGAAAAGGTTTTGATTAAATGATGAACTAAGGTTTCTTAAGGGAATGTCATTATTGATTTGGAATTATGAGGGAAGGAATTGTCATGTGGTGTGGAATTCCGCTGAAGGAATTGTCGTATGGTGTGGAATTCTGTTTAAGAAATTGGTAACGTGGAATTTCGTTGAAGGAATGGTTGTATGGTGTGGAAATTCATTGAAGGAATTGTCGTGTACTGTGGAATTTTGTTGAAAGAATTATCATATTGAATAGCTTCTAAGAAGGAAAGAAAAATGGTAGGTTCTCTAATATGGATTGTTGAATTTAAATCAAAAATACTGGATGGTTGGCATATTGTAACATGAAAATGGAGTATGAATCACGTGTAAATGATATTATATTTGATAATTATATTTATTCGATAAAGTACCAAAATTAAGTTACTTAGTTTAAATGGTGGAAATTAATTATGAAGTATTCATAATTTTTTTCATGTGGGTATTTCAGGTACATCTCAAGATCAGCACAAGTAGTTACTTTGATGCCTTTGTGTTGGTTTAGATTCTATAATAGAGACCCATTTATATGATGTATTTTGGTTATTTATATAAGTGACAAATTCATAGACTATTAAAATATATAATTGTAACTAATATCGAATAATTTTAAAATATGAAATGATATGATATTTATGGGTAATCTCTCCCTAAATATTATGTAATGCATATATAAACTTCATGTTATTATAATGTATAAATTAAGTTGTAATCATGAACTCTTAGCCATCGTGACAAGTAGTATAGTTGTTCATTTTTATTTTTTATTTTTATATTGAAAATATGATAAAGTATGATCGTTAATAACTACTATGGGAATGATCCAGTTGAAGGGATCTTGAATGGATTGAATAATGATTGAGACATGATATTAGGGAAATTAAGGCTTCAAACAGAAGTCTGTTGAAATTTTGGTAGAGATAATAAAAAAAATCCCTTAGTTTTTCATAAACCATGACATAATATTAGACTTGATATTGTTTGAAATTTTATGGATGTTATACTTGGTATAGTGGAATTGAGAAGGATAATTAATGATGAATGGATGTTTATTTGATTTTAGAATGCTTCGCACGAGACAAGATACGAGGAAAAACTCTTCTTATAATAGGAGGGCGATACATATTGTGAGCAAGAGTGAGACTTGTAGATGGCAGGGAGATAGGATCTAAGGTAGGGTTTATCACATGATATAGGAGGAGATCAGGGTCAATCCAGATGGCGGGAGAAAATGTAAAAAAAGTTGAGTCTTGCCCGATTTACGCCAAAAATACTTCTAGTATTATTAAAACCCACATGCAATTCTAGTGTTTGTAAAATTCATATTAACATGATAGAATGAATGATGGCAGGAGAAACTATTTGATAAATTAGCTGCTTTAATAACGAATTCCAAATAGAATAAACTGAAATTAAATATTAAAATTAATACTAATTAAAAAAATTTAAAATAATTAACATAAAAAAGATTAATTTTTTCATAAATAAATTTTGAAAATGTTATATTAAACAAATATAAACATTTGAAAATCTTAAATGAAATAAAAATATAATATAAAAAATGGAAATTCTCCACCATTAGAATACTTGAAATGTTCAAGAAATAAAAAAAAAAATAATGGATTAGTAAGAATTTTTAATTATTTTTTTTATAAATTCCGAATTTTGAAAAAAATAATATTTTTGAAATTTTAAATTTCTTAAAAATTTTCAGAACTTTGATGGTAAAGTAATTTAAATATTTCTCATTTAATTTTTTTCAATTTTGTTTGGTTAGAAATATCCAAGATCTGTTTTAAAAAAAATTATTGATCCTTAAACTTTTTTAAAATTGATTGAGTATTGTCAAAATTGTTCTATTTCTTATAGTTTTGGAATTTTTATAATAGTTTTTGTTGCTAAAAGATTTCCATAAGTTTTTATTTTTTGAAAATAAAATTTGATTTTTTTTCTTACTAATTTCCAAGATTTTAATGGGTCATCCTACAATTTAAATAATTTATGAATTTACTAAATTTTCAAACACAAAGTAAATTTTGATAAATTGTTTTTCCAATAATGTGAATTTTCCAAATTGATACCATCACAAAGAGGATTTTGTGTTTTTTTCCAATGTTAGTGATTAAAATTTGGTTATAAAATATATTTGGGTGCTCAGCCACTGTTCTATAGAGACTTGGTGCCTAACAAGGCGAAACAAGCAAAGCCCCACAGCAAGTTGAAGGGTGGTAAAGTGGGGAGTGGGAGAACCTAAAATTGAAGTGGAGGAGAAGGTTCCGTGGGGTCCAATCCCAAATGCGGCGAGACGCAGCATTGGAGAAAGCCAAATTTTTCTCCACTATAATACACACTAATTCCTCTCTTTTATATTTCTTTTTTTATTTTTAGTTTTTTTATGTGCTGACGTGGATCCCACCACTTCCCAAGATAGGAGGAGATAATGGCCTCAAGTGGATGAATGAAAAAGAAAAGAAAAGGAAGAAAGAAAAAATCTGAAACCGTTCGGACAAAGAGAAAGAAAGTAAAGGAAGGACAGCCATACCCGAAGCTGACATGGCCCGTACTTCCTGCTCACTTTTGGCCAAGGAAAAGACGTAGAAAATACATCACAGGTGTATTTGTTTTTAAGTCGTAACTAGCAAACTAATAAACAATACACAGGTGTTCTTACATCACCATGAGAAATTTAAATTCAAAAATGAGAAATTTAAATTCAAAAATGAGAAATTAATGTTGCATTTAATAGAATAAATATAAAATTATATAAATCAATAAAGTATAGAAAGAATTGTTAACACCGACTAAACTAAAGTTAAAAGCTAAAAAATAAATGCGAATAAAGATTTATAATCTCATGTTTATATGGAAATAAAAATGAGTTTTTCATTAAAAAGTAATAATTTAAATTTTATAGAAAAAATATATTTTCTTAATATAAAAGCTCTTTTTTCTAATTAATGTATTTTTTATAAATAAATATATTTATTTAGCTAAGTTGTTTATTGCTTAAAAAAAATCTATATCCAATTTAACGATTTAAATAAGGATCATATATCATTTTTAGCTTTTTTTTCTTATTACATAAAAACTGAAAGCAATTAAAATCAATATACAAATTTTTTTTAATGATTTTAAATAAGGAAGAAAAGAAATCTCTTTAATCAAACCCCCTTTCCCTTATTAATGAATTCTTTTCTTTTATTTATAAATTATTTTTATTAAAAATATTATTTTTATATAAAAATTTATCATAATCCTAAAATTAAATTTTAATAAAAAAATATAATTTTGACACCAATATATTAAGAGAATATAAGAATAATAAATTTGAGAAAAAGTATATAAATTTGTATGATAAAAAAATAAAAAATAGATGTTGTGCATTGAATATTTAAGAAACCAATTGTTAATATTTCCATAAAAAATGCTAATATTATTAAAAAAAAAATGATGTAATTTGATAATTATTTAAACATCATTTTAATAAATTTATTTAAAAAGAATCTAATTATAAAATATAAAAAATAAAAAAGTCTATATGCTTGAATTTTTTTTTCACTTAACTTTTTATTTCTCTACAACCTTTTCTGTCACCAAAATTAGCTTTGATAATCAAAAAAAGTAAGGGCTCATAATTCAAATTTCAATCATTTTTCACATAAAAACACATCTAATAAAATTATAAAACTTTTTTTTACAACAAAACATATTTTAATTAGTCTAAAATTTCAAAATCAAATCACGACTTCTTGAGATCTAATTTTATTTTTTCTGCATCAATAAAGGTGAAAATCACCTCTAACAAAAGGATCAAATTTTAAAAAGTTCAAAATTGAGAATTAAAGTGTAGTTTTTATGTGGCTCTTGAACAATATACATTGGAAAAATGCATTTAATTTTGATTTTAAAAACTTATTTTCAAATTCATTTAATACATTAAAAGAAAATAAACAAATATTTTTGAATAAATTAATAGGTTCATCTAATGAGGCAAACTTTTTGAGTAAAGAAGAAAGATACAAAAACTAGTTACTATTCTTGAAACGCTATCCAAGCGAGTCCTTGATTCCTTCTCCATTTCTATACGCCTCTTTCGTTCTCCAAAAGCCGCCTCTCTCTCACTCAGAAAATCTCTATTGTGAGATATAGCTTAGCTGTGTAAAAGCCGAAAAAGTCCTCCAAACTACAAACACAATCACTACGACAGCGCATAAGGGAACACCAGGTGACCCCAACTGCTTGTCAAACATTTTTAAAACACTTGTGGATAACTATTGAGAAAAAAACTGAACACTGTTAGGTGGTCAATGTTTGAACACAAACCCATGATCTATACATACAATTGCGGAGAAAGATAAACAAAAAAAATTAAAAAAAATATAGGACAAAAACTTTGCCTAAAAAAGGTTTTAAAAAACATTGAAACTCAGAAGACAGCCACCCTAACAGCCACGAATCTTTATTCCTTTTCATCAAAAAAATTCCAGCAGGGTCCATCTTGTTTAGCCCCAAACTCAAGCACACAGCAACCCCCTGATCATAAACAAAAACCAGCCTCCCTTGTCCCCTTCTCTACCAAGTCGACCGCCCACTCAATTACCCCAGCCACACCCAGCCACACCAAATCCAATCCAGCAGCCACTACCCCCTCAACTTCGAGCTAATGGAGTTGATGCTGCAGAGTTCGCCACTCCGAGGCGACTGAGAATAGACGAAATTCCTCATGTTGTCAATGATTTTAGAATTGACGCAAGGAATGCTATGGAAGCTGGTTTTGATGGAGTTGAGATACACGGGGCTCAATGTTACTGAATTGACCAGTTCACGAAGGATCTAGTTAACGATAGAATAAATCAGGAGGAATGTAATTTAATTGATTAAGTTTTAAATTTGTGTTTTAAAATTTATAGTTCGAGTTTAATAAATGTTAGAGTTATTAATTATATATATATATATATATATATATATATATATATATAATTGTTAATTTTAAAATCTATAGGATTAATATGCAAACTGATCTAAAAATCCACATAAAATTTTTTTGACTATCGAACATATCAATATGGTAAGATGAATTTTTCACCTGTACGCCGGGGAAGATGCACACAGAATTACTACTACAGCACACAAGGGAACACCAAGTCATGACCCCAACTGCTTATCGAACATTTTAAAAATCGTTGAAGATATCTACTGAAAAAAAAAACTGAAACACTGTTAGGTCCATTACCAGCCAATGCTATTCTCTTCTCCGCTAGCTCAAACATTGCATTTTTTTATGCATCTTACCCTCTTTGCCACGTATTGGTTACGTCATTGTTTGAACACAAACCCATGATCTATGCATACAATTACCTATGTTTATACATGTCGAGTCTTTTTCAACTGCAAATAATATTTTCATGTAAGCTAATACGACGTCAATAATTAAATTCTTTTTTAAAAAAACTTAAGAGTTCATTTCATAATAATTTAATATATTCAAGAAAAAATCAATTAATTATTTGGATAGTGTCTAAGGTTTTAGCAAAAAAAAAAAAATACAAACAATCTTCGCCATCAAGCCAACCACTTCCATTCTATTTTAAGTCCGTTATAATAATTACTGCACATTAGTAATTATTTATCCATTATTAAAGTTGTTTCTGGTGTGCCAAGGATTTCAGCTAACTCGCTGGACCGCAGAGCGTGGCTTCCAGAGTGAATGAAACCATTCTCACTGTTGTTGCTTCAATTAAAGAACAAGGACTCGATTGAACATCAGCAGATTCGACCAGCAGAAACCATGAAAGTGTGTCGTCAATTACCCGCACGTTATCCTATCTTTTAAGGGCTACGGTCTAGTGTGATCTAGCTACCCTCGTTGATTCTCAAAAGAAAAATGAGAAAGATTGACGACTACTGCTAAAGAAAGATCAAATTATGATGGGCTTTGGTTGCCGTGCATGTATAACAAGTGGATCATGCTTTAGGTCAAGAAATTACGTCTAACTACTTCTCAACCTACAAAATTCTCAGCATTTACAGATGCTTGCTCTAAGATTCATTCTGAAACACAAAAGGCAAGAAAAGAAAAAGAAAATACTAAATTGGTTTTATTCATAGTCACAGTACAGTCATTGATTGGTAGACACAAAAGAAAGAAAGAAAACAGATCACCGGCAAATTCATTTTTTTCTCTTGAATCACAGAGAGAAAATCCTCAGCCGATAATTTACAAAATCTCTCAGGAATCCAATTCCGTGGAAAAGAAAATAAAAAGGGAACCTTCATCAAAACTAACCCAGAAGAGGAAGAAGTAGGGATTACACCAAATAATATATTCTCTTCTCCCATCAAGTGAACTTATGATTCACAAGATTAAACAGAATAGAGACCTTACCCACCCACCTACCCCCTCCCCCTCTCTCTACAAATCTAAAGAAACAAGTTCAATAACTTTGTTTCTCCTCCTTCGTCTCCCAATCCAGCACTATCAAAGCAAGCTGTATTTGTAGTCACCGACTCCGCCGAATTCATTGAAGGGGTTCCCGGTCGACGGATTTGCTGCTTATAAGGAAACCCTTTTAGGGAAAAGCTTGGGGTTAACCCAAGATCAAGATCGTTATGCTGCACCTTCACTGCAACCGGCTCTTCAGTTCTTTTTCTTTTCGGGGAGAGTCTAGATCTCGAAATCGAGAATCTAGGATGGTGATTTGGATTCGGATCCTGTAGCTTCCATATGTCCGTACAGGCTACTTCAACCTCCGATGCTTCGTCTGATGAAGGAGATGGAGATCCTCCGCCGCCAGTAAGTAACTCAGGCATCGGCTGTAAAGTTCCTCCTCGCAGGACTGTTTCCACTGCAGCTTGGCAGACGTGCCAATTTCCAGTCCATAAAAGGCCCGCAGCACCGTTTACTGGATTCACCGTTCTACCACAAGCCTCGAATAACAAAGATTGAAACAAAGCTGAAAAAACATTCGAGAAGACAAAAATTTTAAAAAAAAGTATCAGAAAACCTGGAACAAATTATAAGAATAGAAACAAAACAAATGGGTAGATTACTAACAAGGACGTTGGTTTTCAGGGACAGCAGAAATGAAGGACATAAGACCAGCACGGCCAAAAAACTTGGCAACGAAAACAGTAGCATGGCCTTGAGCTTCAGGGCTTTCAATCCACTGTAAACACGGCCGTAAAATACAGTTCTCACTGCATCCCTTTCGAAGCACTCTGCACCCGTTGCAACTCATCCTTGTTCTTGGTTATTAATCATGTAGGTGTACATAAACCCAATACCAAAATTATAATTGCGAAAAATTCAAACACCTCACAAGTTAGTTAGTTGCTTTGAATGCAATTAAAGGATTGTCTTTGAGATCGAGAAGGGGAGGAATAATAGAGAAGAAAAGGGAGAAATTAAGGTTGCGAGAGGATGAAGAAGGGTGTATATATAATGGTGAAGATTGAAGAAGGGAGTTTGGGCTTAAAGAGGTTTTAATTTTAACTAGGGTAGAGGTTGAGTTAGCTTGATAGTTGGGTAAAATGTCTTGCAGGGGCATGGTTAGATTAGATTCCAAATACTTGGGCGCGAGCGGCTCCGTGTTTCCGCGGATGCTTCTACCTGCACCGTCGGATTCTCGTTTTCTTTTGGGTAGTGGTGATCACAGTGGATATTGATGGGCTTTCCTTTTCATCATCATTTTTTTTTGTTAATTATATAGATAAAGTTTTAAATATACGTTAAGTTTTTTTAGGTGATTACATTTTATTATTTTATGGAATAAAAATAAGAAGATACAGGATCCATATAATCATATAAAATGTCATCACTTGACAACAAAAAAAAAAAACACTTAAAATTTGAATTGATTGTCCAATGTTTTAAAATTTAAAAACATATTCAAAATAAATAAAACTTTAAGCACTACATTGTAAAATAGCTCAAATTTGAGACATTGATTATATAATTATTTTTTTTAATTCAAAGACTTAATTATACTTTGTAAATTCTTACAATCAAATGTGTCTAAATTTATTATTTTTATATTAATGCGTGAAATCTTTTGTAATAATCATGTGGAATTTGAATGTTTATTAATAAAGACTTGATGTAATAATTAAATGATGACATGATAGTAATGATATAGTTTATTTGAACTTATAATATTAGAGTTGACACGTAACATTACCGAAGGAAATTTCATCTATTTTTTTTAATTGTAAAAAAACATTACTACATGAAATAATTAATAGAGTATTTTAGGAAATACCCAAGTTATAAAAAATTATGTTTACAATATCAATATTTGAACAATTTAACCCTAGCCTATTGACTTGTTAAATAAAACAAAAACACATTTTCTAATTATTTAGATCCACCACCACCGAGATACAAGATGTACACCATTAAAACTCATCACAGAATAAGCATAACTTATGTTCCTTGCAAACTTTTCCCCTTGCTTTAACTCATCCTCTAGCTTAATACTAAAAAAAAGTATATTAAACAAGATTAGTGAGCAATTTAAACAAATGAGATGTTCAAGGAAAATCTTGATACTACAAGCAAGTTCGGATTATATATTTATTTTATCACAATATAAGTATTCTAATTAAATTAAATATTCAAGTTAAAACTAGATAACATAGAAAAACATATGAAACATACATATATCATGTCATACTTGCAAATAAACATAAAACATATAAAGATCTTAGCATGCATACTAAGCATAAATTCAAAGAAGCATAAAAGATCCATGCATACTAATATATTTGATTAAACAAATTCAGGAGAGGTATTTACTTATTGAAGCACTTTAAAGTTGATGAAGTTTTAATGTTGTCAAGAATTAATTATTTATCTTTAAAACTTTATTGCTCCTCACTTGGTGTAGATGATTGTTTGGAATAAACTTACCAAGATTTCAACAATACCATCTTGTTTAGATGCACTATCAACGAACAAATAAAATATAAGTCAAATATCTCTCAACAATACCGAATCTAAGCTCTAGATTTAGGAGGAAAATGAGTCTCAAAACAAAAGATAAAACACTAAAAATTAAGGTTGGGGAAGAGTATGAAAAACTTGAAAAAAATGTTAAAAACTCTTTTCACAACCCCTTTTTATAGTAAAATTTGGAACCAAAATTGATAAGAATTAATTCTTATTAATACTAGAATAAACTCACTCAATGATCAACTTTGATTATTCATCATAATACCAAAATTAGTCTTGACAGTTTCGGTTTTAAAGATCTATAAAAACTATCCAAAACTATCGAGGTTTATGAAGAATCAGTTTTGAAAAAATGAAACCGAAGAAGCAAATTAGATTTAGTCTATAGACTGGACAAGATAATGAGCTGAAGAAAAATACTTCACGGACTAAGCCCAAGCCCAAAATTAAGTAGGAAAAAAAATCTTTTGGAGCTCAAAAAATTATTTTACAATAAACATAAATCTAGACTTAAGCCTAACTTGATGCCCGAGGCTCGAGCATAAGCTAAGCTAGGCCAATCCTGGGCCCAAGCTTGGGCCGTGTGTGTGTGGGGGGGGGGGTGGTGGTGGGGGGTAAAGCCCAAAGCCCACTTTTGTTTTAGCTCCCCCTCTCTAAAAGCTTAGGTTTTCTTTAAACCAAATTTTAACTTTTCACCTTCCCACTATATAAACAACAAGTAAAGCTTATTTCTTTTCTATTTAGGATACAAGTTTTTAAACGGTTTTGGTTTTCTTCAAAATATGCTAACCAAGAGTTCTTTGAGATCAATTTCTCATTCACCTATAAATTATTTAAATTATGTTAATGTTTCATGTTAAAGAGTTTATGTTAGAGATTAAATTCTAACAAAGTTTTAATCCCAAAAGTGAATGCACCCCACTTTTAATTTTGCATCAAATGTTTCCATTAACTATGTTTTAAACAATTTTTAATAATCCTCAAATGAATGGAATTTGTCTAACCAATTCAAAAATGATTCAAAGATTTGTAGAGAGAAACTGATTTAGTGAATCACTACATTGGGGTAGGTAGCTTTTGACTTTGAACATTTCTTAGTGAAATCCTATCATATTTGCTCAACTAACTAGTGAACATGATACCTTAAGAAATTCATCTTTTTGTATAAACCAAGACAATAATATTTACATAGTTCTGTACCTAGTGACTTCCTTTGGTTTTCACTACTATATTCATTTTGTCTTTGAACAATTCTTGGATTTATAAGTGTTTTAGAGAATTCATCCTTTTTTGATATTCTAAAAAAATAACCACATTTCTCACTCATATATATGATCTTTAATTAAGAGTATTATGTTATACTCGGATTACTGGTAAATCTACTTAGTTTAATAACCGAGTATGCAATATTAAGTCTTGTATGTTTTTAAAGATACACCAAACTCCTAATTATCTAAGAATATTACAATCAGTCTATTCCCTTGCCTTTATTTTTTGATATATGAACACTTATATCTATTGATATTTTCACAATACTATTCTCACCTATAGAAAATTTATCGAAAATTTCCTCAATATAATGAGATTGAGATAATATCAATCCATCAAATGGCTTAATCATTTTAAGTTCTAGTATGACATCTGCAACATTCAAGTCTTTTATGAAAAACTTATTAGTTAATATTTTTTTGGCAGACTTCATCATATAATCATTACTATCCAAAATAAGCATGTTTTCCACATTTAGATATATAATGGCGTAACTTTTATCTTTGTTTTTCATATAAACACATTTATTAACTTCATTGATTTTGAACTCATTTGACTATATAGTCTTGTTAAATTCTTCATGTCATTGTTTAAGTGTTAGTCTTAATCATATAATGATTCAATAAGAGTACACACTTTCTTTTCTTATCCATTAACAATGAACCCCTTAAATTGTTCCATATACACCTCTTTATTAAGGTCACCATTCAAGAAAGCTATTTTCTTCTTTACATCCATTTAATGTATTTCAAGTTTTTTAATATCTGCGATGACTATTTACGTTTGTATGAAAGTTATTTTTGACACGAGTGAATAAATGTTAAAATATTCAGACCTTATTGTTGTTTGAATCCTTTAACAATAGGTTTTTCTTTGTATTTGTTAATAGTTCCATAAGCTCTCATCTTCTTTTTAAATATCCTTTTATGGCCTAATGGTTTACTTTCAAATGAAAGATCCACGAATTTCTATGCATGATTATTCATAATGGATTCAAAAGTTAACTTATACAGGTATGCAATAGGTTTTTCTTTTCAACAAAAAAGCCAACTAATCCTATTTGGTAAAACAAAAGTTGATTGTAAGATATGCATGGTTCCAAGTTAAAAACCCAATAACTAACCTTTTTTAAAAAGCTCCATTTTGTAGGTTTTCAAGATTTTCTATTTTTTTCTTCAAATTATTCATAATTTTTACATCATCCAATCTTTTAACCAAACATATTTTATTTCTAACCACCACCACATCACAATTATAGCTATAACTACTATAAAAAACTACAGTCATAAGCCAAACAGACCATAAAAAAGGAGGGGAGGTTTCCATTGAATTCTAACATGTAATAAGTTGAATCCTTTACCCAGGCTTGGTGTGAGTTTGTAATAGTCTTAAATATCGGGACAAAATGAACACAAACATAATTATTAAAACACGAGAATTTTTTTTATCTATCAAAATTTCAGTAAAGTCTCTCTTATAATGAGAGATCATAAGTTATCGAAAGTGACATGTTACACTTCTAATTCAAATTTTTCATCCAATCATCCAATCATCTTGGATCTTAATCACATCAATGGTACTCGTTATTTCACCCAAAACCTCAAAAAAAAAAAAATTGTAATCAATTATGTATTTTTAGGAAAATATAAATCAAACATATGCATAAGATTATGAAAACATTTTAATATTAGGGTTTGTTTATATTCATGTATCAAAAGCAAAGGTTTGACATAGTTATTACATAATTAAGTACATTACAAGCAATTCTAAAATTATACATGTCACTTCTAATTTACGATAACAAAAATGGATTAAGATATGGCTAATCTTGCTATAAATGAGATGACCCTGAAAATGCAATATAAATATTGCAATAAATGAAGTAATCATAAACAATAATAAATACATTTGAAACAATATCGACATATCTAATCCTTTTATTACAACCCAATATTAAAAACATTAGTCTTTAATAATGATTCCCTTATTTTATACATTTCTCCCTAATTCCCATATCACATTTGATTCTATAGGGTTAAGAAAATTATATTCATGACTTCCCTCATTCATCATTTAATGATATATATAATGTCATTAACCATCTCCATTTGGTATAATAATTCATCGCATAAGGATGGATTTTCAAGAAGATGTTGACACCAACTCATTGGTATTATGAGTTATCACCTTCCTGGATAACTAATCAGTATTTTTAGTGTACATGTCGATATTAAGATGTCCACATTGATATCATTAGCCTATCCTTTTTTTTTCAAAAATAGCCAATCATGTACTCTCTCCTCCTCAACTCTCTGGGATGGTGATGCTGATACTAATGGACCTTATAGTATCATTAGTCTTCCTTACCAGAATTGACTAATCAATTTCATTACAATTACCGATATCAATACAACCCATTAATATCATTATTATTTCCAATCCAGAATAGCTAATCAAGTCCATCATAATATTTAAATTCATCTCTTAGAAAAGTTGATGTCAAGGTCTCATTAACATCATTAGCCTTCATACTAGGAGTAGCTAATCAAATTCAAGTATCAATCTAATCACATTGATATCATTAACTATTCCCAACCTAAATTAGCTAATCAAGTCTGTTATAAGATCTTAATTCATCATTTGACAATGTCGATGTCAAGGACCCTTTAACATCATTAGCCTTCATAACCGGAGTAACTAATCAAATTTAAATGTAAATTCCGATATCAATATAATCTTATTGATATAATTAACTATTCTAATCCGGAATAGCTAATCAAGTATATCTAGATATTTCCTTTCATTTTATTATTCATTATTCATTATCATATTTGCAAGTAATACGAAATCACAAGGAACTAACATTTCTAATAATGAAATGAATTAGAATTACATGTTGTTGACACTCTAGTAGTACCTCCCTGATGTTGCATAGCTCCCGTGGCTCCTCCTGTATCAACAAGAATACCACATTATTTATCACTCAATGCATATTCTATGTTGATTTCTTTCAATCCATCCTTTACAATTTAAGTTTCATTGAATTTCCATTTCAATTTCTCATTCAATCCTTTTTCTTAGTTTACTCCTAAAAATTAAAAAAACTTTTAAAATCCCAATACACTTACATGTCGACATGAACTTCATTCTTACAATCTCTACCAATTTGGTCTTACTTAAGAACAATTTATAAACAAAGTAGAAATAGCTAATTCCAGCCAACTTAATTTAATCATTCAAGAACATTGTTCTTTATTTAAATCATAATTGAGGTTATAAATTTTTTTTTTAATGTAGCTTGTTTGCTTAAAAAGCTAAGATATAGAACTACTTTTTTAATAAAAGGAGGGAAGCCAAATTCCGCCATTTACACACCCGAACTACCCATTATCGTAACTCGCTGAAACTGTCCAATATAGTTCCCAACTTGACCTCCCCTTAGATGTTTACCCATTTATGAAGTTTTAGAACTCTGAATGAAACAAGTTTAGTTCTGTTGGAAAGATAACATCTCTAGCTATAACTTCTATGAAGGAACCTATCCCAAATTTTACTATTTTCATGCTCTAATCTCATTTAGAATTTAAGAGACAAAATTGTTCAATTTTTGTCTACGGGTTTAATGAACAACCAAACATTTCTAGTTGACTTCTCATAACTCAAAACAACCATTGCCATTGCCGTGCTATATATCATGTAACATCACTAAATGTAACCTCTTAAAACCAATCAACCCAATTCACAATTCATACTAACAATAGCATAATTAAGATAAAATGTACATCTTCCATTATAAACCTTCATTTATACATTAACACATATCAATTTCTTTAAAATCAACATGCTCATTAAATTAACCAAACTCCCTTTTCCTAAGAATAATATGGTCGGCACCTTATACCACCCAACACTTCAAATTTGTCCCTAATTATTCATGGTTTTAGGTTATTTCAACTCTACATTAACTCAAATTTATCATTTCACAACAATTTCTCAATATCCCTAAAATCCACCTAAGAACCCTAACACAAAATTCATGATATAAAGCATCAATTCTTGATCGAATTCAATTAGACTTGCATATTCAAGTCTAGGCCTTTTACCTAGTGATAAAGTAAATCTAGCCAATTCTCAACCAGTTAAAATTTTTCAACTCATCTCCATTCTTCCTCCTATCCAGCCTCTTTCTCTCTCTAACTCTCACAATTCTTTCACTTAATCTTGCTAATTTCTTCCCTAGATGAAGTTTCCTCTACTTGGTAACCTTAATCTCACATAAACCTTGTTAATTTTAGTGATTTCCCTCTAAATTAGATGAAGTGAAATGAAGATTTCCCTCGTCTTTCTTTCTTTATGTACTTTTAGCTTTGAAGAGGAAGGAATGAGGTATTTATAACTCTAACTTTTCTTATTTACATATTGACCCTATATGGTTCAATTGTTTTTTTTTTATCCTCACTTATTTTCTCTTTTAAAAATTTGTTCTATATCTTTTATCACTTTTAATTTCACTCCTTATCATTTAATTTAATTTAAGTTTTCTTAGAATTAGCCTAACCCTTTTTATCTCTGGGTTAAATTTTAACATTTCAAAATATTTTAACGAGGGCTTACGAAGTTCATGATATTAATAGTTTATTCAATTTAAAGTTACAAAGTTTCTTGAGAAGGAGAAAGATGGTTAAAAAACAAAGATGTTTATATCTTTATTAATAGAAGTAGTACCATAGGGATTTGGTTATTAGGGGTGACTTGCATATGGTATGCAAAAATAAAAAATATTTGTTTGGTTTGTTGTGGGGTTAATATGATAGTATTTTTCTAGTAGAGAGAAAGATGATAGTACTTCTAGTGACTAATCATTGAGGAGAAGTTGTGCGCAGGGTTAGGAAACAAACCCATTTTATAGGCAGTGCAGTTTGTATATAGATCAAAAAGTTTTTTTTTTTTTTTATTTAGAACTATTCATGTGTATGATGCTATTATTACTATTACTATTACTATTATTATTATTATTATTATTATTATTATTATTATTATTATTTTAGTTTGTTGAGGAAGTATGATGTAACTTTGGATCAACTATGGTGAGACATTTAAAATCTCTAAAAGAAAAGAGTAGGAATCTTTTTCATACATCCTGCATATATACAATCACATTTATCAATATTTCCACATTAACCAAGCAACAATTTACTTGATGACTAGAAAATACTATGAACATTGTCAGCTCGACATGGATAGGCGTTGCACACAAGCTCTAAAGCGATGCATGGACAAGATCTAGCCATGTGCGAGAGGGATCATTAATTTGTTTTGTAACAATCTCAAATTTTTAGGACAAGATGCACACTTTCATATGGAAAATACTAGGATTTTAGTTTTTATTTTCTATTGGAATTTCAGCAGATTTTCCCCTTGCAATAATGACATCCCAAGTTATCGACTTGTTTCATTACACTACGATACTCTTTATCCAACCACTTGATCCAATCATCTCAGATCATAATTACACCAAGCAATACTATGAATACAACTTCTCAAGCATATTAACATGTCATTTCTCTAGCATAAAATTAGATATAAATCATAGAATTTAGAGATTAGACATTAATAATCATGCATTGAGACAAATTTAAATTCTTTAAATTAACAATACTTTATTAAACACTATCTAAATATTTATATGAAAAGAAACGAATTAAAAATGCATACATATAAGTGATTAGTAATTAAAAGTGCATTTTTATCAAGGTTTTATATCATCATTTTGCACTTGAAGTATCAATAACTCTTTAACTAGAGCATGTTTTATAATAACAAGTCTGATAATATAAGATACCTTTAATTTATGGTAAATGTTCATTTTAAATGCAGGCCTATCACATAAATCAAATGATTGATTGATGAGTTTAACTACTGAAATTGAGAAGACAAAGAGAGGGCTAAGCTTAGAAAAGAGATGCTGGTTGAATTCAAATTG
>Ga0307510_10003233_pt1 | contig 18937 bp, 7 predicted proteins | sample 12_EM_MG_FD_207224 | JGI IMG/M metagenome (GOLD analysis project Ga0307510, IMG submission 207224) | Populus trichocarpa ectomycorrhiza microbial communities from riparian zone in the Pacific Northwest, United States - 12_EM | ecosystem: Host-associated > Plants > Roots > Unclassified | place...
AAAAGGCTCAACCAATACAAAAGATTGGGAGATGAAGTCAGAATTCACAGCCAATAAATGGAGAGTAGAAGATATATATAAATAATTGGAAAACAAAAATGTAATGCCTCGTAGCAGATCAGTAATCTAACAATGTCACATTGTATCCAATTATGGCATCAAATCCAACCAATTGAGAGTGACCACGTTGAGTTTAGAATATTATTATCATTTTTTGGGAAGGGATAAAAATTTGCCACGTGACCATCCACAATTGAGTCACCCACCAACCGATTGTCCATATTAACTCAGTCCCTCAAATATTGATGTTCTGTTTAGTTAACTCTTGTTAATTGATTTGCTGATTTTGCAGTTTACTTGTAACAATGATTTTTTAAAAAAATATTTTTATTTAAAAATATATTAATATTTTAAAAAAATTTATTTTTAATATCAGCAAAACAAAATAATCTAAAAATATAAAAAAATTATTTTGAATTTCAAATTCTTACAGAAACAAGAACAGGTGTCTTCAATTCTAACATAATTTATTATAGCCACAACCTGTAATAAATTGACGCTAAAAATAACGTCCAAGTTTGCCTCCCTTCTTTAACAGACTGACAGAGGCTAAATGCATTTATCATTTCATGTCTCGCTCATGTGCATCACGTGACTGACCCAATTAATGCCCAATTCCTTATCATTTATTATAGAATTACCAAATTAAAAAAAATAGAAGATCAAAGTTTAAAACTTGGGAAAACCAAGTGATCAATTGCAAATTGGTACAAAATAAATTCTCTTTGATCCACCTACTTTCCTTTGAATTCCTCTTCAGTCCATTCAATTTTTAAAATTTTATTTTTAGTCATTGAGTTTGAAAAATAAGAGAGAGTTGCTTCAAAATGAGAGCAGAAAGAAAAAATTGTTGATTGAACCCATTACATAAACAAAAAAAAAAATCTTGGTGTTCATGAATTTTATTAACAAGAATAGTTTTATTGAGGTGTTTTTTAACATTTATATTGTTGAAAAAAGTAAAATAGAACTCGAGAACATTTTGTGGATCAGGTTGATTTTTTATTTTTTTTCAATCAATTCAATGTTAATTTATGATCATAAATTGATTTTTGATGTTTATACGGGATTTTGAACTTTTAGATATTCATTAGATGTTTTTAGATTTAAAAAGAGTTTAAAATATGTTTTTTTTTTAATTATTTTAGTTGGAATCCTGATTTTCTAACCATCTAAGATGGTCAGAGTCAAACTAGAGAAGACGTGTGATTTGGTTGTTCTAAAAACAAAAATGAGCTAGGCATGAGGGACTTGTGCACTTTGTTTTAAAGGCTCTTATGATTTTTAACGAAAAAATCATTTAATTGAATTAATTAAAATTATTTTAAAAAAATTATTCCATTTGAATACCATTCAATTTTGATTTTTTTTTAAATGAGATTACGATATTTTTTATGATATTAGGAAGCATTCTTTTTACAATATTTCATGATTATTGTTTTCTATTTTTTATGAAAGTTTAATTAAAAAACTAATTATAATTAAAATAAAATATATTCAAGATATTTTTTCATTAGATATCGATTAACTCAAAATTTATTTTTGAATGATATCCTTGCCCTTTAAAGATATTAGTAATCATTTTGTTAATTATTCTATGTGAACCTCCTATGCATGTTTTTTTATATGTTTGTGATCATTAATATTCTTTAAAAATAAAGTTAAAGTTATTATATTTATTGTTAATATCTTTATTTTAATTTCTTTTACAAGTTCAATGAACTATACTTCTTATAAGGCATTTTAATGTGCATTTTTGTCTCAATTTACCAACTTGATCTTTTGTTAGTATTAAAAAAAATAACATTTATTAATATATATAATTTTTAATTTATTTTATTATTATTTTTTTAATTTACAACAAGAATTTTTCTTGATGATGAAAAGCATGTTGTTGTTGCTTTTATTATTTTTTTAAAAATACTTTTAATCCAGCCCGGAGCTCGAGCACATGACTAGTTACAACTAATCTACGAGTCTTCTTTTACAACAGTAGGTAGAAATTAGTAGGAGTATTTTAGGAGATGCATTGTTTTGAGACGAAACTTCTTCTTCTCCTTCAAATCTCTTTTTGTCAAAGATCGAGGGTGTAGAAAATTGCTAGTTTAAGTTAAAAGAACATAAAAAGTCAATAAGAACTTAAAAAGTCAATTTATAACCACCACTGTCAACAAGACACATGCTTTCCAGAAGAAAAACAAGCTTATTCTTCATCAATTTAGCATTTTTATGTTTAAAATCGTCTTTGAAAATATTTAAAAAAAATTATTTTTTTTTATTTTAAATTAATATTTTTTTATATTTTTATATCATTTTGATGAGCTAATGTTAAAAATATTTTTTTAAAAATAAATAAAATATTATTTTAATATATTTTCAAGTAAAAAACATTTTAAAAAACAACCACTATTATTTAATCTATATAAATGATGCAAATGGCCTCGTTTCTTCAATTTCAAGGCTAAACAGGCCTGGTCTTTTATATATATATATATAAAAGCACGTACAAATGGTCAAGGAATTGGCTTTAAACTTGAACGTGCTAAATGGATTGGTAGAACTTAATTAAGGGTTTTTATTGAATACAAATTGGTTAAAAAAAAAATCTAACTTTATTTTGACAAAAACAAGTTAGGAGAATTTCAAATGTAAAAAAAATTAAACTACAATTTCGAATGTGTCAAAATATGCATAACATACTTAGTCTACATTTACAAAAGTAAGATAATGTAAGATTATACATGACACAAGTGAGATGATCCTAAAAAGTATAACATTCAAATATAATCATTTACATAACTAATAATAACTAATACACTGAAAGTATCACTAAATCCTTTGTTTTCCTTTATTTCAACTCGAAGATAAAACATTACTTATCATACATTAATTCTTTTTTTATTTAACTTCCCACATTAACATCATCATATTATTATATATCCATAACCTGGATAATTTTCTTAATGTCGATATGAATTTAAAATTGATATCATTAGCCATCACCTAATGAATAGGTAATCAAGAAAATATCGACATCAGCTCACTAGCATCATTAGCAATCGTTTCCCTAGTTAGCTAATCATAAATTTTAAGGGTCGAAGGCAAGGTATCCACCTTGACATCATTAGCTTTCTCAATTGTCCGAGAAAGCTAATCAAATCCCCCCCCCTTTTTATTTCTAATCCTTTGGATTTTTATGTTGATGCTAACGAACCTTGTTAGAATCATTAGTCTTCTTTACCGGGACTGACTAATCAAGTTTGAATAAATGTCGATATCAATGTAACCCATTAATATCATTAGCTTTTCGAATATCAGAATAGCTAATCAAGTCTTATATGAACACTTTCACTTAACATTCGATAATATCGATGTCAAAGAACCTTTTGACATCATTAACCTCCATATTAGGAATAGCTAACCAAGTTTTTTCCATCCATTTCCTTTCTTTCTTTGTTTTCCCATTTTTTTTAACAATTTTCCATACTAATACAAGAAATAAAAGGAAGTAAATCTAACAATTCTATTAGTGTAAAAATTATAAAATATAGGTGTTCGACACCCACCTGCAATGTGTGATGTCCCAGCATTAGCTCCGCCCTGTGATCTAGCTGTCGAAGTGTCCCCTATCAAAAACAGAATTAATTCATTACCATAAATTCTCATAACCTCAGGAATCATCAAAAACAGAATTAATTCATTACCATAAATTTCCATAACCTCAGGAATCATAACTTGATTCTTTATGACAATTTCCATATCTAAACTCATCATCATTTTTTCCAATTAAAATTCTTCAAAACACATAATTACACAATCTCTTAATTGTTTTACTATTTCTTATAATTAAATACCAACTATCAAAGCTTCCAAATTTCTTCATTTAGCCAACCACAAGGGTCATATTTTATTTTGCTTTATTCATGTATTTTGACTTCACCATGCCATATTTTTATTAACCTTAATTACACCCAATATAATTGAAACACAATTAAGGTAAATCTCACCATATTATAATTGGTCAAAGTCTTATTCCTACTTACTTGATTATTTTCATGATGTCTAGATAAATTCATAAATCACTATATCTATATCAATTCTCACTAAACACACCATTTCAACAAGTACAAATTATTTACCTGAATTTCATAAAATCCCTCTTTTTATCTGGTCTAAAACCATGGAAAAAACATATGATTCTTCCAAAATTTAGCAAAAATCAATACTTACTCAAAGTTTTTTATGATCAAAATTACTATTCCAAACAAAGAACACCATCATAAATATTTTTTCTTAGAAAACCCTTACTTCCATAATACAAACTTAATTAATCAATTCCATATCTTGTCAAAAAAATTAAAGCTTCACATAGTAAAAGGAATCATTACCTACTAAGCACAAGAAACAAGGGAAAAATTGAACTAGAACCCAAGCTTTTAACACTTTCTTCTTCCCTCTTTTATTCCCTTTCTTTTGCTGCCACTTTACCCTTCAAAATCACTCTCTCTCACTCGATTTTCCTTCACAATTTGATGTTTTTGGTGTTGATTCTTCCAACTTTCAAGATTTTCTTTCACTTTCTTTGTTTTCCTAAGGTTTTGTAAAGGTATTTAGCATGTTTTTCTTTTCTCTCCTATTTTCTTCAAATAGCCAGCCACACACACGTTATAAACAATAATTTATGAAATTCCTATTATATCCCTCCATGGTAACCTTTTGTTTTTCTAGTTAATATTCTCTCAACTTTCAACACCTGTTACCGTAAATTTTAAGTTAGGTTATTTTGAATTTCATTAAATGATATTTCAGTACCATTATTTCCTCTTACATCACTCCCATTTAATTTTTATTCACAATTCTATATTTTTTTTCAGCCATTTTCATTTTTTCATTTTTTTACATTACATACACCTTTTATTTCAAATTCCCTTATTCCATTATCATCTCTTTGTGAGAATATTCAATTTACAAATTAACATAATATTTACTCCCTTGTCCTTATAAATTTTTTTCTTTATCCAGGGGTTCACATTTCTAAACTCTAATTACTATGAAATTTAAAAAATATAAAAAAGGCCTCTGGAATCTTCTGGTATAATCTAAGATTGATCAAATTGTCAAATTAAAAGTTATGCTTGTTAAATTAAAATTTTGTATTAGAAAAAATAAGTCTAAAATCGTCTCTCCTTGTTAGATCCCCAAGCCACCAACTTGGTATCCTTGAAAATTGAAAATTCCTTGCCTTTCAAATTTGTTTCCTTATAAAAATTAGGACTTCCAATACTATCAAAGTTGCTGAAATCTTTCCTTATAGAAAAAAGACTGTTGCTGCGTAAGGAATCCTTGCAAAATAAGGATTGTTGCCAAATTGGTATTCTTGGAAAGTAAGGAATCCTTGCAAAATAAGGATTCCACATGCAATTAAATCATTTTCTTGAAAGAATCTACAAATCATATGGAAAATGTTCCTTTTTCATTTTTCTTTGTTTTCTAACAGCTTTTAAGCGTGACTTCAAACATGTCATTCTCTCTCGTCTAAACGAGTCACGAGGCCTAACATGTATAGATTGAAAGCTTGGTATTTCTAGTTTCCATCTCATATGGAATAGAAGCAAAGTTCTACTTGTAGTTTCATATATGAATGTCCAGTCTAGTATATTTACAACTTGTTAACCCAAATATCTTGAATCATCCCAATTAATTTCTTTTGGATCTTTTTAGTTTTAGACCTTGTAATTGATCTAAGTGGCACCTCTAATATATTATTTGGTGATGCTTGTTGATTCTCATCATTTCCCCTCTCATTAAAATGATTCATCCTCGAATTAACAATAAGAACACCATTTATTGGTAATATATTCTCATAATCCTACAACAAAGAAACTAAAACACTATTTTACATAGGATTGTTAGTATAAAAAACATTCTCAATAACACTAGTTTTTGCATAAAAGCTCTCATACTTTCTTTGTTTTACCACCAACACTCTTTTTTTTCACAAGTGGCCCTTCTTTTCATTCTCTAATCTTGACCAACTCACTATTTGCTCTTATTTCAGCCAACTTACCATTTTCTCTCATCCTAAGGTCCTCGATTAGAAAACCATTTTCTCTCATCTCAAAGCTCTCCAACAAAGTCTCACATTGTTCCATAAGATCAATTGAAAGATATATTATGTTATGGTCATTAACTAGTGCATCTTCTATATGCTTCAAAACTAGTGAACTCTCATTATTATCTTCATCATGTTCATGTAAGCCTTCCAAATTCATATTTTAATGATACACGTCACAGTAATTATTCTTGTTATCCTCTTCAAGTTCGTTTGTTAATTCATTTTTATTGTCTAGTGAAAGAACTTCAAAATCATCATAACTCTTAGAACTTATCTCTTGTTTTGCATTGCAATCTTTAACTTTATAAACACCATTATTACTCTCCTCTTGATGTTCATGCTTGATTTCTCTTGTATCATCTATTGAAAGATTTAGGTTTTGGTATGAAATTGTTGTTGTATCAAGAGTTTTCTCTAGACTCTTTCCTATTCTTTTTTCCAATAATTCATAAAAACCCAACAAGTTTTCAACCTTCCCACTCGTAGTTTTAGAATTTAACATCTTTGAATCACCATCTGATCATTTTGCATCTTTTTTGGCATTGGTTTGCAACTTTCCATTCATCAAGTAGTTTATTTATTCTTTTAATAAGTATTGTAAGTTGGTTACCCTTGCTTACCTTGACAAATCTCATACAAGTTTTTTTTATTGTAAGCATTCATGGCTTGGATCCTCAGATTCTCTTATCTCCTTGTATTATGAACCCTTTGGGATCATCTCTCTTGCAACTTAGTAAGCATAGCTTCATTACTATCTAGCTGATTCCTTATATTATTGAATATCACATCCATGTGCTTAAATTCTTGTTACATAGCCTATAAAAAGAGAAAGTGTTCTTCCCTTTCTTAGTCAATGACCCGTTTTTAGAAGACATCGTCAAATCTGAAATTTTATATTAGAAACAAGAAATATCCTCACACTCCCTCGCATGTTTACACTCAATATATGTCACTTCACTCATGTTTCACTCAAATTTTTAGCTTTTCACGATAAAAGTCTCACCGTTTTGTCTTTTACCTCTCTTGCTTGCCACTTCAGTTCTTTAGGGAAATTGAAAACAAATATGAAAACAAAAACGAATACAATTACGATTACAAAAACAAAACAAAAAGGAATACAAAAACATCAATGAAATTCAAGAATTGACTCTATAAAACCTAGAAACTAGTGTGAACTCAAACAATCTAAATTCATTTGCAAACAAATAATTACATATTGAAACAAAAAATATTATGAAACCCGAAATCAATATTTTAACAAACAACACCCGGTAATAAAACCAACCAATTCAGCAGAATCTATATTGCAATTTTCTCAAGTCTCGAATTCAAGAATTGTAAATTTCAATTTTGCATCACTAACAAAAACTTGTGATTTCAACTTTACTTCTTCTTTTTTTAATATATTGATTTGGTAGTAGGAAAACTTAATTGAAACTTTTGGTTTTTTTCATTTTATTTTAGCCGCAACAATTCAATAATTGAGAAACAACAAGCAAACAATGCAAAAAATTTAAGATGGATGGATAAAATCTGATTTTAGAATCTTGCTTTGATACCAATTAATGTGAACCTAGAGGATAAGAATCCTATAAGCCACAAACATGAAAGAATACAATTCGAGAAAGTTAAATTCAGATTGATAAAAAACTCAACCTAGTAATTACTTGAACTAAGGAAATTATTAGATAAAATACTTGAAACCCATTGATTATAAAGAATCAAGAACTGAAAGTATAAGGAAGAACACTACAAAAACAATTAATCTTTAATAAGTCATGAATAGTTCAATGAAAAACCAAAAGAATGAGCAATCTTGCCACACAAAATATATTATTTATGAATCATAAGCAATCTGAAAAAAAAAGGAAAAAAAAACCTTGAATACATGTTAAATAACCTTATTTATACTAGATAAAACATCTTAAACAAAGCTGGAAAAATAATAAAAGGGTTCTAAATAGAATAGGAAAAATAATCCTAAACCAACTTGGAAATTAAGTGTAATTTTTGCAAGGTCTTTCCAAACTTGATTGTTATGAAATTTTAACCATATATCAAAAAATCAAGATATATAGAATCTTCTGGTAAAATTTCAGCTCAATTCAACGTTCAGATCAAAATTTATGTTTATTAGTGTAAAAATATGCATTAAAAAAAAAGCTCAAAATTGACTTTCCTTGTCCAATCCGCAAGCTACCATCTTGATATCCTTGAAAATGAGAAATTCTTTGCAAAACAATACTCCCAAGCATCCGACTTTTTTTCCTTGCAAAAAATAAGACTTCCAATATTGTCAGAGTTGTTGTTGTGTAAGAAATCCTAGTAAAAGAAGGATTTTTGCTTAATTGGTATTAAGGAATTCTAATTGGTATCTTGTCTTGTAAAAATCCACAAATCATATGAAAGACAATCCTTATTTGATAGTTTTTTTTTTACTTTCCTTGTTTGCTAGTAAATTTTAAACCTAACTTCAAACATATCACTCTCTCTCAAAAATATATATATATATATATATGGATGAAAAATTGAAATGTTTAGTTTTCATCCCAACTAGAATCGCAACAAAATTCTACCTATATCTTTAAATATAACCCAAACAACACACGAAGATCCAGTTTAATAGATTTACAACTTTTTAACCTAAATATCTTTAATCAACCCAATGAATTACTCATTACTCTTAGATCGTGTTAGTTTTAAATCTTATAATTAGTATAATTGATTACTCTAATAGATACTTTGATGATGCTCACATATTCTTCTAAAAAATTGTTCCTCTAATGGATTATATTGATAATACTTGCTAATTCTCATAATAAATTAGTAAAAAAATGAAGTTTTAAGTACTGGTTTAAGGTAGTTCAAGCCTCACAAAATTAAAATTAAACACTGAATCTTTTCATAACCTTGGAATTCGTGTGTTTGGTATTGTGGTAGCTTTTGTGGTTGTGATTTTAAAGAAAAATTGTTTTATAAAAAGCATTTTTAGTTGAGGCTGGTTTGGTATTTGTATATGTTTGGTTAAAATTGTGATTGAAATTAAGGTTAAACAAAAAATAGTTTAATATATTTGGTTAAGAATGCTTTTCAAATTTATGTTATAAAATAACTAGAAAGATATATATTAATATTGATGGTTTTTATTTTAAATATTGTAGATTTAACTACTACCATTTCATCATAAAATAAATAGTACTTTATATAAAATATTTTTTATTGTTCCATTAAAGTATTTACAATTCCATTACATAATTCATCCAACAAGGACTGCAGTTTTCATGGTTTCCTTATCATGCAACATCATGAACAAAATTAGAATTGTGATTACATTCTGCAAATGTTACGTCATCATGCGATCTTATTCTAATTTATGTAGTGCAATTGAATAATGTTAAATACTAGTTTTTCAAATAAAACACAATTAAAAATAAAAATAAAAATTGAATTTTTTTTACTGGATCGGACCCGGTTCAATACATTTATATTTAGACCGGACCTGGTCCAATACATTTATATTTAGATCGGACCTGGTCCGACCATGAACAGTGGAGAGTGAAACTCTCCACTGTCAAGACCGCAGGAGAAGGGGAGAAGCAGCTTTAAACTGCTTTCGGCAAACCTGTGTTTTCAACGTAAATTGTACTGGGTTCCACAAACAGTAAATTAAGTTTCAACATTAACCAAACAACACATTGTTTGTGCGGTTTACTTTAAAAACAAAAGCTGCCGTGTATACCAACACCCTCTTAGCTAATAGAGAAATTCATACAAATTCAAACTCAAACTCAAACTTGAAAGGTAATACTCTAATAACTTTGAATTTAAATAAGACTATATCTTGCTGGGGTGTGCATTGCAAGTGCTTTGATGAAACCCAGCCATCCATTCGTATTCATCTCCCAATATATATATCCTAGCTTTTCCAGCCCTAACACCTTCCAGAGCCTTCCACTTTATCTGAAAAGAAATCTTCTTCTTCATCCTCTCCCTGGCTAAGATTGTTACGCAAGAGAATTGAAACAAAGTATGAATCCTTTCAAATATAATTGGTTTTTATTCAAATAGTACTGACACAATAATTAAGAAAAGTCACTGGCTTTCCCAATCTTTATGTTCTGCTCCACCAAGAAAGTTGTGACGGCAGTCCTCTGCCAGCTCTTGAAACTCCTGCATTCACCAATAAAATCGATAGCATTAGGAAGATACAGTTTTTAGAAAAGAAGAAAATAAGCATCACAAAGCATCAGATGCAAGTAGCTCATTGTGCTTTGAGGGGGAAAATAAGAATTTTACTTGAAATCCAACATATTCAAAACTGTCAAACAAGGCCATGCCTCTTGACAAACTCTTTTTCAGTCATTTCTAGATTAACATTGTGTTCACACACAAACTGCAGGTCTGCATACTATAGATCACAATGATCAAAGCAATTAAGGTAAAAGTGGTTTTCGGAGGATATGACACTAATCACAGATGAAAATTCGTTCATGGAATGACAAACTTGTGATCAAGATGTGCTAGAATTTCTCCCCCAGGGAAAGCTGATTTGGTAGCTTCAAATGCAACTTTGATTGATTCTCTCCAAGTTCCGTGCACAGCCTCAGTATTTAGTTGTGTTTTTGATTGACCAGGATCTTCCATCGGCAAGGAGTATCCAGAAAGCAAATGGCCTACCCAAACACCATCTTTTCTGAAAATGGAACATTAAAATAAAAAATAAAATTTGTCATCTTGATAAACAGCCATCCATTTCCATTCAAAAAAACAATACGCTTAATTCAGGAGCAAAATTACTGTGATGATGTAAGGTACAAAATAATTACTCAGCCATATAGATAGAAAAAAGATGCCAGGATGGAAACTTACAGAACAATGTCCATGTGCCGGGGCACATAATGCCCGCCACCTATTCCAAGAAGGATTTTGTTGCTACCACCATTCCTGAATCGATAGAAGTATCAATTTTGCAAATGAAAGTGTAAATTTGAAGGGTTTTTGGGACATAATAACTGCTCTATTTCCCCCTTCATCTATCTATCTTTTGGTATAAAGTTTTTTTCTTTTACCCTTTCCCTTTCCAAACCAAGAGAGGGTCATCAGATGAAGAAATGGTAAGCAAGCATCAAACACTTGCATTCACTCGCTGTAATATAACATGGAAAACATTCATGACACATGCAGAAAAACCTTAGGGAAACCAGAAAAGTATTCCCAGATTATTCATGCCTAACAAGTAGGAGTACCAGGAGTGAAACAAATTCCCTTTGATTTAAAAAAAATGGAAATTCATCTACCCACTCCATATCTTGTTGCTTAAGAAAAATAGGTTGCAATTCATTACTTTAAAACAATGGAATTATCTATTCATTCCATATCTTGCTGCTTGAGAATAATAAGTTATGTACCTGCCCCAGTCTCCCTCAGCAATTCCTCCTCCAAGACCCAATCCTTCCCAGACTAACTTCAAGCACCAAACAAATTATATCACTAAACTGGGTAAAAATCTTCATTATCACTTCAAAACTCAAACATAACACTAGTCATGCTGCTTTATAGCTCATTCATAGGCAACTGAAAGAGAGAACTGGATTGTGAAACTATGAATGATTCAAAGTTAAAACTTTCCAATCAAATGCAAACAAAAAAGTGAAGTCAGCAGGTAAGTAATGTCTTGAAAGCATGCAATTTAACTATAACAAGGCCACTGCATATAAAATATAGCTTATTCTGACCAACAAATACCCACCAATGCAATGGCCTGTGCAGCATCCTGCCTCCTCCAGTATTCTTCTGTGCTACCTAGTGAAAATGGAAAAGGAAATCAACAATTAATTAAACCAGGAAAATCAACAACACAAAAGGTCAATGGATTGTAAAACCAATAATAACGATCCCATAATTAAAAAAGCAGACCTAATCAGTGGTAGAATCTTACCAATCTCCACAAACATGGTTGGCGAATTAGTTAATGGCCCATGATGTGTGGCTTCTAATGTAACCTAAAACATGATAGAAAAATTGAAAAAAGTCAGTATGTTTCAACTCTTTTGGTGAAAGGGGGAAGAAAAGGAAACACACAGCCACAATAAAGAGTTTTTTTGTACCCACTAATACTAATACTCATGATTATGATTAAACTAGAGCATAAACTAGTTAATGAAAAAGAATTAATCAATAAATGCAGTTTGAGATTAAACTAAATGCAACAATTATCAGAAAGTTCCTCTAGGCTATGGTTGAATCTCTTCCCATTGAGTCATCCTGGGCTTCCTTTAGATGTGCATTCCAAGGCAATTTCAGTGCAAGATTATATTATTTAGCTTCAGTAAAGAAGCAGGAGCATGTGGAAGAGGCAGTATCTCTGGAGGTGTAGAAAATTACTTGCATTATGAGCACGCAACCATGTTTGCCTACATTTGTTTTCTTCATTTCCCATTCCAGATTCAGCTGTTCAGGAATCGGAAAAGCTTCAAAGGGATTTCTTGAGGAAGAGAATGGAAGAGGAATTTTAAGTGCTACTTGGTAAATTGGAGAGAGCAGTGTACTCCTTTTGATAAGGATGCTTGAGTGCTCCTGATTGGACAGGTACTCAGTAAAGCATGATAGTTTTTGGAGACTTGTAGTTGCCAAGAGCAGGGAAGGTACTGGAGGCTGGTGTTCCAGAGGAGTTAAGAGTTCTCAAGGTGCTAGCTTATGGAACACTATTACAAATGGTTTGGATGTCTATATTAATAGAAATAATAGAACCTGATCTACTATAATGTTTGGCATGGGCAATCAACCTTTAAAGTGAATTTCCTGATTTCTTCTCTTTAACTTCAAATGAAAAAGGCAACAACAGCTAGCTATAGTGTGTGGAGGAGGGTGATCTATTGGATTTAAGATTTAGAAGAGATAAATTATGACATGACTGGAACTTAGATACAATAAATCCTCCACTGGTATTGCTGTATCTAGGGAAGAATATCTGGGCACTGACAGTTAGATGTAAATGAATTTATGATCTAAAGATATCCCAGGAGTCTTTTTAAGAGGTTCAAGAGAGTTGTATTTTGACAGCTAAATATTTGAGGAGAAGATATAAGATTAAAATAAGTTGGAAATTTCTGTGCAGATCTAATTGAGAAGTTATACATCACTTACTTTGAGATTGCCCATAAGCAACTATATTGCACAACTTATTACTATCTCTAGTCCTTAAGGATTAATTCAGCATAAGTAACTCGAAATGAAAATCAAGAATCCAAACCTGTTAGGATTATCAAATGAACACAGCACACGCATCGCAAACAACCAAATGAAGAATTTCCAATTTACCTCGAATTCAGGAGTTAGTTTTTGTGATTCAGCAATAGTCCTCAAGAGCCTCAACCATGGTCCTATCCGAGGATTTGGAGGTGCTGCCCATCCTGGCTTCCCACCAGCAACAAGAACCTCTCCTTCACTAATATGTGGAGTACCTAATCCAAGAATGCAAATCCGAACAAACATTACATTCTTCATTTCATTATTGTTTCCCCTTTGAATCCATAAGGCTAACACACAAAGAACCAAACAGTAGTACAATAAAATGAATGTTAATTAATATACCAATTGGATGGACCGTAAGAGCTGGCCGACTAGAAGAAGCAGCATGCTTGCTAAGAAAAATGATCTCATCGACTAACTCGCCGGTTGCCTCCTCCCAACGTTTATCTAAGTGATCCTCCTTAACAAGACTGTTATCCACTTTTATTAGCCTCACTTCCTTGTTTACAAAACTTACGGCATCCTAACAAACGCGCCATAGAATTCATGTCAGTCAGTCTCTTGTTTAAACTTTAATTAATTTTGTTGAAAGAAAATAAAGCAAGAAAAGCAGAGGGTGAGAATTGCTGACCTGCAAGGAGGGGCCAGTGTGCCAACCGGGCATGGCTAGAAGAGCCGAGGCTGGGCCTATGGATGCCGGATCTGAGGTGGTCGCCACCAACAGGATCACCATTCTCTTTTCTCTTTCCTTTGATAACAGTTTCTTCGCGGCAGACGAATTCTTTGGAGAACACAGGACTGGACATCTGGTTTCCGCGTGACTATTTATTGAGTTTTTTCTATTTCTACTTTTTACAAAGGCAAAGTTCAAATTGAATTCTTAAACCTTATTTTTTATTTTAAAAATATTTTTTTAAAAATTAATTTTTTTATTAATTCAAATTATTTTAATATACTAATATTAAAAATAATTTTTAAAAAATAAAAAAAATTATTATTTTAATATATTTCAAAACTTTTTTAAAAAATTATTATTATTATACTCTCAAATAACCTCTAATATTATTAAGACTCTCTTTTATTTACTACACAAAAATAAAAAATTAATATTAATTTTTTTAATATTCATTAAATTTAAAAAATATTAAATATTATATAAAAAACAAAATAAATTAAATTTTATCTCATTTAAATTTATAAATTTAAATTATGTATTAATTTAATTTAAATTGAATATTATAATTAAATTTGGTTCCAAATAAAAAAAGACATCTGTATCAGTTTTTTTTTCATGAATAGATTATTATTAAAAATAAGTTTTGATTTCAATAAAAAAAATTATAAAAATGAGTTAAAATTTTGATTTAATTAAAAAATAAATTGTTTTATTTTTAATTTATAAAATATAGCTTATTCAATATTTTTCTTTAAAAAAGTTGTTTCAAGTCATTTTTTTTATTAAACATACTTCTAATTTAAAATAATTTTAAAAATTTTAAAATTATTTATGAAAAATAAATTTTTAGATTATAAATCAAATTTAAAAGTCATAATTTAAAAATCATGTCAAACATACTCTTAATGGTTAATATTTAGTTAAAAGTTTATATACATTTATTATAATAACTCCTAATAATAAACTTTAAAAAATTTGTTAACAGTTTCTTCGCGGCAGACGAATTCTTTGGAGACCACAGGACTGGGCACCTGGTTTCCGCGTAACTATTTATTGAGTTTTATCTTTTTCCACTTTTTAAAAATGCAGAGTTCAAATTGAATTCTTAAACCTTATTTTTGTATTTTAAAAAAGTTTAGATTTTATTTTATTTTTTTATTTTAGATTAATTATTTTTTTATTTTCATATTATTTTGATGTATTGATATTAAAAATAATTTTAAAAAAATAAAATAAATATTATTTTAATATATTTCCAAACAAAAAATACTTTAAAAAAAATAATTATTACCATATTCTCAAACATCTCTTATATTATTTTAAAGCTCCCTTCTATTTACAATATGAAAATGAAAAATTAATATTAAAACTTTTTTTAATATTCATTTACTAAAACAATATATATTATATAAAAAATAAAATGAATTAAATTTTATCTCTTTTAAATTTGTAAATTTAAATTATTTATTAATTAAACTCAAATTGAATATTATAATTAAATTTGGTTCCAAATAAGAAAAAAAGACATTTGTATCAGTTTTTTTTTTCCATGAATGGATTATTATTAAAAATAACTTTTGATTTCAATAAAAAATTATAAAAATGAGTTAAATATTTGATTTAATTAAAAATTAAATTGTTTTACTTTTAATTTATAAAATATAGCTTATACAATATTTTTCTTTAAAAACGTTGTTTCAAGTCATTTTTTTTTATTAAACATACTTCTAATTTAAACTAATTTTTTAAAATTATATAAATTTTTAGATTATAAATCAAAGTTAAAAGTCATAATTTAAAAATCATGTTAAATATACTCTTAATGGTTAATAGTTAGTTAAAAGTTTATATACATTTATTATAATAACTCCTAATAATAAACTTTAAAATTTTTGTATGATTTTTTATAAGTATGGTTAAAATTAAAACAATATTCTTTATACTATGCTGCCACTCATACCTTTTTCTTAAAGAAAAAGAAAAGAAAAGAGAACTTATTTTTTATATTGTAGGTAAATAATTGTTTCGATTAAAAAACTACCGTATCATTTTTATTTAAAAGTAAAATTGAATTGACTATATGATAAAAATAAATATAATTATACATAAAATTAATAATCTAAAATCATTTTATATTTTTTATTTTTTATTTTGATTGCTTGTATTTAGTATTATCTATAATTGAAAACTCTTAAGACTTTCCAAATTTATTTATTTAAAAAAAAACTAACTTGATAAACATTGCATTAAAAATATATGAGTAGTAATTGTAAGAAAAAAAATATTAATTCTTAATCAACAATATTTTTTTAATTTCTTTTTTTTATTACCTATATTTTGTAATATTTATAATCAAAAGCTCTTAAAAAAAGCTCGAAATAAAGCTTGATAAAAAGAAAAACATTGAATCTCATATACTAATATTTGTATTTTTAATATTAAAAAATAAAACAACTCTCCTTAAATTATATTATATTACAATTTGAGTGGATTACTTTTTTCTTAATTAGTAACTATTAAAGTTATAAACATGAATAATAATGTTATGCTTCTTTTGACTAAGGAATCTTTTATAATATTAGTATAGTTTCTCAATAGATATAAATCATTTTCTATAGAAGAGTCAAAGTTAACATAAAAAAAAACATAAAAAAAATAACCGAAATTCAATATAATAATCTATGAAGTTTTAAAGTAATATTATTATTTATGAATTTTAATTATATGTGCACTGAATATAAATTAAAATATGTTCGAATAGAAATTTTATAAATCATTTTGTTCAAAAGAGTTTTTTTTAATATTATTAGCGATTGTAAAAAGAAATAACGAAAACTTAATGAATCCTTTCTTCCAAAAGAGTCAAATATAATATAAGACAATAACTAAGGAGAACAAATAAAAATACTATGACTTAATTTAATAATTTGATATAATTTTTTAAATTTTAATTATTTTTTTTCTGAGTTTTTTAGAGTTTTGATAATCAAAATAAAATATTAATAAGTTACTAGATAGATTCAGATGGAGATATTTATTTTATATTATTTAAGTGTTTTTTTTATGTATGAATAGGTAATAATGAAAAAACATGATAAAACTTTTTTGATAAACTATATTAATGTTTTAATTTCTTTTTTAATTAGAATTTATATATTAGTATTTGCAATATTTTATAGTATTGCGTGTGTATTGTTATTTTTTTATATAGAGTATACTAGCCTTTGTGCTTGCGTTTCTCCTGGATTATTTTTTTAAATAAAAAATATTATTCAGGTACTAAAAATAGATAAAATAAATGTATAAAAATTCATTTATGAAAAATATGTAAAAACTCTAATTAGAGTTAAGCCAACACATAACATTTTGTTAAACTTGTGGTTCAAATTATGTTACTGGAATAAATTGATTAAAAAATTATTATAAAATCTTTTTTTAAAAAAATATGTTAACTTTTTAAACTCATGACCCGGGTAATTAAATTTGAAGCATCTAATCTAGAAAAAGTCATGAAAATCAATCCCCAAAAAAATAAATATTAAAGGATGAAATTAAAAAAAATTATAATCATACAAAAGAATTTTAAAAAATAACAATTCAAAAAATGAGGATCAAAATCACTACCACTACTATATTATTAATAAGTAATGCCATCACTATTATTATTATTTATAACCATTATTATTATTATCACCATCACCACCACAACTATTGTTAACATTATTATTATTAGTAATAATAGTAGCATTCCTATTAATATTATTATTATTTTAACAATCAATACCACAATCATCATCACTACTACTATTATTGTTGCTAATACTATTGTTATTATCTCTATCATTACAACAGATATTATTAATATTTTTATTATCATCACTATTTCTTCTTCTTCTTCTTTTTCTTTCATCACTAATTTAATTTTTGTTATTGTTATCATTAATAATATTATTATTTCCATTACTATTTTTTGAATTATTATCACTATTATCATCGTCGTCGTCATTATTACTATTATCATCAATAATAATAATAATAATAATAACTATGAACTTGATTTGAATGATAGAATTGAAAACTATAAAAATTTCAACAAAAAAACCAAGGAAAACAATAAGAAATCAAAAGAAAAGGAACCAAATTGAAATCATTATTATAATTGAAAAAACAAAAATCATAAACTGATTTGAAGGATAAAATTAAAAGTCATAAAAACTTTGACAAAAAGGCAAAGGAAAAAATAAGAAAATTAAAGTAGAAGGATCAAATTGAAATACCTTAAATATACAAATTAAACTCCAAGATTTGAATTGAAAACAAACAAAACTTTAATAAAAGAAAAAATAACTAAAAAACAATAATCAAAATTAAAAGGTCTGAATATGAAATAATTATAACAATGAGGACCATAATGTATTTACAAGAAAATGGAAGATAAATAAATGAAGAAAAAGATAGAGGGTCACCAGCACGGCGTTTATAATGGAAGAAGAGATGACAAGAAATAAACTAAGACGATTGAAGCCTATTTTTCACCATTGGAAACCACCGCACGCGCCATCTAAAGTGTGCGGTGGTTTCAATTGACGTGTAGCTTTTTAAATATACAATTATTATTTTAATGCTTAATTGCTATGAGCTTTTTGTGGAAAATAGCCATGTTTCTTCTTATATATAAATTTTTGTTCTTGTCTAACAATTTATTTGTTAACAAATAGTGGAAACTCTATTTCATAAAATAAATTGTTAATTTAATATCATAATATTTATCAACACATTAAGCAAGATAAAACAAATTAAAATAAATTTAGCACAAAAAACTATAGAAATATAAC